>VOFH01000019.1_pt1 | contig 28055 bp, 41 predicted proteins | sample 5384091 | NCBI WGS metagenome assembly VOFH01 (sample SAMN12384727, study PRJNA508395) | human gut metagenome | isolation source: healthy gut G | host: Homo sapiens
TTTTGATTCACCAGAGGTACAGGCATTTTCAGGCCGTGGTGGCTGTGATATGCCGGATAAGCTCTGATATCGATCTGAACTTCTCCGTGAGTATAGTGCAGGGCTGTGTTGGTGTGCGCCGTACTACGGGACAGCATCCAGGTGGTATAGTTGTGCTGCCGATGGGTGAGGAGATTAATACCTTTACTCCTGTACAGCATCCTGCGAATGATATGACCGTTGACATCACGACAACGCATTTTGACTACCATTCAATCGACCACAACCTGTTAAAGCTCGATATACTTGGACACGATGATCCTACCATGATTCGTATGCTGCAGGATCTGACAGGTGTTGACCCAACAAAGATTCCGCTTGACGACAAGGCTGTCATGTCACTGTTTCAGAACACCTCCGCTTTGGGCATAGAGCCTGAGGATATCGATGGATGTCCGCTTGGGGCTTTAGGTATACCGGAGTTTGGTACCGATTTTGCCATGGGCATGCTCCTTGATACAAAGCCAAAGGAGTTTTCTGACCTCATTCGTATCGCCGGATTATCACACGGTACCGACGTATGGCTTGGCAATGCACAGACTCTTATCGAGGAAGGCACAGCTACCATTTCAACCTGTATCTGTACCAGAGATGATATTATGACATATCTGATTTCCATGGGACTTGAATCTGAGGAAGCCTTCAACATCATGGAGAAAGTGCGAAAGGGCATTATTGCCAAGGGCAAATGCCCTCAGTGGCCACAGTGGAAGGAGGGCTGAGCTGTAGTCCGGCCAGCCGCTTTTGCGAATGGCCGTGGGCTGAGCTGGTCTAAAAATTTTAAAAAAAGTGCTTGCATTTTTTCGACAACTCGATTATACTATGCAAGTACTGTTTTTGTGGCTGATTGGTCAAGCGGTTAAGACGTCGCCCTCTCACGGCGAAAACAGGGGTTCGATTCCCCTATCAGCTGCTCTTTGAAAATTGTAGAAATTTTTCAAAAAATACTTGCAATTTTCAAAAGAATGTATTATACTGAACAAGGTTCGTAAGTAACCTATGGCTGATTGGTCAAGCGGTTAAGACGTCGCCCTCTCACGGCGAAAACAGGGGTTCGATTCCCCTATCAGCTGCTTATTCTTTAATAGAATAGCCCAACCCTGAAAAGTGTCGGAAAGCATAGAAAATTGCTTTTTGGCTCTTTTTTTATACTGTCTGGGGCTGGGCAAATGAAAAATCTTCTTGCCATTCCCATTTTTTTGTTGTATAGTGGTTCACGATTACTCAAAGCAGGGGAAAATACGGCAAAGAGGCGGGAACCGGATGCCGTAGGTCCGTAGACAGACGGATAGATGGGAGTGCATATGGCAAAATATTTAGTAATTGTAGAGTCACCGGCCAAGGTGAAGACAATCAAAAAGTTTTTGGGAGCAAATTATGAAGTTATGGCCAGCCAGGGGCATGTGAGGGACCTGCCCAAGAGTCAGCTGGGATTTGATCCGGAACATGATTATGAACCGAAATATATTACCATCCGCGGAAAGGGAGACCTTCTTGCTTCTTTGCGCAAAGAAGTAAAAAAGGCAGATAAGATTTATCTCGCAACCGACCCGGACCGTGAAGGAGAAGCTATTTCCTGGCATCTGTATTATGCCTTGAAACTGGAAAGCAAAAAAGTATATCGCATTACCTTCAATGAGATCACCAAGAATGCGGTAAAGGAATCTCTGAAAAACGCCAGAGAGATCGATATGAATCTGGTGGATGCCCAGCAGGCAAGGCGTATGCTGGACCGTATGGTGGGCTATCGGATCTCCCCACTTCTGTGGGCAAAGATCAAGAGAGGCTTAAGTGCCGGCCGTGTACAGTCTGTGGCACTCCGTATCATTTGTGACAGAGAGGACGAGATCAACGCATTTATTCCGGAAGAGTATTGGTCTCTGGATGTGAATCTGAAAGTAAAAGGCGAGAAGAAGCCTATTTGTGCAAAATATTACGGTACCACCGAAAAAAAACAGGGAATTACCAGCAAGGAACAGGCAGACAGCATTATGGATTCCCTGAATGGCGCAAAATTCGAAGTAAAAAGAAGTGCGTCACGGCGAACGTGTGAAAAAAGCGCCGCTTCCCTTTACGACTTCCACATTGCAGCAGGAAGCCAGCAAGGTATTAAATTTCTCTACCCAGAAGACTATGCGTCTGGCACAGCAGTTATATGAAGGTGTGGATATCAAGGGAGAGGGCACTGTTGGTCTGATCACCTACCTGCGTACCGATTCTACCCGTGTATCCGAAGAGGCGGAGACACAGGCAGCGGAATTTATTGATGTTCATTACGGTGAAAAATACAAGACCGCTGCAGCAACGGAGAAGAAGAACAGCCAGAAGATTCAGGATGCCCACGAAGCTATCCGTCCCACGGATCTGAACCGGATGCCTATTGCTATCAAGGAGCAGCTTCCCAGAGATCTGTTCCGTCTGTATCAGCTGATTTGGAAACGATTTGTGGCAAGCCGCATGAGTGCTGCACAGTATGATACCACTTCTGTGAAGATTCAGGCAAAGGACCAGATTTTTACTCTGGCAGCTTCCAGAATGCGTTTCGATGGATTCATGAGCGTCTACACCCAGGAAGATGATAAGGAAGAAGAAAATGTGCTCGGCGGTAATCTGGACGAGAACAGCGTGCTGGAATTCCAGAGCTTTGATCCGAAACAGCATTTTACCCAGCCCCCTGCACATTACACCGAAGCCAGTCTGGTGCGTGCCATGGAAGAACTGGGCATCGGACGTCCCAGTACCTATGCGCCTACCATTACCACCATCCTTGCCAGGAGATATATTGCCAAGGAGAACCGCAATCTCTACGTTACGGAACTGGGGAAGTGGTCAACAATATGATGAAGGAAGCATTCCCTCCATCGTGGATGTGAATTTCACGGCCAACATGGAAGCTCTGCTGGATGGTGTGGAAGAAGGCACGGTAAAATGGAAGACCATCGTGTCCAATTTCTATCCTGATCTGGATGAAGCAGTAAAAAAGCGGAGAAGGACCTGGCAGAGGTGACCATTGCGGACGAGGAATCCGATGAGGTCTGTGAACTGTGCGGCAGACGAATGGTAATCAAATACGGACCCCACGGCAGATTCCTGGCATGTCCTGGATTCCCGGAATGCCGTAATACCAAGCCTTATTTCGAAAAGATTGGCGTGGCATGCCCCAAGTGTGGCAAGGATATCGTCCTGAAAAAGACCAAAGAAGGGCAGAAAATATTACGGCTGTATCGATAATCCGGAGTGTGATTTCATGGTATGGCAGAAGCCTTCGGGAGAGAAGTGTCCCCGCTGTGGCAAGTTGCTGCTGGAAAAAGGCAACAAACTGGTCTGCATGGACGAACAGTGCGGTTATGTGAAAAATAAACCGACGGAAGAGAAGTAGTTTTATATACTGTCAGAATTTTCTCATAAATTAACGCTATTTTCATTGTAATCTGAAATTACATGTGCTACAATGTGCATAACATCTGGTAGTTTCTTAGTATGTGTAGACGGAGGGAAATAGATGAGTAGCGTACAACTGTTGGACAAAACACGTAAAATCGGGAAATTGTTACACAACAATAACTCCAGCAAAGTGGTATTCAGCGATATCTGTAAGGTGATGCGGGAAATTCTGAATTCCAATGTACTGGTGATCAGCCGGAAAGGAAAGGTCCTCGGCGTAGGAAAATCCGATGGAATTGAGCCGATCACAGAACTGCTGGATGACAATATCGGTGGATTTATTGATCCGATGTTAAACGAGAGACTGCTGGGCGTATTATCCACGAAAGAGAACGTCAACCTGGAGACTCTTGGCTTTGAAAATACCGATACGAGAAAATTTCAGGCGATCATCACTCCGATCGAGATTGCCGGAGAGCGTTTGGGAACCCTCTTCATTTACAAATGCAATGAACAGTATGATATTGATGATATTATCCTTTGCGAATATGGTACCACAGTGGTGGGACTGGAAATGTTGCGGGCAGTGAATGAAGAGAGTGCGGAGGAGAGCCGTAAGGTGGCTGTCGTAAAATCTGCAGTCAGCACTCTTTCTTTCTCAGAGATGGAAGCCATCACCCATATTTTCGACGAACTGAACGGCATGGAGGGAATCCTGGTGGCCAGCAAGATCGCTGACAGAGTCGGTATCACCAGATCTGTGATCGTCAATGCCCTGCGGAAGTTCGAAAGTGCCGGTGTGATTGAATCCCGTTCCTCCGGTATGAAAGGAACCTATATTAAAGTTTTGAATGATGCCGTATTCGATGAGATCGAGGAACTGAAGCGTCAGAACGGCAGAAATTAAATGAAAAATGTAAGAATTTGCAAGAATAAGAAAAATTTAGGAAGAAGAGACTATTGCGAAAAAATAGTCTTTTTCTTTATATTTATTCTGAGTGAGTTTATTTTACTATTGTGTTTTTGTCGAAATACTTTATAATAAAATAAAATGGGTATATGGTAGAAGGCGGTTTTTGGGCGCTCTTGTCAGAAGACCGCGGAATGTGAGGTAATATGATACAGACAAACGCATTTGATTATATCAATGTTCTGGACCGGGCAGCGGACGCAGCCTGGCAGCGGAACGAAGCCATTTCCAATAATATCGCCAATGTGGATACTCCGGGCTACAAGAGGCAGGATGTGGCCTTCGAGTCGGTATTGCAGCAGGCTCTTGGCAACAATCGCTATCAGTCCATGGATGATAAAGTAGCCAATGTCGATCTGAGCAGACTCCGCGGCAGGGCGTACTTGGATTATGCCAATTATTCCTATCGCCTGGATGGCAATAACGTGGATATTGAAAATGAAAATGTGATGCTGGCAGAGAATCAGCTGAAATACCAGGGACTGATCAGCAGCATTAATCAGGAATTTACTAATTTAAAGACAGTGATGAAGTGAGGAGTTAGTGTATGAGTATGTTTTCAGCATTTGATGTTACGGCATCGGGACTTACTGCCCAGAGACTTGCGTATGGACGTGATCTCCGAAAACGTTGCCAATGCCAATACTACAAGAACCGAGGATGGTACACCTTACCGCCGTAAGATCGTTACTTTCCAGCAGAAGGGGCAGCAGCAGACTTTCAGTCAGGTGCTGCACAACGTGAGTAGTAGTTATACCGGCAGCGGCGTGAAGGTAAGCCAGATCTTTGAAGATACTACTACGGAGATGAATATGGTATACGATCCTTCCCATCCCGATGCGGATGAGAACGGCTATGTGACATATCCGAATGTAAATATTGTTCAGGAAATGACGGATCTGATCGATGCCAGCAGATCCTATGAAGCCAATTCCACGGCATTTGGCGCCAGCAAGTCCATGGCATTAAAAGGACTGGAGATCGGTCAGTAAGCTGACGGGTCTTTATTACCTGGCCCGGATAGCGGCGCCGGAATATATGTGAGGAAGGACATGGTTTATTAAAATGGATATTTCAGCAATTACAGCTTTGAACAGTGTAAACGGTACTGCCACAGTATCTCCCACTTCTCTGACCGGAATGCTGGCGGAGAAGGAGAAAAAGGCAGAAGGCACTATGTTCGAAACTTTTCTGAATACAGCAATCGACAATGTGAAGATCACCAACAGTTATCTCTCGGATGCCGAGAATGAGAAGATACGATTTGCATTGGGTGAGACCGACAACACCCACGACCTTACTATTGCTATGGGAAAGGCTTCCACTGCTCTGCAGTATACCGTAGCCATCCGCGATAAGGTGATGGAAGCATACAAGGAACTGATGCAGATCCAGATCTAAAGAAGTATTTTTATTCTTGACGTAAGAGGAGAGAGCTGCAATGGCAGACAAATTAAAAGAAATACCTGCGAAAATACTGGAATGGTGGAATAAGTTCACAACCAGACAGAAGAGCATCATCGTTGGAGCGGCGGCGGTTGTGATATTTGCATTTGCAATCATCATGTACGTTATGAGTAAGCCCCAGTATGTACGGCTGATCACCTGTGAGACAACATCACAGGCTTCGGAGATCATAGATACTCTGGACAGTGCGGGAATTGCACATAAAGAATCCAATGACGGACTGAAGATCGATGTAGAGAGCAGCCAACAGAGTGCGGCAAACTTGGCACTGGGTTCCGCAGGATATGTACCGGATGCGTTAGATTTGAATGATTATCTGGGCGGTAGTATGTCTACGACCGCCACTGACAAAGAGAGACTTTACAATTCCTATCTGGAAACACAGAGCGCAGTAAAATCCGCCAAAGGTACATCTGAGTTTTCCGAAAGATAACGGAACTCTGGCAGCACAGAAAGAAGAGGCGTCTGCCTTCATCCAACTGGAACTGGACGGCACCTTTACCTCCGCCAATGCTGCGGCACTGGCAAAATGTGTGGCTACCTGGCTGCGCAACGATACTACGGCGAATATCACTATTATGGATACAGATTCCAACCTGCTGTTTGCAGGTGGAGATGATTATTCTACCGCAGGAATCGCTAATTCTATGCAGGAGCTGCAGAATCAGGCGGAATCCATGATCGCCAATCAGGTCAAGAAGGTACTGCTGGGAACAAAACAGTATAATGATGCGGCCGTTACCAGCCACCTGAGCATGGATTTCTCTGATTATAAGGAGACCGTAAAAAGAGTATTATGCAAACTCCGGCAGAGATGAAGGTATGCTTTCCCATGAGGAGACTTATGAGAGCGAGAATACCAATGACGGCGGCGGTGTACCGGGGACAACTTCCAACGGGGAGAGCGGAAATACTACCTGTATCTCGGACAGCAGCAACAGTTCTTCCTCTACTTCCGAAACCAGCCAGGATTATCTGCCGAATGAGTCTATTAAGGATACTGTGACACCGGCAGGAGGAATCAACTACACTAATTCCTCCATATCTATTGCAGCAATTACTTATAAAGAAATTCATTATGAGGATGTAAAACGACAGGGGCTTCTGGATGGCACTACCTGGGATGAATACAAATCCCAGAACAGCGCAGATACCAAGATGACAGTTGATCAGGATATGTACAGCCTGGTAGCCAATGCCACCGGTATCAATGAGAGTAATATTACGATTATTGCTTACGAAAGTCCTATTTTTACGATAAGGAAAGCAGCCCGGTTACGGCACAGAATGTGTTGAGCGTGCTTATGCTGCTGTTGATCCTGGGACTGTTGGCATTTGTGATATTGCACAGCATGCGTACCAGACAGGCGGTACAGCAGGAGGAAGAGGTATCTGTGGAGAATATGCTGCAGTCTACCCCTGAAGCAGAGCTGGAAGATATTGATGTGGAATCTAAGTCTGAGACACGTAAGATGATTGAAAAATTCGTAGATGAGAATCCGGAATCCGCAGCGGCATTGTTGCGTAACTGGCTGAACGAGGACTGGAACTAGAAACGGGTAACTATGGCAAGGACAAAAGCAGAAGGTGGAATATCGGGACTGCAGAAAGCTGCAATCCTCCTGATCTCTCTGGGACCGGAGAGATCCGCCGGAATTTTTAAACACTTAAAAGAAGAAGAAATCGAAGAACTGACCCTGCAAATCGCCAATACCAGAAGTGTGACTCCTCAGGTCAAAGAAGAAGTGATCAACGAATTTTACGAAGTGTGTCTGGCACAGCAGTATATTGCCGAGGGTGGTATCAACTACGCAAAAGGAACTGCTGGAAAAGGCACTGGGTTCCGACAAGGCTATGGATGTCATCGGCAAGCTGACTGCATCTTTACAGGTAAAGCCCTTCGAGTTTGTGCGGACGGATGCCAGCCAGCTGATCAACTTCATTCAGGACGAGCATCCGCAGACCATTGCTCTGATTCTGTCTTATCTGTCACCCAGCCAGGCGGCGTTGATCATTTCCGCATTGCCACCCGACAGCCAGGCAGAGGTAGCCAGACGTATTGCAGTCATGGATCGTACCAGTCCGGATGTCATCAAGGAAGTGGAAAAAGTACTGGAGTCCAAGCTGGCAAGTCTGGTGAATCAGGACTACACCATTATCGGTGGTGTGGATGCAGTGGTGGATATCCTGAATACTGTAGACCGTGGTACCGAGAAACATATCATGGAGACTCTGGAGATCGAAGAGCCCGAACTGGCAGACGAGATCCGAAAAAGATGTTCGTTTTCGAGGACATATTGCTCCTGGACGACAAGGCAATTCAGCGTGTGCTGCGTGACGTGGACAACAACGATCTGGCAGTGGCACTGAAGGGTGCCAACGAGCAGGTACAGAATGCTATCTTCAACAACCTGTCCAAACGTCTGGTTGTTATGATCAAGGAAGATATGGAATTCATGGGTCCTGTTCGTATGAAGGATGTAGAAGAAGCACAGCAGAAGATCGTCAATATTATCCGTAAGCTGGAGGATTCCGGAGAGATCATCATTTCCAGAGGTGGAGGTGACGAGATCGTTGTCTAGTAATCTTTTAAAACGGGGATTTACACAGCTTGTGGAAGAAGATGCCCGGGTGATCAATACCAACGATCTGGTAGCGAAAAGGATCCGGGAACTGGCTGCCAAAATGCAGCAGGACGAAGGAACCGGATTTATCTCCGGACTGGCGGCAGATAAAGTAGAGGCACTGGTGACGGACACCGGGGATGGCGAAGAAAATCCGCAGACTTCCGGCAATGTGATCAAGGCCGGAGAAGACCTGCAGAAATTAAAAGAGGAAGCCGAAGCAGAGGCTCAGAAGATCATAGAGGATGCCAAAGCAAAGGCTGAGAGCATTCTGGCGGATGCCAGAGCACAGGCAGAAGCACAGAAAGCAGACGCACTGGAGCAGGCCAGAAGGCAGGGACAGCAGGAAGCGAAAGCGGAGGCTGAACGCGCAGAGGCCCAGAGAGCAGCGGAATATCAGAAAAAAGCTGCCGGACTGGATGCGGAATATCAGAAGAGAATGGATGAACTGGAGCCCCAGTTCGTAGATACCATTACGGGTATTTACGAGCATATTTTGATGTGGATCTGCATTCTTACAGAGAAGTGCTCTGCTATCTGATTTCTGCTACCATGAGAAAAACAGAGGACAACCGGACTTTCTCGTACATGTTTCCAAAGAAGATTATCCCTATGTCAGCATGCAGAAAAAAGCAGATCATGGCAGGGGCAACTGCACCGAACAGTACGGTGGAGATCGTTGAGGACATGACCCTGGGCAAAGGTGAGTGCATGATCGAGACCGAAAGCGGCATTTTTGATTGTGGACTGGGGACTCAACTGTCGGAACTGCGTCAGAAACTAAAATTATTATCCTACGAAGGCTGATAAATGGTCATTAAGAACATTGATTTTGAAAAATATAATAAAATGGCAGAAAAGAGTTTTTACCGTAAGCTGGGGAAAGTGGTCAATGTGGTAGGTCTGACCATAGAGTCCGCCGGACCGGATTCCAAACTGGGGGATCTGTGCCGGATCCTTCCGGATGCGGAAGGGGCAAGGCCCATCATGGCAGAAGTGGTAGGCTTCCGTGACAAGAAGACACTGCTTATGCCCTATGATTCCGTAGATGGTATCGGATTGGGATGTGTGGTGGAAAATACCGGAGATCCCCTGAAGGTCACGGTAAACGACAAACTGCTGGGCAAGACGGTGAACGGACTGGGCGTGCCTATTGACGGCGAAATGATCAATGGAGCCGCCTATCCGGTAGAGGCAGCACCTCCCGATCCTATGTCCAGAACTATTATCGATCAGGTACTGCCGTTGGGAGTCAAGGCGGTAGACGGCATGATCACGGTAGGAAAAGGTCAGAGAATTGGTATCTTTGCCGGCTCTGGTGTGGGCAAATCCACCCTGATGGGTATGTTCGCCCGCAATACCAAAGCGGATATCAATGTCATAGCACTGATCGGCGAGCGAGGCAGAGAGGTACGGGAATTTATTGAGAGAGATCTGGGTGAAGAAGGTATGCGCAGATCTGTTGTGGTTGTGGCAACCTCCGACCGGCCGGCTCTGGGCGTAACAAGGCGGCCAAGACAGCTACCGCTATCGCGGAATATTTCAGAGATCAGGGCAAAGGATGTCCTGCTGATGATGGACTCGCTGACCCGGTTTGCCATGGCCCAGCGGGAGATTGGCCTGGCCAGCGGAGAACCGCCGGTGACCAGAGGATATCCTCCCAGTGTGTACTCGGAGATGCCGAAGCTGTTAGAGAGAGCCGGAAGAGCCGCAGTAGGCTCTATTACCGGGTTGTATACAGTTCTGGTAGACGGCGATGATTTTAACGAGCCCATTACAGATACCGCCCGCATTCTGGACGGTCATATTATGTTGGACAGAAAGCTGGGACATAAGAACCATTACCCGGCTATCGATATTTTGCAGAGCATTTCCCGATGCATGAGCCAGATCGCCACCAGGGAACACAAACAGGCAGCCAACAAGCTGAAAAATGTACTGGCAACCTATAATGAGGCGGAGGATCTGATCAATATCGGTGCATACAAAAAAAGGGCAGCAACCCGAATATTGATTATGCAATCTCCAGAATCGATGCTGTGAACGGCTTCCTATGCCAGGGTACGGATGAAAAATTTACCTTTGAAGAGACCGTACAGATGCTGGAAGAGCTGTTCGCAGATCAGGGGGTGAGATAAATGGCGAGATTCAGATATTCTCTGCAAAACATCCTGAATATCAAAGAAAAATGGAAACACAGGCGAAACAGGAATTCGGAACGGCGCAGGCGGCTCTGAATGTGGAAACAGAACATCTGGAGCGCTTGAAAGAACGCAGAAGAGAGTATGAAGAGCAATCTGCGGGGCTGTTAAAAGGAAAGCTGGATCTGCGGGCCATTGAAGAGAACAAGGAAGCACTTTTGAAAATGGACAGCATTGTGGCAACGCAGGCAATCCGGGTGGAAAAAGCAAAGGAAAATGTGGAAGCTGCCAGAGAACGGATGGCAGAGGCCATGAAGGAAAGAAAGATGCATGAGACACTGCGGGAGAAGGCATTTGAGGCTTTTCTGCAGGAAGAAAACCATGCGGAAAGTAAAGCAATTGATGAACTGACCAGTTACACCTACGGACAGAAGAACCGCTAGAACGGGGATGCGGGGCGAAAAGCCGGCAGGTGATGGAAAGGCATGAGGTTTAGTATGGCAAGAGAAAAAACTCCGGAAGAAAACGCAGCGGATAACGAGAGAAAACAGCTGGTGGAAGAAAAAAAAAATTTAAAGAAAGAACAGCAGGCCCAGCGAAAAGAAGCAAAGCGCCGGGCAAGGGAAATTGCCAAACAGGAAGATGAACTGGAGGACGGGAATGAGGGGAACAGCCTTTTGACCTTCGGGGCCACGATCTTGATCGTGGCATTGTGGCTTGCTGTGATCTGTGTGATCATCAAGCTGGATATCGGCGGCTTTGGAAGCTCGGTAGTAACACCGATCTTAAAGGATGTTCCGGTACTTAACCGGATTCTTCCCGGCAACTCTGTGACTGAGACAACGAATTCCGGTGCTTACGGCGGCTATACCAGCTTACAGGATGCGGTGGATCAGATCAAGAGTCTGGAACTACAGCTGGAGCAGATACAGAATGCATCTTCCGCCAAGGACGAAGAACTGGATCAGCTGAAAGCCGAAGTTCTCAGGCTGAAGGAATTCGAAAATCAGCAGGTGGAATTCCAACGGATTCAGAAGGAATTCTATGACGAGGTCGTTTATTCCGATAAGGGACCCGGAGCGGAAGAATATAAGAAATATTATGAGTCCATGGATCCGGCCACTGCGGAATATATTTACAAACAGGTAGTGACTCAGCTGCAGGAGAGTCAAGAAGTGCAGGATTATGCGGCCGCTTATTCAGCCATGAAGCCGAAGCAGGCAGCGGCAATTTTTGAACAGATGACGAACAATCTGGATCTGGCAGCCAGAATTCTGAAGGTCATGAGTGCGGATGACAGAGGTGCCATCCTGGGAGCTATGAATTCAGAAGTAGCGGCAAAGATTACTAAAATTATGGATCCGGAATCTTAAGAAAAAGCAGAAAAGATCCGATACATGATTTGTAGTATAATTACAGGTCATAGACCGTCATAAGGTGGTAAAGGGGCCTGGGAAAGGAGGAGTTATGGCAGGAACGACAATTAAAGGTGTCGGTAACAGCGGCAATGTGCAGATACCGGATATGGTCACAGCAGCGAAGCAGAATGCGGGAACCAGCTTCCAGGCGGTATGGAATAAGACCCAGAGCAATGCCCAGACAACTAATGCAGCCGACGGGGGACCGCACCCAGGCGGACGGAACGATGTCAGACGTGGTGAATCTTTGAGAGCCGGCGGCAGACAACGCGACAATGTAGCGGATGTCTCTGATGGAAACAAGACGATGGAAGATGACAGCCTGGATGCAAAGGATCTGGAGAAAGTTCAGGAAGTTGTGGGAACGGTGGTACAGAACCTGATCCAACAGATCACGGATACATTTTCCGTCAGTGAAGAAGAACTGCAGGCCACCATGGAAGATCTGGGAATGACAGAAGTGGATCTGACAGATCCCGGGAAACTGAATGAATTGCTGATGGCAGTCAGCGGAGCACAGGATTCGTTCGCATTACTGACGGATGAGAATCTGTACAATGATGTAAAAGGAATTATGGATCTGCAGAAGGAACTGACAGGGCAGGCGCAGGAAGAGTTACAGCTATCTCCTGAAAAATGGCAGGAAGCGGTAACACAGATCACACAGGAAACTGTGGCGGAACCGGTGATCACCGTGGAAACAGATAAAACAGAGAATGTGGCCGTTACTACGGAAGAATCTACTGTGGATACCACAGAAGCAACCGTGACACAGGTACCTGACAGCGGGGAAAAAGTTCCCGTACAGAACGCACAGGAGAACAAGACCGAAGATTCCGGCAGCAGACAGGAACACAACGACGGTGGACAGCATGGCAATCTGTTATTACAGAATCTGAAGGAAGACAATTTTCTGGCACAGTTACAGCAGACGGCACAGACAGAAGAAGCAAGAACCGCAGATACGCAGGACATTATGCGTCAGATCATGGATTATATGAAAGTATCCGTCAAGGCGGACAGCTCTGAACTGGAAATGCAGCTTCATCCCCAGAGCCTGGGAACTTTGCATATACAGATGGCATCCAGAAACGGTGTGGTTACGGCCAATTTCATTGCACAGAATGAAACAGTCAAGGCAGCACTGGAAAGTCAGATGGTACAGCTGAAGGAAAACTTTGCAGAGCAGGGTGTCAAGGTAGAAGCTATTGAAGTTACCGTTCAGACCCACCAGTTCGAACAGAATCTGGAGCAGGGAAGAGGCAATAACAGTAATACGGCAAATGAAACGGGTGCAGGTAGAAAGCGTACCCGCAGGATCAATCTGAACGCAGCATTTGCAGAAGAAGAGCCTCAGACCGAAGAAGACCGGATCGCAGCAGATATGATGTCGGCGAACGGCAATACGGTGGATTTTACCGCATAATAAATAACGAAAGGAGAAAAAGGAAATGGCATTGGTTGCACCGTGGAAAACGGTAAGATCGTAGAGACCGCATCACAGGCTTCTGTAAAAAAATCCACAAAAAGTCTAGCAGCGGAATGGACAAGGAAGCATTTTTACAGCTTCTGGTAGCACAGATGAAATATCAGGATCCTCTGGAGCCTACGTCCAATACGGAATACATAGCACAGTATGCACAGTTCTCACAGGTAGAGCAGATGCAGAATATGTCTAGCAGCATGGACTTACAGAGAGCAAGCTCACTGGTAGGCAAGGAGGTCTACATCAAGACCACCACATCCTCCGGAGAGACCAAGCTGGTACAGGGCAAAGTGGATTATGTGTCCTATGAGAACAACAAAGCATACCTCTACATCAATGAGAAGAAGTACTCCATCGATGATCTGGATTCCGTAGTGGATACGGATTATCTGAATGCGTACAACAAGGCTTACAACTTTACCGTAAAGCTGAACAAGCTTCCTAATGTAAACGGCATTGATTCCAGTGATGGCAAGACCATTGATGATCTGGAGAAGGAATACAACGATATGACTGATTACGAGAAATCCTTCCTGGCAAAAGATACCGTGAACAGCTTGAATAAGTACATTGAACGTCTCAAGGAGATCCGCAAAGCTTCCGAAGAAGCAGAAGAAAAGAAGGATACCGAGAGCAAGGATGAGTCAGAAGAAACTGACAGCACAGAGAGCGTATAAGGCAGTAAGCAGCTGACGCAGAGGGGCAGATGGATATGGATATTCAGAACAACAGTTTTCTGTCCATTGACCAGTTGGCAAATCAGTACTTAAACAGCAGCCGCAAGGACCGTAAAAAGCAGCACAGGAAAATCTGGTATCTTTCCAGGAGATCCTACAGAACAAAAGCCAGGAACAGAATGTTTCCGGAACGCAGGATCTGAAATTCTCAAGCATGCCGCCGTACGGCTGGAAAACAGAGGCATTGAGCTGACAGACGCACAGCTGGAACGCTTGAATGACGGAGCAAGAAAAGCGGGACAGAAGGGAATCAGGGATTCTCTGGTGATCGTGGATGACTTGGCCTTTATTGTGAATGTACCCAATAAGACCGTGGTGACTGCCATGAACAGCAGAGAAACCGAAGAAAACGTATTTACAAATATTAACGGAGCCGTTATTATGTAGACCGGACCAGGGATGGAGGTCATGCTCCCTTTGAATGACAGAGAGGGAGCACGGTTCCAATACAGGAGGAACAAAGCACTATGATGAGATCATTGTATTCTGGCGTAGCAGGACTTAAGACACACCAGACCAGAATGGACGTAATCGGTAATAATATTGCCAACGTCAACACAACAGCTTACAAATCCAGTTCCATGACTTTCAGTGAACTGATGAGCCAGACCACACAGAAGGCCAGTGGTGCCAACGCTACCACCGGTGTCGGCGGTACCAATGCCAAGCAGATCGGTCTGGGCGTTAAGGCAGGAGCTATCAATACTGCCATTACCACGCAGGGTTCCGCGCAGTCTACTGGCAACCCCTTTGATATCATGATCACCGGAGACAACTTCTTCGTAGTCAGCAACGGCTCCGAGAATTTCTTCACCAGAGACGGCTCTTTCTATGTAGATGGTGCCGGCAACCTGGCAATGACCAGCACCGGTTACAACGTCATGGGATGGGGCGTGGATGAGACCACAGGTAACATTAAGCAGGATACCGTAACCGCACTGCGTATTATGAGTGCTGCGAATATGACATATCCCCCTGAGGCTACCACAAAAGCAAATATTTCCGGTATTCTGGATGAGAACGATAAGGATGTGACCAGTGCCAACGGTAAGACCGTAAACCTGAACTTCTTCGATGCGAGAGGTTACAGTTATACTGCGAAGTTTACCTTTAAACAGTCCAGCGGAACCGAACACCAATGTTTATAGTATGGAACTGACGAAACTGCTGGATTCCACCGGAGCAGAAATCGATATTTCCGCACTGGATTTCGGAAACCGTCCCAACAGAAGATGGAGACTAAGGTAACATTGAATACCGATGCCTACAAGTGGGATGGAACGATGCTGAAAACAAAGGATGGAACCAAAGATATAGCTGACCTGACGAAAATTTTTAATGCTGATGGAAGCCTGATTGATACTTCAAACAATGCTACAGCAACAAAGGAACAGCAGGAGGCTTTGGATGCCATTGCAGCAGCTTATGGATATGAGGGATCTACCAATGAATTTTTGAATTTGTATATTACCAGCCCTACAGACACAACGCAACAGCTTACCATCAGCAGCTGCTTGGCAATATGAGATCTGGTACCGGAGATCAGCTGCTTCCGGCAGACGGCAGTGCTATTACCATGGAAGGTCGTTATTTTTGAAGGAACTACTGTGGTATTCAATAAAGACACCGCTAAACTGGAAAGTGTCGGCGGTTCTACTACAAACTTGGGCATTAATGCAGCATTTTCACAGTTAGGTGGCAACTTCTCCGATATTACCATCGACTTGTCCGAATGCACCAACTACGACAACAAGGGTACCTCCACCATCGGTGCCACCAGTGGTGACCTGGACGGACCGGGAACCGGATGCGGACGTCGTCTGGGAGATATGATCGGTGTATTCATCCAGAAGGATGGTATGATTTACGCAAGCTATGACAACGGTATGACCAAACTGTTAGGCCAGATTGCTACCGCAGCATTTGCCAATGCCTCCGGTCTGGAGAAAGAGGGAGACAACCTTTACTCTGCAACCCTGAACTCCGGTGAGTTCGATGGTATCGGCGTAGACATCACCGCAGGCGGTGGATACATGTCCCCGGTCAGCTGGAGATGAGTAATGTAGACCTGTCTTCCGAGTTTACCGAGATGATCACCACTCAGAGAGGTTTCCAGGCCAACAGCCGTATCATTACCGTATCCGATACTTTGCTGGAAGAACTGACCAATCTGAAGCGTTAATAAAGTGTTAAAATTATAATAAACATACAAATGGGGGGATAGGTAAAATTCCACCTGTCCCTTTTGATGTGTATAAAAGATCAAAGGGGAAAAAAGTACTATAAGAAAAAATGAGAAAAAAGCATAAAACGGATAAAGTGTAGAAAAATGTTCGGATAACAGGGAAGGAGAAGACAGCATGGTAGAAGTTACGAAGATTAATGGAGTCAAGGTATTGGTGAATCCGGACCTGATTGAACTGGTGGAAGAGACCCCGGATACGGTGTTGACACTTACCACCGGAAAGAAAATAATTGTAAAAGAAAGTAGACAAGAAATAAAAAATCTTGTAATATTATACAGAAAGGATATTTTTGCAAGATAAAAAAAAGCAGAATGTCAGGTGATTTAAGTGGATATAGCATCTTTAGCTGGTATTTTATTGGCATTATTCATGTTGGTATTCGGTATCATAAGCTCCGCGGGCGTCGGAGGATTCAGAGAATATCTGGATCCGGCGTCTGCAATTATCACTTTCGGTGGAGCTTTCTCCTGTACCCTCATGTCCATGAGCTTACAGAATTACATAGCGGGTCTGAAGTCCTTTACTCTGATCTTCAAGGCACCGGCACTGAATACTTCCGAGATGATCGGCAAGATCATAGAACTTTCCAATGTGGCACGTAAGGAAGGTCTGCTGTCTCTGGAAGAAGCAGCAACGGATCTGGAGGAACCTTTCCTGAAAAAGGGAATTCTTCTGATCGTCGATGGTACCGATCCCGAACTGGTACGTGCCATCATGGAGACAGAACTGGTAAGTGTAGAGGGAAGACATAAAGAGACGATCGGTTTCTGGGATACACTGGCGGCCATGGGCCCTGCCTGGGGTATGATCGGTACCCTGATCGGTCTGGTAGATATGTTGTATCACATGGACGATCCGTCCACACTGGGACCTGCAATGGCAGTGGCGTTGATTACTACATTGTACGGATCCTTGCTGGCAAACTGGATCTGTACGCCTGTTTCCAATAAATTACAAGCAGATAATGCTGTGGAAATGCAGCAGAAGGAAGTTATGATCGAGGGGCTTTTATCCATACAGGCTGGTGAAAAACCACGTGTCATCGAAGAAAAACTGAAGTCATTCCTTCCTCCGAAGGACAGAACAAGTGCAGATGGTGAAGAGGAAGCAGGGGGTGAAGCATAATGGCAAAACGTAAGCCAGAAGATCCACCTGCTGGATCCCCGGCATGGATGACCACATTCAGTGACCTGATGAACTTGCTGCTGTGCTTCTTTGTTATGTTGTTTTCCATGTCTTCGATAGATGCAACCAAGTACAGCGAAATGGCAGCAGCTATGTCGAACAGCACTTTTAGCATTTTCAATGCCGGATCCACGGCAATCGGTGAGGGTATCCTGATCAGCAACGGCGTCAGCCAGTTGAATGATCTGGATGAGTATATCAGTAATGCCGGAAGAAACGCAGACAGTGAGACGGATTCTGATAATTATGAGAAATATGACAACGCAGAAGCTTTGGAAGAGGCACTGAATGAGAAAAAATCTGGAGAGCAACGAAGAACTGGCTGAAACAGTACAGGAAGCTCTGGTGGAGGACAGCCTTGCAGATCAGGTCAGTGTGTCATTTACGGCACAATATGTGCAGTTATCTATGAAGGGAGCGCTGTTGTTTGATTCCGGAAGTGACAGCCTGAAGGATCAGGCTAAGGCAGTTCTGGACAAGGTGGGAGTGATCCTGGAACGTTACGGAAGTAATTCCACCATAGAAATCGAAGGACATACAGATAATGTCCCTATTCACAGTGCGAGGTTTGCCGATAATGAAGAATTGAGCAGCGCCAGAGCACTTTCCGTGTTCTATTATCTGACAGAGACTACCTCTCTGGATCCATCTGATCTGAGACACGCAGGGATGGGTGACCGTGTACCGGTAGCTGATAACTCCACAGAAGAGGGGCGCAGCAAGAACCGGCGTGTAGAGATCAGAATCTATAATCCATCCACAACATATTAGTGTGGAGAGGGAAAGGAAGCATAAGACCAATGAAGAAAAATCTGATGACAGTATTGATTCTGGCACTGCTGGTGGTGAACATTGTGTTGACCAGCGTCATGCTTGTGAGCATTGTGGGTACGAATAAGAAGACCGCACAACTGGTAGACAATATTACCACTGCCATGAATCTGGAACTTACCGTTCCGGGGGATGAAGAAACAACGAATGTTGCCCTTACCGATACAGAGGTATATAATATTGCAGACTCCATGACAATTCCTCTGAAGAGCGAAGCAGGAGCAAAACAGGATTACATCATGTTTGATGTATCTTTGTCTATCAACAAGAAGCATAAGGATTATAAGACCTATGGCAGCAGTGACACGCTGGCAAGCTATGAGAACCTGATCAAGGATGCTATCACGGCTACCGTTTCCGCACATACAGAGGATGAGTGCAGAGAGGATATGGAAGGCTTAAAAGAGGAGATTCTGAAGTCTGTTCAGGATCTATTCCAATCCGACTTCATCTATAAGGTCGCAATCAGCGGAGTGAAATTCGGCTGATGAAGCGGGAAAATAAGATGACAGGAGGTGAGGGCCTGTGAGTGATATACTTTCACAAAGTGAAATTGATAATCTTCTGAAACAGTTGTCTGAGGGAGACCTGGATGTAGACCAGATCCAGGGGGAGGACGAGAAGCAGGTCAAAAACTATGACTTCAGCCGCCCTACCAAATTCTCCAAAGAACATTTACGAACCCTGGAGATCATATTCGAGCATTACAGCCGACTGATCTCTACGAACCTTCCGGTATATCTGCGCAAGAACGTGCAGGTATCGGTAGCAAGTTCGGAAACGGTTACTTTCAGTGAGTTCTCCAACGCACTTTCGAATCCGTCGGTGCTTGGAATTGTTAATTTTGCACCACTCAACGGCAATATTATTATAGAAATTGCAACCAATCTATGTTATACCATGCTGGATCGTATGCTGGGAGGCAGCGGCCAGCCATTGGAAAAGAGCAGAGATTTTTCCGATATAGAGCTGACAATCTTACAGAAGCTTTTGGTCATGTTTACGCAGCTGATGCGTGAACCCTGGAAAAACGTTGTTGAGATCTCACCGGTGTTAAGCCGGTTGGAGACGAATCCCCAGTTCGCACAGGTAATTGCTCCCAGCGATATGATCGCTATTGTTACCCTGAATATGAAAATCGGGGATGTCGAAGGAATGGTAAATATCTGTCTTCCTTTCTTTACACTGGAAGATGTGATGGATAAACTGAACACCAAATACTGGTTCTCCACAATGCAGGAGAATCACGATGAACACTACGAGGAGTACATTGAGTCCATGATCCGGAGAGTAGATATTCCGATCAAGGCAGTGCTGGGAAGGAGCACCATTTCGGTGAATGATTTCCTGAATCTGCAGGTGGGCGACTGTATCCGGCTGGATTCCAGAGTCGATACCGACATGAATGTGTATGTGGGCAATATTAAAAAGTTCACGGCACTGCCCGGTACGGATAGAGATTCGTATGCTGTTCAGATCACATCGGTGATCAGAGAGGAGGAGTAACGATGGATGGGATGTTATCTCAGGATGAGATAAATGCCCTGCTGCAAGGTATGGATCTGTCGGATACCGCGGATGGCGGTGATGCGGCAGCAGATCCGGCACCGGAGAACAGTACGGCTGAAAATTATAATAATGAGAATGAAGCTGCGGAGAACGCAGCACCGGTTGTCAGTGACGGAGAGGAACTGACGGATGTAGAGAAGGATGCGATTGGCGAGGTGGCCAATATCAGTATGGGATCCTCTGCCACAACCCTATATTCACTGGTAAACCGCAAAGTAAATATTACAACTCCTGTGGTTACGCTGGCTACATGGAAAAACCTGCTGGACGCCTATGAAAAGCCCTGTGTATTTATTCAGATCAAATATACCCAGGGACTGGACGGTACCAATATTCTGGTATTAAAGGAACATGATGTAAAAGTTATCACTGACCTGATGATGGGCGGTGACGGTACGAATACAGATGGAGAGCTGGGAGAACTGCATCTGAGTGCAATTTCCGAGGCGATGAACCAGATGATGGGCTCCGCAGCGACTTCCCTTTCCACACTGTTGCAGACGGTAATTGATATCAGCCCGCCTGAGTCTTCTCTTTTGATCTGACAGAGGTAAAGGATGGCAAGGAAATATCTCCGTTTTTAGGAGGAACCTTTGTAAAAATCGCATTCCGTATGCAGATCGATGATCTGGTAGACAGTTCTATCATGCAGTTGTATCCCATCGATTTTGCCCGTAAGCTGGTAGAGACCTTTATCAATACCCAGATGGGAAGCCTGGGAGAAAGCAACGATCAGGCAGCAACTCAGCCGGAAAGCATACCTGCTCCCGCAGCAGCTCCGCAGAACAATGCAGGACAGATGAATGCCGGCGCAAACAATATGACTCAGATGAATATGCAGCAACCGGATCCCATGGCTATGAATCATATGAATGGCATGAATCAGATGGGCAACATGGGAATGCCACAGATGAAGCATGAACCAGATGAACGGCATGAACCAGACGGGTGGCATGGGTATGAATCAGATGCCTGGCATGGACATGAATAGCATGAACCAGATGGGGATGAATGGTATGCCTCAGATGGGAATGCAGCAGATGGGGAACATGGGAATGCAACAGATGAATGGCATGGGCATGATGAACCAGATGGGCAATATGGGAATGCCGCAGCAGAATGTCAATGTGCAGCCTGCACAGTTCCAGAGCTTCTCAAATGACAGCATGGGACTTTCCGGACAGGAAAATATTGGTCTGATCAAAGATGTCCCTTTGGAAGTTACCGTAGAGCTTGGCAGAACGACGAAATCCATTTCCGAGATTCTGGAGTTCTCACCGGGTACGATCATTGAGCTGGATCGTATTGCAGGAGAACCGATCGATGTTCTGGTAAACGGAAAATTTGTAGCCAAGGGTGAAGTTGTTGTAATTGAAGAAAGCTTTGGCGTCCGTATTACGGAAATTATTAAATAAAACAGAGAATAGACCAAACAAATGGAGGAAAATTAAATGGCAAAGAATATTTTGATCTGCGATGATGCAGCGTTCATGAGAATGATGATCAAGGACATTCTGACCAAGAACGGCTATAATGTGGCAGGAGAAGCAGAGAACGGAATGAAGGCAGTGGAAAAGTTCAAAGAAGTAAATCCTGATCTGGTACTTATGGATATCACCATGCCTGAGATGGACGGCATCCAGGCACTGAAGGAGATCAAGAAGTTAGACGGTGGTGCTAAGGTTATCATGTGTTCTGCAATGGGCCAGCAGGCAATGGTTATCGAGTCTATCCAGGCCGGTGCCAAAGATTTCATTGTAAAACCTTTTCAGGCAGAACGTGTTATTGAAGCTGTGAAAAGGTAGTGGGTTAATGATCATACTTACCGGAAAAGCAGACAGTTATGCCCAGTTCATTACAGTATTGTTCATCTTTGTGGCAGTACTGGCGGTAACCGCATTGGTAACGAAATGGATCGCAGGATACCAGAAACAACAGGGAGCGGCAGGCAATATTGAAGTGAGAGAGACCGTTCGGATCGCAAATAACAAATACATTCAGCTGGTCGGGGTCGGTGAGTCTTATTTTGCCATTGCGGTCTGCAAGGATACCGTAACGGCCCTGGGACAGATTCCTGCAGAACAACTTAAAGGTAAGACTACATTGGAAAGTACTTCCGGGTTCCGGGAATTATTGGAACGTGCGGCGAAGAAAGAGAATGAAGAGAAAGATCATTGATGCAAGTATAAAATTAAAGACGATTATCTATATGGTATGCCTGCTGGTCACGGTAGGCATATTGTGTATTTGTATGCCGGTAAAGGTGCAGGCATCGGAGCGTCATCTGACGGGAGATACGGAAGTTTCCACGGTGATCAATCCGGCGGGAACAGCCACGACCCCGGAAGAGGTAGGACAGCTGAATACGGCGAATACTGTCAGCATTACCTACAATAACGGTAACGGACAGATCAACGGTGCGCTTCGGTTCTGATCACTCTGACACTGATTGCACTGGCACCGACCATTATCATTATGATGACCTCTTTTACCAGGATCATCATTGTGCTGCACTTTACCAGGTCTGCACTGAATACCCAGACGGCACCGCCGAACCAGATCCTGATCGGACTGGCACTGATCCTGACATTTTTCATTATGGAGCCTACGATCACGAGGATCAATGAGGAAGCAATCCAGCCTTTTGAGGAGGGCACGATCGATCAGGATGAGGCTCTGGAAAAAGGCATGGCACCCTTACGGGAATTTATGTATCCGCAGACACAGGTAAAGGACGTAGAACTGTTTATGGATATCGCAGGACAGGAGTGGGACGGAACCCTGGAGGATATTCCGAATTCCGTGTTGGTTCCCAGCTTTATGATCAGTGAACTGCGAACTGCATTCTGGATCGGCTTTACGATCTATATTCCTTTATTGTAATTGATATGGTAGTGGCATCCACCTTAATGAGTATGGGTATGATGATGCTACCGCCGACGACGATCTCCATGCCCTTCAAGATCCTGCTGTTCGTACTGGCAGACGGTTGGGCACTGATCATAGGGCAACTGGTACAGACATTTTATTAGATTCGTAAGATGAGGTTTTTGCTATGACGATAGATGCAGTATCGGAAATGACGAATAATGCGTTATATGTGATCATCAAGGTGTCCCTGCCGGTGTTGCTGGTATCCCTGGTTGTTGGTCTGGTCATCAGTATTTTCCAGACGGTGACTTCCATTCAGGAGCAGACACTGACCTTTGTACCGAAAATCGTTGCCATCTTTTTATGTCTGATGGTTATCGGACACTGGATGATGAACACGATGGTGGAGTACACGGTGCAATTGTGGTCAAGTTTCAGCCAGTATGTACATAGGTGACGGAAGAAATATGGTAGATCTTTCTTTTTCAATATATGATCTTGAATATTTTCTGCTGATATTCGTAAGAGTATCCTGCTTTGTATATATAGCGCCTTATTTCGGGATGAATGATACCCCGGCCAGAATCCGGATCGGCATCAGCTTTTTTACGGCGTGGCTGCTTTATGAGACGCTGACACCGGCGGATGCGGTAGTTGTTGACACTGTGATGGAATATGCGGTGATCGTCATGAAAGAGGCAATTGCCGGGCTACTGATCGGTTTCGGGGCCAATATCTGTATGGCAGTCGTGAATTTTGCCGGTTCCATTGCTGACATGGAGACAGGCCTGTCCATGGCTACGTTACTGGATCCGGCTACGAAAGAGACCACCAGCATTACCGGTGTCTTGTATCAGTATTCTTTTATGCTGATGCTGATCGCTTCCGGAATGTACAGGTATCTTTTCGGAGCACTGGCAGACAGCTTTACACTGATCCCGGTGAACGGGGTGGTGTTTCACGCGGACAGTCTGTTGCAGTCCATGTCAGAATTTATGAGTGATTATATCCTGATCGGCTTTCGTATTGTATTGCCGATTTTTTGTGTGATATTGCTTCTGAATGCAATCCTGGGAGTGCTGGCCAAGGTATCTCCCCAGATGAATATGTTTGCAGTAGGTATTCAGCTGAAGGTTCTGGCGGGACTGACGGCGATGTTCCTTACCACCGGGATGCTTCCGGGGGCTGCAGATTTTGTCTATCAGGAAATGAAAAAGATGGTAGTATCTTTTATCGGAGGTATGATGTGATCATGGAATATGATCTGCAATTCTTCGCAGCAGAAGGACAGGGCGGAGAGAAGACAGAGCCTGCTACCGAGAAAAAGCTGTCTGATGCCAGAAAAGAAGGTCAGGTTGCCAAAAAGCCGTGAGATTGCCAACGGGCTGGGTCTGCTGACGGTATTTCTGGTATTGAAAATATGGGTTGGACACATGGGGTATCAGTTTATAAATGTGTTCAGCGTCATTTACGGAGAATTCCCGAGGTGGTGACTTTCTGGCACGGTAACATGCCACAGCAGGACACCGCAATCGCATTCCGGCAGATGCTTTTACAGGCCATCATCATTATGGCACCGCTCCTTTTGCTGGGATTAGTGGTGGCATTTTTGAGCGATGTGGTGCAGGTGGGCTGGAAGCCTACGGGAAAACCGCTACAGCCCAAGTTCAGTAAATTGAACCCGCTTTCGGGCTTCAAAAGAATTTTTTCTGCCAATGCGCTGGTGGAACTGATCAAGTCCATTCTGAAGATTGGATTGATCACTTACATATGTTATAATTATCTGAAAGATAAATGGCCTCTGCTGTTTTCCCTGTATGATATGGATCTGATGCAGGCTATTGCATTGATCGGCGGAACGGTGACAGATCTGGGAATCCGGGTGTCTCTGGTCTATATGATCATTTCGGCTGCGGATTTTATCTACCAGAAGTACAAATTCAGCAAAGACATGCGAATGACCAAGCAGGAGATCAAGGAAGAGTACAAGCAGCAGGAAGGTGATCCGCAGATCAAGGGGCGTATCCGTCAGAAGATGCAGGAAGCTTCCAGACGGAGAATGATGCAGAATCTGCCCCAGGCGGACGTGGTCATCACGAACCCCACCCATTATGCGGTGGCAATCAAATACGATCCGGAGGTGGCGGATGCCCCTATTGTGATCGCAAAGGTGAGGATTATCTGGCAGCGAAGATCAAGGAGATCGCCAGAGAGCATCAGATAGAAATCGTAGAAAACAAACCACTTGCCAGAATGCTATATGCAAATGTGGATGTGGGACAGGCGGTGCCACCGGAATTGTACCAGGCGGTAGCAGAAGTCCTGGCGTTTGTATATCATCTGCAAGGGAAAGTATAGAAGTATAGAGAAGAAATAGAAACATTAGCAAAAAGATGAAAATACACAAAAAGAGAAAGGAGGTCAGGCACAGATGAAAATGAAAAAAAGCGGATGTGGCGGTAGCAATTTATATCATGGCTGCCATTATCATGTTTATTGTGCCGATTCCTCCTGGCTGCTGGATATTCTGTTAGCAATTAATATTTCCGTGGCGCTGACAATCCTGTTCGCCACGATGTTCAGTAAGGAAGTTCTGGATATGTCCTTCTTCCCTACGATGCTGCTGTTTACCACGACCTTCCGTATTGCGCTGAATACATCATCCACCCGTCTGATCCTAAGAGACGGCAATGCAGGTAATGTCGTAGAAACTTTCGGTGAGTTCGTAGGTGGCGGTGATCTGGTCATCGGTGTCATTATCTTCATCATTCTGATCCTGATCCAGTTTATGGTCATCAACAAAGGTTCAGAGCGTGTATCTGAAGTAACAGCGAGATTTACCCTGGATGCAATGCCCGGTAAGCAGATGGCTATTGATGCGGATCTGAACACCGGAGCCATTACAGATGCGGAAGCAAAGAAGAGAAGAGAGAAAATCCAGGAAGAGGCAAGCTTTTTCGGTTCCATGGATGGTGCTGTAAAATACGTAAAAGGAGATGCGGTTGCGGGTCTGCTGATCACCACCATCAATATTGTGGGCGGTATCATCATGGGAATGACGAGACAAGGCATGGATATTACCAGCGCTCTGAATAAATACGCTATCCTGACTATCGGTGACGGTCTGGTAAGCCAGATCCCTCCCTGTTGATCTCACTGTCCACCGGTATTCTGGTGACCAAGGGAAGCAAGGATGCTGACTTCGGTACGACACTGGTAAGCCAGTTGTTCGGTGTACCCAAGGGTTTGTACCTGGTGGGAGCCATGCTGGCAATCCTGGGATTCGTGACAGAATTGAATACGATCCTGTTCGTGGGATTGGGACTGGTGTTTATCATCGTGGCAAGAAATATCGAGGGCACGATCGAGACAGCACAGATCGAACAGGAAGTAGACAGTGAGGAAGCAGCTGCGGAGGAGATACGACAGCCGGAAAATGTCAACAGCCTGTTGCAGGTGGATCCCATCGAGCTGGAATTCGGTTACGGTATTATTCCTCTGGCGGATGTGAACCAGGGCGGTGACCTGTTGGATCGCGTGGTTATGATCCGAAGACAGATAGCATTGGAACTTGGTACGGTGGTACCTATTATCCGACTGCGGGATAATATTCAGTTGAACCCGAATCAGTATATTATTAAAATCAAGGGAATTCAGGTCAGTGAGGGAGAGATACTGTTCGATCATTATATGGCCATGAATCCCGGGTATGTAGAGGAGGAGATCACGGGAATCCCTACTTTTGAGCCTTCTTTCCACCTGCCGGCTATCTGGATCACGGAAGGTCAGAGAGAGCGGGCGGAGAGCCTGGGCTACACGGTAGTAGATCCCCTTCCATCATCGCTACGCATCTGACGGAGATCATCCGCCAGCACATTGCGGAGCTTCTTACCAGACAGGATGTACAGAACCTTATCAACAATGTAAAAAGAGAACAATCCTTCTCTGGTGGACGAGCTGGTACCAAAGTTGTTGGGACTGGGCGAGATCCAGAAAGTATTGCAGAATCTGTTGCGGGAGGGAATCTCCATCCGGGATCTGCTGACGATTCTGGAGACTCTGGCGGATTATGCACCGACGACAAGGGATACCGATATCCTGACGGAGTATGTGAGACAGAGCTTAAAGAGAGCAATCTCCACCAAGTATTTCCCTTCCACGAGACTACCAGTGTGCTGACGCTGGATCCAAAGATCGAGCAGGAAGTCATGGGAAGCGTAAAACAGACAGAGACAGGAGCTTTCCTGAATCTGGATCCCGCCAGAAGCAAAGCAATTCTCAATGCGGTGGGAGAAGAGATCAAAAAGCTGGAAAACATGGGAAAGACCCCATTATCATGACATCACCGATCGTAAGAATGTATTTCAAGCGGCTGACCGAAGATTATTATCCGGATCCGGTCGTAGTGTCTTACACCGAAGTAGAATCGAATGTGGAATTGCAGTCTGTGGGTATGGTCACAGCTTAAGATATTAAGCGCATTGAACCGACACAGGAACGAGGAACAGTATGATAATTAAGAAATTTACCGGGAAAACAGAAGCAGAGGCAACAGAGGCTGCGAAAAAGAATTGGGAAACGGACTGGTGATCATGAATGTCCGTGAAGTGAAAAAGAAAGGGCTGTTCTCTTTTCTGTCACCGAAGCAGATCGAGGTGACCGCTGCGCTGGAGGATGAGTCCCCACAGAGATCTGTGGTAAACAGTCTGAATCGTACGGAAGCTTCCGGGGCAGGTGTAGGTACGGCGAAGACTGTATCGATGAAAAACAGCACGGAAAATATAGAAAAAAGCTGGATAGTCTGCAGACGCTTTTAGAAAGTCAGTTAAACAGCAGACCGGTAGATGCAAATACGGAGAAGGCAGCGGAAGCACAGAAAGAAGCTTTGGACAGTGAAGCGGAAGCAGCAGTGGAAAAGCAGGAAGAAAAAAGAGGACGAGCAGAATCCGGAGCAGGATAAGTTCATCCGTCTGCTGTATAACAAAATGCTGGATAATGAGATGGATGAAAAATATGTCAACAGTATTCTGGAGGATGCTTCCAAGACAAAGAAATCGGATCTTCCCTTTGATTATCTACTGGCGAAT
>VOFH01003151.1_pt1 | contig 28054 bp, 60 predicted proteins | sample 5384091 | NCBI WGS metagenome assembly VOFH01 (sample SAMN12384727, study PRJNA508395) | human gut metagenome | isolation source: healthy gut G | host: Homo sapiens
GCTTTTATAAAAATGGCAAAGTCTTTAATGGGCTATACCGATACAGTTATTGTCAGTTTCATAGATATATTTGATAAGGTAGCTCATAATTTTCCTGAAGGTTATAGACCGAGTTTAGATATTCAAAAAGATCATTAAAGAATTAGTATCTATATCATTCTCATCATATGATACTTAAAACCTGTGGAGAAGGGGACGTTTTCAAAGAATTAGGTGTTAATACAGAGGGCTGTCTTACGCTAACTGTTATGAACGTGCTTGGAACGCAAAATTAAAAGCACCAAAACGAACACCAGTTAGACCTGAGTGTAATTGTTATTTACATGGCGATATTGGCGCTTACGATAGTTGTAGTCACTTCTGCCGTTATTGTTATGCCAATACGAATCAAGCTGCAGTTCGTCAAAATCGAATGCAACATGATCCAAACTCTAGCTTACTTATTGGAACACTTTCAAAAAACAGCAATTATTAAAAAAGTACGGAAAAAAGCTGGATTGTATACAAATTACACACAAGATTCTTTTATTTTAAGGAGAATTATAAGCTTTACGCCTAAATCATTGACGTATCGTGTAAAATATAAACAAAAGGGGTTCAAGGGACATCAAGAATATAAGAGAGTTAAACTACTATTATTGGTTTAATGTTTTATTACAAGGAGGTGGAGTATGATCACCTATAAGAATGACAGTAAGGAAACCGTACAATCATCTAGAATCATCTATGCCAGTTACTTGCCATGTGTTATGATTTTGATAAAACCTTAACCCCTGATGATATGCAGGCACAAGGCTTTATTCAATCTGTTGGCTATAACGAAGAGCAAATTAAACAGTTCTGGCAAGAATCGAATGAATTGGCTAAAAAAATGATATGGATAATAATTTGGCCTATATGTACAAGATGATTCAAGAAGCAGTGGGCCGTTTTATGTAACGAAAAAGAAAAAGCTTATGGAATATGGCAATCAAGTGGAACTATATGAAGGGCGTTCGTACTTGGTTTGAACGTATTCGTGAATATGGATTAGAACATGGCGTACGCATTGAACATTACATCATTTCTTTGGTTTAAAAGAGATGATTGAAGGCACGGAAATGGCAAAAGGGGGCTTTCACAAAATCTATGCCAGTGCATTCATGTTTGATGATAAAGGTGGCCGTCTGGCCTGCACAAGCTATCAATTACACGAATAAAACGCAGTTTTATTCCGCGTATTCAAAAGGGGATTTAGATATAAATGATCCTGGTGTAAACGATTATATCCGTCCTGAAGAACAACGGGTTCCATTCCGGAATATGATTTATATAGGGGATAGTGATACAGATATCCCTTGCATGAGCCTTGTGAACGCCAATGGTGGTCATTCCATAGGTGTATATGATCCATTAAGAAGGATAAAGATAAGGTCATATAAAATGATGCGTCATCATCGTATTCGTTATTATGCACCAGCAGACTATTCAAATGGTTCAAAGCTAGATACCTTAGTAAAGCAAATTATACGTAAAAACAGCAGCCTACGAAGTATTAGAGGGCGAATATATTCATTGTAAATACGAAGCAGAGAGGAGTAACATGGAAAATCTAAATTAACTAGCGAATGGATTCAAACATGGATAACTGATTAGGTTCTCGAGGGTAAATTAAAACCTACTGTACCTTACCATGATTTATTTAATCGTAAAGAGATAAAAGGGTTTCCGTTACATACATTGCCTATGTGGACTGTAACATTCCCAACAGGCCATATTACATGCGTGTGATCCATTGTAACATTGCCGAATGAAACCAGATACATATCTTAGACAGGTAAACCAGGTACGTATCTGTTAGAAACTAAGATAATCATTGAAATGGAACCAAATGAATATCGTTATGTATTAAGCCGAGTTGTTTTTAGTGGAAAATGAACCTGTAACTATGAATTAGCATTAAAAGGTACAGAAGACTTAACCGATTTAGATGATGGAGAAACCTATATTGGGTTTCCCTGTAGATTCAGGTTTAGCTACAATTGTAGATGCAGAAAACAATTGAAACATATAATAAGTTTTATGAACAATGGCATATAAACTATCCTGACAAAAATATCTATGATGATTACTATAGTGATTTATTCCAATTAAATGCTATGGCATATCCACAATACCAACGTTCTAAAGGAGATTGGATTAACTTTACAATTCCTGAAACGGAATTGACAGTACCGATGATTCAATCTGGGTTTGGCGATGGTTTATATCCTGTATACTGGGCATTTGATAAAAGATGGCCCAAATTGCCAAATTATTATGGAATACATAGATTGCAGCGAAGCATATCAATAATATATTAGCGCTGTAGTGAAGAAAATAACTAGATATAACTGAATATATAAAATAAGGCGCTTAGTATAACTAAGCGCCTTTTAATATGATCGTATTATATTTTGAGATTTAAATACCAAAAATCCAGTTTACTAATACAACGAATGATACTTAAACTACAATAATTTCAGCAAAAAATCTTAAAGAACTCTCCATGCCATTACCTAAATGTTTTAAACCGCCAATTTTGGCTTTACTTACGATATCACACCAGCACATATATAAATCCTCCATAAAAGTTAATATGAGTAAATTACATAATTTATATGACTATTTTACAATCTAATTCTAAAAAATTTCAATATATAATTTTGAAAAAATAGTAAGTTTTTATTAGATAGTTATAATTTGTAAGCGTATATAAAGGGATTATTTAATTAAAAGAGTTAAATATGATATTATAAAATTAATTATTATTGTGTTGTATAATATTATGGAGAGATATATGAAAAAATTTATATTAGGATTAGCTATAGCATTGGCTGCATGTAATATAACATCTGCAAAAGAATATATTACATTAGAATCCCCAGCTGGTAATACTATCGTCGATGAAAAAGGGAGTTGGATACTTGGTCCTTATGATAATTTACATGTAGATTATATAGAAAGAATAATAATACATTTGTATATGATCATTTTATGAAAATGGTCAAAAACGATATGTAAATTTAAGTAATATAGCTTATTTACCCGCAGGCTATGAATATGAATTTGATTACTATTATGCGAGAGCCTTAACTGATGGAGGATTTAAACTAGTTAATTCTAATGGTACTTATGCTATTAATGATGTAGTACATAACTATAGCTATTAATGATAAATTAATATTAGGACAAAAAGGGGACTACTGGTATCTATATAATAAAACTAATGGCGTTCAAATTATGGGGAATCCGATAAAAGATGGTTGGGATAATATTGAATTTTACTGGTCAAAAAATGATAAGAAAAATTTATTTGAAATACATACTGCCGATGGTTTAATCAAATACGTAACAGATGAGGGAATATTACTATGTGAAAGTGGTCTCTAAATCTAATACATACAAATAACTATGAGAAGTCCGGGACTGGTGAAGGAACTGGAATTGGTGGGAATGAAATGGGCGATAGCATTTTTAGTAGAGCACCATCAACTGAGTATGTATTGTTTACAGAAGTAAATAAAAAAGGTAATACATTGTATGGAATGAGAACCAATGAGAATACAATAGTAATTCCGGCAGTATATACATCAATCAAACATTTAGGTAAAAGTTTGATTACTTTATAGCTTCTGATAAAAATCATAAGTATGGTATTATTGATTCACTAAATACTACAGTTGTTCCTTTTGAATTTGATTCCTATGAAAGATTAAGTTATCGTAATTTTGTATTAAAGAATAATAAAGGTGTTCAAGTTTTTTAATGCGCACTTAGGGATCTTTATTTAATCATAGTTATGATAAGGTAGATATATCAAAACCTAATTATGTATTAAACAAGGTGACGACTGCCTCTAAAGGCCAAAAGAAAATATGTAATAGATACTAACACAGGCTATGAAGTATTCCAATTGCCAAATTATGATGACGATATTACATCATTTTATAAAGACTTATATGTTTATAAGTCTAATGGTAAATATGGTCTAATGGATTATGAAGGCCACATAGTCGTTGAACCTAAATTTGATAAGGTCACCATAGATGAGCCTTTATTAGCTGCATATATTAAAGAAATAGAATCCTTTGATAAATAATGAGTGCATATCTTGTTATTTTAAAAATTTACATAAACTAGCTTATAGAAATATAGGCTAGTTTACTTTTGTTTTTAAATTACTTCCTGATAACGATATATTATCGGAAGTAATTGTAAGAAAATTGGGCCTGAATGGCCCAATCTCCTTATGTTATCTAGTTTTTAGCTATTTAAGCTTATTTACGTTTAAATGTATATGGTTCGTATTCTACATCATTATGGCGATTAGTCCACCAGTTCCAACCAATTCTTGCAAGCTTCCAAGCAATGAAGCCTACGATGATTCCCAATACTAAGCCTGTTAATACATCTGTTGGATAATGTACAAATAGATATACTCTAGAAAATGCTACTATTAATGACCCAAATATGCTATAATTCCTAAATATCGCTTCTGAGGCGCTATTTGGCTCAAGCCTAGATAAATGGTCATGGCTGATGCAAAACGAACCAAAACTATGGCCTGACGGGAATGAATAACTACTTGCTTTTTGGTAATGCAGATTCTAATGGTACTGTTACATTAGGAAAATCTACAAATGGTCTTAATCTAGCTACATGTGGCTTTAAACCTTGGTCACCGATGATGAATACAAATCCTAATGCAATTATTATAGCTACGCCTAATACACGATATTTTTTCTGTAACATCAATAACAAGGCAATTACAATCCATAGGCACCGCTGCCAGTAATTTTTGAAATAAATGCCATAATAGGTGTTAAAAAACTATACAAGGTGATCATGTACATAGAAAATCAAAGAGTGATCAAATTGTAAGATTGTGTCCATAGCTTCCTCTTCTATTTTATTAAATGATAATTATTGAGAATGGATGAATGTAGATTATATCCTCAATATTCTGTATTGATTTCTATATACTTTATACTATGTATATATCACTTTCTCATTTACATCCAAATAATAGCCTAAACTATTTATACATCATGGTCAATAGCTTAGGCTATATTTAATAAAAATCTTTAATTATGGTTTTTTTTTATCTGCTTTTTAGTAGTACCTTCTGGAGGCATTGTTATAATCGTATCTACTGGATCATATACGGATTCAAAGGAATCTGTTTGCGTAACCCAGTTACCATATGTAATGGTTCTATACGTATTCATTGTTAAACCTACATGCCCCTCCTGCACTTCTTTTTTCTTTTAATGAAGGATCTACCTTAGTGATAGTCTTGTTAGAATTTCGCCATAGTCTCCTACAGAAATAGAAACATTTTTAGGCTTATCTTGAGCCGTACCTATAATGTAGATCGTTAATGTTCCGTTGTTCATAACACTAAGGATATAAATAGATTGTTGGTAAGGATTTCTAAACTTAAAGTCTAAATAGCCCCATGCTACAGTGGCATCACGACCAGCTTTGAATATATCCTACTGGCTCAAAGTGTGGTGTACGCTCGATAATATTCATACCGGATAGTAAAGCTGTATTAAATATGGTAGAACACTTCTGGCAAATACCACCGCCAATACCTGGAACTAATTTGCCATCAATCATAACAGGTGCATCATCATAGCCAGCCTCTGCAGTACGTTCACCTACAACATCGTTAAAGGAGAACTGTGCACCAGGCTTAATTAAGGGTACCGTTTATTTTATCAGATGCTAATTGAATATTATGGGTTCTACTTTCATTACTAGGATCGTACTCTGTAGTGTAAAGAAGCTAACACAGTATTCAATGGTTTAAATCGGCATCACTTACTTTTACAGTATTTTTGTAGTAAATACCATAGATAAGGAGTTAATACTATCACCATTATATAAAATCATCTTTTAATTTCTTAAGCGTAGCATCAATATCGATACGCTTACCCTCTTTTTGCAGGATGTAATAAAACTTGTCCATTTTCAATGGTAAGGTATGCATCATGTCCTGGCGTATCAATTGTTTTAGCCAATTCACTTAGATAGGTTTTACCTTTTACCTCATCAAGCTTATATTGTGGTTTAAAATGATGACCGTAGAATAAGGCATTAAATCGATTTGAAAGTAGTGTCCACATATCATCTTCATAGCCATATGTAGAAATAGCTTTTACCATAGCATCTGTATCGATTTGGATCCCTAAATCATGATAGGTAGCTTGTTGTTTTTTATTATTGCCCATATCAATAGATATAGTTTGAGGAATTTTACTATTTAACTCTTGTAAGCGAGCCTGTAATTCATTCTTAGGTGTATTAGATAAATCTGTATCATTGTAATATACACCATAAAAATATTTTCTGTTGGAATGTATGAACAGCCGCTCTCGTCCCCAAGAGGACAAGCATAGTTCCTACTAAAATATATTTCTTCGTCATTATTTATAAACTCTCCCGAATTAGTTATCATATTCTCTAATTATAGCATATTACGGTCTAATCTATGGTACAATTATATTGATAATTTTAGGGATAAGGGTGAATTATGTCAGAATCTAAGGAACAACAAAACATTTCTATTTGCGTAATAATGATGCGCTTATGAATAGTACCAAGTTGTCTATGAAAGCTAAACAAAGTATATTGTTATCTAAGGCTGAGAATACTGTGGATGCTTACGAATCAGATTGGGATGATTTCGTTGATTGGTGTACTTATCAAAAGGTACCTTATTTTCCAGCTACACCAGAAACAATTGTGAATTATATAAATGATCTTTGCTGATTATGCTAAGGCAAATACAATCTCGTCGTATTAGCGCTATCTCAGAGAATTATAATGCCTCTGGACATCGGGATAATCCATGTATGGCACCAATTGTAAAACAAGCGTTACGAGGGATTAGACGTTTAAAAGGTACATTTCAACAAGGTAAAAACACCAGTACTATTAGAGGATATTGAAGATATTTTAGATTGTATGACTAAACTAGATGTACCTGAATTACAGTTATTACGAGATAAGGCCATTCTTTTAATTGGTTTTATGGGTGCTTTTCGTCGTAGTGAAATTGCAGCTATTACAGTAGAACATCTACAGTTTTCTCCACAAGGTGTTGAAATCTTTGTGCCATCCTCAAAAGCCGACCAAGAAGGTCAAGGTGCTGTTGTAGCGATTCCTCATCTATCTGGTTCTTCTCTAGACGCGGTACGTGCTTTACAGCAATGGTTACGTGCATCTGGTATTACTGAAGGTCCTATATTTAGAGGTTTTACTAAAAAATATGTCACTTCGTAAAACAGGCATATCCGATAAAATGATTGCAGAAATTGTGAAGAAATATATTTCTCTCATTGGTCTTGATCCATCTATGTATGGAGCCATAGTTTACGTCATGGCTTTGCAACAACTGCCGCAGCTTATGGTGTGGAAGAACGTAATATTATGAGACAGACACGTCATCATAGTGTTAACATGGTTCGTCGTTATATTAATGAAGCCAATAAGTTTGTAGATAATCCTATTTCTACAATTTTTTGAAAAACGATTTAGATGATAATTATAAATCAGTTGATTAAGATAATATCTATAAATCGTATAATAACATGCATTAGATAACAAAAAGCAGCTATCTCTATTGAGTAGCTGCTTTTCGTAATGGGTTATACCCATATATATTTAGTTTTGAGCCACATAGTCCAAAGCTCTAACTGGACTATCAGAATTATGTGCTGGTACCTTTAATACTGTACCAGGTACAAGTGTACCAGAATCACTGATGTTGTTGAGTTCTTTCATGGCATATACCATTTCTCGAACATCCATATCTTTATGAAAGCTGAACGAGCTGCAATATCCCACATCGTATCGCCTGCTTGTACCTTTACTTCACGGACTGCATGTGTATTTGTAGCTGTTACAGGATTTGTCATATTATAGCCGAACAAGATTGTTAAGCACATTCCTACCATCATCAATATATTTTTCATCTCATACCTCACATTTACATCGAACATAATATCTGAGAACATTTGTTTGTTTACATGCTTATATTATCACACGAACGAATGTTCGGTCAAGTGTTTTAGAACAAATGTTTGCAAAAACTTTTAAAATTGCCTATAATAGGTATATAAGATAAGTAATTATCTTATGTTTTTTATTATATAGTACAGAAATGAGTAAATTTTTTCACATATATATTAATAGTATTTTGACATTACATTGACTATGGAGGTTCATCGTGAGACGCCCTGCTACAGATATTAATACTAAACAGCGCCGTATATTAGATTTTATTAAGGACTCTTTACATAATGAATATCGTTGTCCTACTGTTCGAGAAATCTGTACCCATGTAGGCCTTAGTTCTACTTCTACTGTGCAATCTCATTTGAACGCTCTTGAAAAGTTTGGTTATATTAAACGGGATCCTAATAAAAATCGTGCTATTACAGTACTAGAGGATACAAAACCTTCTATTTCTGTAGATGGTAATGAAACATCAAGTTCTGATAATTTTGAGTTCTTAGGTGCTGGTTTAAAACAAGTTCCTCTTATTGGTACTGTACAAGCTGGTATGCCTATTACTGCGGTAGAAAATTTAGAATCTACTCTTACATTACCTGTTCAATTAACTGGTGATTCTGACTGCTTCTTACTACGCGTTCAAGGCGAATCCATGATGAATATTGGTATGTATGAAGGTGATATGCTCATCGTACGTCATCAAAATACGGCTAATAATGGTGATGTTGTTGTGGCACGTATCGATGATGAAGCTACAGTAAAACGTTTCTATAAAGAAAATGGTCATATTCGTTTACAACCTGAAAATGATAATTTTGATCCTATTATTGTAGATGACTGTCATATTGAAGGCCTTGTTATCGGTCTTGTACGAGATAGAATATAGAAAAAACCGGCAACTTGGGTTGCCGGTTTTTATTATACTTAAGACTTGTAAAAAACAGAAGCTATATTAAATAGCTCCTGTTTTTTTATTTTATTTTATATATTCTGTTAAAGCTTTATCAATATATGCTGCTTCTTCGGCACTAGGGTCACACATTGGCAAATTAAATACACCAGCAGGTAAACCTATTTTACGGACTGCATATTTAACAGGAATAGGATTTGTAGTAATAAACATAGCTTTTATGATATCCGCTAAGCTTTGATGAATACGAAGTGCTTCGTGATTATGACCAGATTCATAAGCTTGAATCATAGCATTCATATCTTTGCCTGCTACATGAGAAACTACGGATACAACACCGCATGCTCCTACAGATAGCATTGGCAATGTAAGACCATCATCTCCGCTATATACCATGAAGTCATCCTCAGGCATTAAGCGTTTAATTTCAGATGAAATCATAAGATTGCCACTGGCTTCTTTAATCGCGCATACATGTGGATACTCACTATGTAATTGTGCTAGTGTTGTTGGGAAAATGCCTGTTCCTACACGGCTTGGTACATTATATACCATGATTGGCAGTGTAGTAGCCTCTGCAATAGCTTTAAAGTGTAAGTATTGACCTTGTTGATTAGGTTTATTGTAGTAGGTACTACAACTAATAAACCATCGATTCCATCAATTTTAGATACTTCTTTTACAAAAGTCTACAGAAGCTTTTGTGTCATTTGAACCAACATTAGCAATAATAGAACCTTTATGACCACATTCTTTAGCAATCGCTGTAAATAAATGCTAATTTATCCTCTTTTGACATGGATGGATTTTCCCTGTTGTACCACATACAACAAGTCCATCGGATCCATTATCTAATAAATGATGAGCAATAGCTACACTATTTTCTATGTTAAAGGGATCCATCATTATTAAATGATGTAATCATAGCCGTTAATACTCGACCAAAGGTTTTCATATCTGTCCTCCCCTTGATAGATTAAAATGCTTGTTTTTCTACCAAGTACTCAGCAATTTGCAACGCATTAAAGTGCTGCACCTTTACAATTTGGTCCCCTACAATCCAGAAATTCATACCATTGTCGTTATATAAGTCTTTACGAATACGGCCGATTTCACAGTCGTTTTGATTAGACGTATATAATGGCATAGGATAAATTTGTTCTGCAGGATTATCTTTTACTTGTAAACCAGGGAATTTTTCACATGCTGCTTTGGCTTCTACAGAAACTGGTTCAGCTGTTTCTACTAAAACAGATTCAGAGTGGGAACGATACACTGGAACACGTACAGTAGTTGGTACTACTTGAATTGTGTCGTCATGAAGAATTTTTGTGTTTCATTGACCATTTTCATTTCTTCTTTTTGTGTAATCATTGTCCAGAACACATCAATTTGTGGCAATAAGTTAAATGCTACAGGATAATGTTTAGGGGGCAGAGCCTGTTGGCAATAAGTTTGCAGTCATTTCTTCGCCAGCAGTATATTGTTTTACTTGGTTTTCAAGTTCTTCAATACCCTCTTTACCAGCACCTGATACTGCTTGGTATGTACTTACAACGATGCGTTTAATTGAGAAATATCATGTAGTGGTTTTAAACCTAAGGCTCATAATAATAGTAGAGCAATTTGGGTTAGCAATAATACCTTTATGTTTTAAGATATCTTCTGGATTTACTTCTGGTACAACAAGAGGTACTTCAGGATCCATACGGAATGCACTAGAGTTATCGATAACAATTGCACCACGTTTAGCAGCTTCTGGTGCTAATGTTTTAGAAATAGAACCACCTGCAAATAATGCGATATCAATATTTTCAAAGGATTCTGGCTTTGCTTCCTCTACTACGTATGTTTTTCCATTCACTGTAAGTTCAGTACCTTGCAGAACGAGCAGCAGATGCCAACAATTTTAAATTTTCATATGGGAAATTACGCTCTTCAATAAGTGTAATAAATTCAGCACCTACTGCACCAGTAGCACCAAGAATTGCAACATTAGGTTTTTCATTACTATATCTCCTTGCTCTAATATTATAAATAATGCTCTAAGCCGTAAGTTAAACCAGTTTTAGCACTAATTTTTTTACATGCTAATACTACACCTGGCATAAAGGAAAACGGCTTAAACTATCGTGACAATTGTTAACGTTTCATCATAGCCACCAAATAGTACTTCTTGGTGAGCTACGTAACCAGATAAACGAACGCTGTGGATTGTTACGTCATCAACCTTAGCGCCACGAGCACCTGGTAAACTTTCACGAGTCAAATCCTCATCAGGCGTTGCATTCGCTGCTTGTTTAGCTTCGTTAATTAATTTTAGCTGTTAAAATAGATGTACCAGATGGGGCATCATATTTATGGTTGTGATGTAATTCAATAATCTCTACATTAGGGAAATATGGTGCTAATTCTGCAAAACCTTCATCATCATAACTGCGCAAAGAGAAATTAGGTGCTACAAGGCAATTTGCATTATTTTTAAACCAATAGCATCTAATTCGTTGCGTTGTTCTTCAGTTAAACCCTGTTGTACCAATTACAATATGAATACCGCAGATAACATTTTTTTAGCATTTTCATAAATAACAGCAGGATTTGTAAAATCTACAATAACATCAGGTTTATTAGTATCTAGAACCTCATCGATGGAGGCATTCATTGTAATTCTAATTGTTCGATGCCTGCTACGGTGCCTACATCTTGACCTGCCTTAGTAGGATCGATACCGCCTACTAATGTTAACTCAGGATCATTATGTACTGCTTTGACTACTTCGCGGCCCATTTTACCGCCAGCGCCATTTACCATTACTCGAATCATATATACCTCCAAAAAGCCAGTGGATGCATCCACTGGCCTTATAGTTTATATAGCTTATAACTGTTACTAAAAAGCTCAATGATAGCACTCCACCAATTCAAATTGATGACAGTCGTCCATTTATTAAATAGACAACCAGAACGATGAGTCGCAATCACCGAACTTCGGCAAGCATCCCTTTATCATGGATCGATGCATGCCTACTCCTCATGATTACTATTTATACTCGCACCTCTATCAACATATTCACTTAATACTATTAGTATAAGTAATTATGCGATTTTAGTCAATTAAAATGGGCAATTAGTTCTTTTGCCGCTGCTAATGCTGTTGAGGACATACCTCGACCAGACATCATGGAAGCGATTTGCGTAACGCGTTCATCCTCATTAAGTACAGATAATGTTGAAACTGTACGGTCATCTTGCTCTATTTTAGACAAGTGATAATGTTGCTTAGCAATACTCGCAGTTTGAGGTAAATGAGTGATACAGAATACTTGATTAGTTTTAGATAGATGTAGAATCTTTTCAGCTACTTTTAACGCTATATCTCCACTGATACCAACATCGATTTCATCAAATACCATTGTTTTGAAAGTGTCAGTACGGAATACAGATTTGAAGGCTAGCGCAATACGAGCTAATTCACCACCAGAGGCTACCTTGTGAAGCGGTAATAATTGCTCCCCTTTATTGGCAGAAAATAGTAGTTCAATTGATTTAGCACCTAATGGGAGATAATCCTTCGCCATCCTCTATATGGAACTGAATATCACCTTTTGGCATTCCTAAATCTACTAATTCTTGATGTAATGCACTAGCTATAGCTTTTGCATTTTTTGACGAATGTCATGTAAAACCGTTAAAGCCTCTTCTGCCACTTTTTGCGCTTTATGAAGACGATGTTCTAATTCATCTTGTGCAAATACAAGGCTTTCAAGTTCTTCTAAACGGGCTTGTGCTTTTCTTCGTATGCTAGAATTTCTTCTATGGTTTCACCATATTTTTTCTTTAACCCATAAAGTAATGTGTCACGATCTTGGCAATACTTATAGCGCTCTTCATCATAGCTGATAGTATCTCTGTAGCGATCCCAATGATTGGGCTGCTTCCTCTAATTGAAAATAAGCAGAGTCAACCATTTCAGATACTTCCTTTAATTCACTATCATATTTTACAAGATCATTAACCTCTACCTTGATAGAGTTAATAGTGTCTAGTAATGGTTGGCGTCCATTATAAAAGGCGTCATAACAAGAACCTAATACCTTATCAATATGCTCAAAGCTATCAAGCCGTTTTAATTCTTCTGCAATAGAGACATCTTCACCAATAGTGAGACCGGCTTCTTCAATTTCATCAATTTGGTATCGTAGCATATCGAGCTCACGTGCTCGTTCAGACATATTTTCTTGTAAGTGATCTACATCTTGTTTAGCTTGCTTATATACTTTATAGGCATCTAAATAGGTCTTATAAGCTATTTGTCCTTCTTTATTATACGTATCCAAATATTCATGATGAGTATCTGCATCTAACAATCGTTGATTGCTATATTGACCATGAATATCTGCTAAATGTTGACCAATTTCTTTTAATGCTTTTAATGGTATAGGTTGATCATTAGCTAAGATAGTAGATTTACCATTGCGATTAAATGAACGAGAGAGAATTAATTCCCTTCTTCAACCATAATATTTTTAGATTCTAATAGTTCTTGTATACTTTGGTGATTCGGCAATATCAAATATTCCATCTATAACAAAACTATCTTTACCATGACGAATGAACTCGCTGCTTGCGCGTTCTCCCAAAAGGATACTAAAGGCATCCATTAATATGGATTTCCCTGCCCCAGTTTCGCCGGTAAAGATAGTTATGCCATCATTAAATGAAATATTCATTTGCTCAATCAACGCAAAATTTGCGAATGCTCATTTGCGTTAACATCTATTTAGTCCTTCATTAAATCTTGAATTTTAGCTAAAATTGCTGGAACTTCAGCTTCAGATTTTGCAATTAACAAAATTGTATCATCACCAGCTAATGTACCAATAATTTCAGACCATTTGCATGGTCAATAGAAAATGCTACGGATTGAGCTGAACCAGGAATTGTATGTAATACAACTTGATTCAAGCTATGATCACCTTAATCTAGAGAATCTTGGAATAATCGATTGATTCGACTACGAGATAAAACTACATTTTCTTCTGGAGATAATGCATATCGATAGTGTCCATCGCCTGTGGAATTTTGATTAACATCAATTCCTTAATATCACGAGAAACTGTAGCTTGCGTTACTTCAATGCCTTCTTCTAATAAAGGCCGCTGCTAATTCCTCCTGAGTTTCAATCGCCTTGGACTGCACGATTTCTTTAATTTTGTTATAGCGATAGCGTTTCATTTTAAACTCCTTTTTTAAAACTTGCACATAAAAAAGAGAATAGTATCTTTTCTGATATTATTATACCATATATTCATAATTAATATATGGTATAAATTGCATATCTCATACTAGTTATGCATATTATATTAATATTTAAAATATTGTAAACTTTCTATATACTGATAGCGTATAAACACATATCCTACAGGCTTCATCTATTTATATGAAATTAATAATTTAAAATTAGAAGATTATACATGTATAAATAAAAGCCCCTATAAAGGGGCTTTTACATATTTCTTATGACTTTTATTCATAATGAATAAAGATATATTTCGTTTTATCGTTTTTGCAATATAAATAACTCAGGTGGATTATTGATTTGATTCATTGGATGCCAATGACATACATTATACAATTTTTGTTCTAAATCTGATAAATATGATTTAAGCATCTGCATTTCTTCAAACCCTTCTGTTGTTCCAGGGTAAGCAACAATTGTGATAACTCCAGACTTCGATAATTTTTCTAAGCCTTCATTTATAGCATCAATAGTTTGATGCGGTTTAGTTATAACTTGATGATCACCACCTGGTAAATAGCCTAGGTTAAAGATCATTAAATCAATAACTTCATCTTTTTAATTGATTAGCTAATGCACGATCATGGGAGTCATGAATAAATGTTAGACTTACATCTTGCGCTATATCATTTGACTGCAATAACTCTTGACTGCTATTAATCGCTTTCATTTGAATATCGATGCCATATAGATGACAGCCCTTTTTTGCTCGTTCTGCCAAATATAGTAAATCATGCCCATTACCACATGTTGCATCTACTACTATATTAGCGTGTTTCATTACTCGATCCCAGATTAAATGTTGAAACTGAACAGCATTGTTAATGTTAATCACAAAATCACCTCACTTGAGATTTTAGTATTACAACAACTCGTCACGACGAGATGCTGTTTTTTAAATAATGTACCGAAGAAACATTGATCTTTAAAACGTACGAATAAACAATATACAGGATTAGAGCTTATATGTAGTGTTTCTTTATTTGTAAACGTATAGTCAAATGTACCGTCTATACAGATATGTAATTGTGGTTCACGTTCTGGCATTGTGATTTGGATTGTATCATGCTCTTCTAATACAAGTGAAACACCTTGAATCAGATGTGGCGCAACAGGTGTAACAATAATGGATCTATTATCAGGCTTCATAATAGGGCCACCTGCGGATAGATTATATCCCGTAGACCCAGTTGCAGAGGAAATAATCAAGCCATCTGAAGGATACATTTGTGTATGTTGATTATTGATGGACATGTTAATACGTGCCATTTTTTTGCTGGTTCAGCACGGGTGATAACGATTTCATTAATGATAGGTACTAATTCTTCTTCATTACCATTATTTCGTTCAATATATGCATATAAATGTCCACGTTTTTCTATATTATAATCACCATTTGCAATACGTTTAATATGACTTTGCATTTGATGAACTTCAATTTGGTTTAAAAAGCCGAGTTCACCAAAGGTTAATACCACAAACAGGTACATTATATGGGTAAATTTGTCTTGCCAAATGGATGATGGTACCATCACCACCAAAACTAAAGGCAATATCAATTTGTTTAAAGATTTCTGGACGACTTAAAATATGAGTTTCAGGAATCTTAAGTACTCGTGCAGGTGCATCTGATTCGAGATCATCTGGCAAAAATACTTCGATACCTTCATCTTTACAAAATATGTGCGGCCATTTTTAAAACTGCCATAATATTGCTTTTCCCCATGTTTGGGAAGAATCCGATACGCATAGTAATCTCCTATAATGAATGGGCTTCTGCAACCACTGAATCAATTAAAGCATCATCAATGGCTAACGCCCCTTCTTCGTACTTTTTAAAATAACCTAAAACTCAATATTACCTTCCATGCCTTTAATTGGTGAGAATGTTAAGCCGTGAATATATAATCCACAATCATGAGCAACGTGTAAGATACGATGTAAAACTTCTTTATGAATTTAGGATCCCGCACAATACCGCCTTTACCTACATTCTCTTTACCCGCCTCAAATTGAGGCTTAATCAAAGCAACAAAAGAACCCTGTATCCTTTAATAAGGTAGTCGCAACTGGCAGAACCTTGTCCAAAGAAATAAATGCTACATCAATAGAAATAAAGTCCACAAGTTCACCAAGCTGCTCAGGTGTAACAGTACGGATATTTTGCTTTTTCCATATTAATTACACGCGGATCTTGACGCAATTTCCAAGCCAATTGATTATAGCCTACGTCAATGGCAAAAACTTTAGATGCACCATTTTGTAGGGCGCAATCTGTAAAAACCACCTGTACTAGCTCCTATATCAACCATAACAGCATCCTGTAAGTTGATAGGATACGTTTGAATGGCCTTTTCTAACTTTAGTCCACCGCGACTAACATAAGGTAAAGTATTGCCCTTTACTACAATATTGGCATCTACAGGAAATTTTGGTACCTGCTTTATCAATACGCGTTGTATCCATAAAGATTTGGCCAGCCATGATGGCCGCTTTTGCTTTTCTCTACTTTCAAAAAGTCCTCGATTAACAAGGAGTATATCTAAACGTTCTTTACTGCTCATAGTACACCATTATAAATATAATAAAATTGAATACATGCTACGAAAATACCAAGAATTAAACCACCAAATACCTCTACAGGTGTATGTCCTAATAACTCTTTTAAGGCCTCTTTACGAGTTATTTGAACAGGAATATTTTTCTTTGTAAAATATTCTACAATTTGATTTAGAATTTGAGCTTGTTTTCCTGCCTCTAATCGAACACCGGATGCATCATACATAACGACTATAGAGAATACTAAAGACAAGATAAAAGATCTGATACACCATTTTTAAGGTAAATAGCCGTAGTTGTAGCGATTACAAAGGATGTATGGGAACTGGGGAAATCCCCCAGAGCCCACAAGCCGTTCTGGACGAAATTTACCATGCCGAACTAGTTGCCATACAAATTTTATAGCCTGAGCAGTAAACCATCCCCAAAATGCAGCTTGTGCTATGTAGTTGTGTGCTATTTGTGGTAATATATCAATCATTATTTATACCTTCTTCAGGTAGTACCAATTAATTAGTACGTTCTAAAAGATAATCAATTAAAGCAGCTAGTATAGATGTATCATAAGAAACGGAGTTTAAAGCATTATGAGCCTGTTTTCCAACTAAAGAAGCTTGATTTTTAGCCTCCTCTAAACCTAGTAAGGATACATAGGTAGATTTGTGTTGGCGAATATCACTGCCAGGAGTTTTTCCTAATTCTTCAATTGTACCAGTTACATCTAGAATATCATCAGTAATTTGGAATAACAATCCTAAACAATTAGCATATTCCATAAGCGCTTTTGAGTAGTCGTATCTGCATTGCCTAAAATAAGACCTAATTCTACTGATGCATTAAATAATGCACCCTGTTTTTCCACTGTGTAAAAACCTTTAACTCTTCTAGTGGGATATGCTTATCTTCAGATAGTATATCGAAGGCTTGACCACCAACCATGCCTTCCGGGCCTGCTGCAGTAGCTACGCATTTAATAGCATCTATTTTTGCTGGGGGCGTAGCAGTTTTATTCTCAGTCATTAGTTGAAAAGCATAGTTAATAAACCATCACCAGCTAGAATAGCCATACCCTCACCATAAACTTTATGATTTGTTAAATTACCTCTGCGATAATCATCATTATCCATAGCTGGTAAATCATCATGACTAAGGAATATGTATGGATACACTCCATGGCACATAGAAATTCCTTATAATCAGCTGGATCTTTATGAAGCATTTCTAACACAGCTTTAGATAAGATTGGTCGAATTCGCTTGCCACCTTGCATTAAGCTATAACTCATGGATTCATAAAGAGGTTTAAATTTTGATTTGGGCTAATTAATACCTCACCCAAACCATTGTTCAATATGTTGTTTGCTAGACGCTAAATAATCTTTGAACATAGAATCTCCTTATTCGCTGATGCGGACTTCTTCGATAATTTGTTGAACTTCATCTTCAACCGAATCGAGCATTTCTGCACATTCTTTTACTAATGTTAAGCCCTTTTTTATATTGAGTTAAGAGTTCAGAGATGGTCATATCACCATCGTCTAATTGCTTCACGATATCCTCTAAGGCTTTATATTTCTTTTCATAACTTTTTTAGTGATGCGGCCATCTTTGTGCGCCTCCTTTACCGTAGCATTTACATAACCATCAGCAAGTGTAACTCGTATATCATCCTTTGGATGTAATTGAGTAACAGATATTATAGGTTTATCATTATGTTCAACCTTTGCAAACCCTTTTACCATCATTTGTAATGGATTAAGAGATTCTAATTGTTGAGCTAATAATGCTAAACTATGTTTCTCTGTATTGCATCGTTCTTTTGTAGCATTAGTTAATGATTGTGAAAGCTCTTGTAAATGTGTTTTTGTTTATGTAAAATTGTAGAGCAGGAATACCTAATCTACGATTAAAGAGCAATGTTAAATCTGTACGTTTCTGCTGTAATGTATAACGTATAAACTCGTGTAGGTATTCTTTTTTTCTGTTAATCGATCTTGTAGTGTAGTAATAGGAAGTACAGCCATTTCTGCAGCGTGGCTTGGCGTTGCACCACGAGCATCTGCTACATAATCACATAAAGTATAATCTGTTTCATGACCTACTGCTGAGATAACTGGTGTATTAGCAGTATAAATAGCCTCTACAACAGCTCTATCATTGAAGCACCATAAATCCTCCATTGATCCACCACCACGACCAACGATGATGACATCCACCTCTGGGTCAGCATCGGCAGCAGCAATACCTTTGCAATAACAGGTCCTGCAGTATTGCCTTGGACAGGAACAGAGAATAATTTAAATTGCACTAATGGGTTACGTCTCTCACTAACATGTAAAATATCATGCAATACAGCGCCAGATTGAGATGTAACAATACCTATGCAACTTGCCATGTATGGAAGACTTTGTTTGTGGTTGTCATCAAAGTATCCTAGCGCGGTTAATTCTCGTTTTAACGCATCAAATTGAGCTGTAATGGGCTTTTAGACCCTATTTGCATATCCGATGCAATAAGATTTAAACGCCCCATTTTATTGTAGAAATTAACAGATGCTTTTACAGTCACTAATAATCCATTTTGAATGGCATTAGCCAAATCCTTTTTGCATAACTGTACTAGACCACATGGTAACATCAATAGCGGATTCTTCATCTTTTTTTAACGAGAAATACATATGACCACTACTATGACGCTTTGCGTTAATAATAGTACCGCTAACATAGACATTCTTAAGTAGATATTCACGGTCTAGGTGCGTTTTATAAGATTGTTTAATTTGTAATGGTTAATACATTCACGATTATCCTCTTTTTGTTCTAAAAAGCAGCCCAAAAGCATTGCCAGTGGCATTATCAACAGAAAATTGTGGCTGTGCTACATGTAATGTAAGGTGATTACGTATACAATAATGCTTCATACGATGACGAAGTAAGCTATTGCTCATTACACCACCAACGGCAATTAATGTTTTGAACAGGTTTATTTTGTAAATGATAGGTAATCATTTTTTCTAACGAATTTCCTATGGAGGTGAATTTACTCGCCAAATTAGACTTGTCTAAATCACTCATGGAAGCACTAATGCGACGCATAGCCGCACTACATGGCCCAGCAAAGCTTATCCAACCTTTTTACAGAAGATGGTAATGGTTCATATTCTGTAGTTTGTAATGCTAATGCCTCTAGATGCTTACCTGCAGGAAATGGCAAACCCATTGCAACACCAATACGATCCACATATTGACCGCCTTGTAAATCCTTAGAGCCGCCAATAATGTGAGACTCAAATATGCCTTCTCCTTTATAATGACAATATACGAGTTCCGTAGTACCACCAGATAAATGAAGTGCTAAAAAATGGATCTTTAGGAATATTTTTAATTCTCGAAGGGCAGCTAAAATATGATTTTCTTGATGTGCAAAAACTTGTAAAGGTACATTCATCATATGACTTAGAGATTGACCATACCCAAGCCCTACCATAAAGGCTGGCATATAGGAATTTTCCTCACGTCTAGAAAACCACTAACACCGATACCACTAATTGGTAGTTGTGGCAATTCAGATATTAACTTAGGCAATGCCTTTGTATGTTGAAAGACCATATTTGATTGTTGTAGTCCTCGCTCACCCTGTTTGACCTCTAATATTTTGCGGGCTTCCCAACTATTTGAAAGTCGCTATCTATAATGGCACAACTTGTCGTGTAGCAACTAGTATCAATGCCTAAGTAATATCGTTTCATTATTTACTCTTATTATATGCATCTAGAATTGCGTTAATTAATTTATAGGAAGAATCAGAACCAAAATCTTTTAGCTAATTGAATAGCTTCATTAATAGCTATAGATGGTTCTAAAGGTTCATCTTCATTTGTCATTTCCCATAAAGCAATACGTAAAATAGCGCGATCAACCTTGTCTAAGTTTTAACTTTACGTGATTTACAAAATGGCTGTAATGCTGCATCTATACTTTCAAGAAGAGATAATACACCATTTATAATTTGTTATTCGCATAGGCCTTATCCATAGATTTATGCATATGTCCTTCTGGGAAATTGAACATCACTTTGGTCACATGAAATTCATTAGCATATAACATTTGAAATGCGTATTGACGTGCTTCACGTCGATTTCTTTTTTTAGTTACCATGTGGAGTTGGCTCCCTTTTCTTTAACAATACCTTCAATATGAACATCAACCTTAATATGATCAAGATCAAGCATATTCTTTAAGGTTTGTTTGATTTCTAACTGCAATTGTTTGGATAATTCAATAAGATTGTATCCATACAAGGCTTTAATATAAATATTGATTTCAATAAAACCTTTACGATGTTTAACATTGATACCTGGTAAACTACGTTGACCAAAGGCATGTGTAATGCCCTCTACTAATTCATCGTAAAAGCGAGGGCTTAAAGAATGAATACCTGGAATCGTAGCTAACGTTTTTAGTAGCTACATCGATGATGACAGAGTCTGCAATATCAATGGTATCCATATCTAATCCATAGTTTAATTGATTGTCTGAACTCATATAGATATGCCTCCTAAGGCTGTGATGGTGTTACTAAATCATCAAAATAATGTCTTGTACCACTACATCAATGGTTTGTACCTCAATTTCTGTATAAGAAACTAAAGCTGTTTTGATACGTTCTTGTAAACGTAAGGCAACATCAGGATACGATACCCATATTGAATGCAAACATATAAAGTAACAGAAATTGCCCCTTCATCATTAAATGATATCTTAACACCTTCATGATCAGATTTACGTCTAAAGAAGGTATTAACACCATCATTAAAGGTGGAGCTCATATGATGTATACCCTTTGTTTCAAGTGCAGCTATAGTGACAATCGTAGCATATACATCTTCACTAATCTTAATTTTACCAGACTCTAGTTCAGTATTTTTCTTGGTCATACTGGCCTCTTTCAAAAAAAGCACTTGTCCCTATATATAATTACATAGACGACAAGTGCTTACAGTTAACAAATGTTAGATATATGGGGAATCAGATTCCATGAAAAGATCTAGCCCCAATACATATCAATAAGTATTAGGCACGTTCGATGTATTGACCTGTACGAGTATCAATACGAAGTACATCATCTACTTCAATGAAGAGAGGTACTTTTACAGTGTAGCCTGTTTCCAATACAGCTGGTTTGTTACCACCAGTAGCAGTATCACCACGGATGCCAGGGTCTGTTTCAACTACGCGAAGTTCAACAGCTACAGGTAAATCGATACCGATTACGATACCTTGAAGAACATGATGGACACTTCCATATTTTCAAGAAGGAAGTTTTTAGCATCACCTAGTTGTTCAAGGTTAAGTTCAACTTTGATCGTAAGTTTCGTTATCCATGAATGTGTAAGCGCCATCAGATTCATATAAGTATTGCATACGACGACGGTCAACATGTGCTTTAGGCACTTTTTCACCAGCATTGAACGTACGTTCTACTACAGAACCAGTTTGCAAATTTTTCATTTTAGTACGTACGAATGCAGCTTTTTACCTGGTTTAACGTGTTGGAAATCAACTACTTGCCATACATTACCGTCGATTTCAACGGTTACACCTGGACGAAAATCATTACTGGAAATCATCTAACTCTTCTCCTTCTAAATACCTATTTCAATTAACTCTTTTGGACTATGTGTCAACACCTCATAGCCGTCAGATTTGACGATGACACTATCCTCTATTCTCAATCCGATAGTACCTGAAATATAAATACCAGGCTCTACCGTAACGATTATATTTTCTGTAAATACCGTATCGGATTTTGTATTAGCCACTGGTTCTTCGTGAATCTCAAGACCTACGCCATGACCAGTACCATGATTAAATTCCTTGGTATATCCATGTTCTTTGATATAATCACGACATACTGCATCGAGTTCTTTACCTGTAATACCAGCCCGAACAGCAGCTACGCCGCGTTTTGTGCTTCTAAAACTATACTATACAGCTTTTTTGTAATTCAGAGGCAGGACCCATTACAATAGTTCTAGTCATATCGGAATGAAAACCCCTTATATACGGAGCCAAAGTCGAAGGTAACAAAATCACCTGCTTCAATGACCTTATCACTAGCTACACCATGAGGCATACTAGAACGGTTACCGGAAGCAACAATGGTTGCAAAAAGAAGGCCCTCTCTGATCCACGTTTTAACATTTCTGTTTCTAATATGATGCGCGCTTCGTTTTCTGTCATCCCTACCTTTAATTGTGGTAATAATGCAGCAAATGCGTCGTCACCAATTTTAGCAGCTTTTTCGCAATAATTTAATTCATCTTCTCGCTTAACTGCTCGAAGTTTAGCAAAATTGATAGATGTAAAATTAAAGCGTTCATCTAAATGTATCACATAAAGGTTTCATACGTATCTACCGGCATTTTTTGCCTTCAATACCGAATAAACCTTCGTGAATATGATGCTCATTGAATATATCTACAAAGAGTATCCATAACAGAGGATTCATATTGAATGACTGTATATCCTTCACATTGTTTTGTAGCTTGCTCAGTATATCTGAAATCAGTAATCATAAAGGCTTTATCTTGTGTAATGATAGCAAAGCCTGTAGTACCAGTAAAACCAGCAAAATAATGTAAATTTATAGGGCTCATCAAAAATGACGCCTGTTAATTCTTGCTCTTTAATATACTGTTGTAGCAGATTTAAACCATTCATAATCATGCTCCTAGTCTATAAAGTACAATTAATCTTACCATAAAATACCTATATTGAATAGAATTTTATGCTATTTTTTGAAAGCCCTCTATATCACCAATGGTTAAGTCCTGTGCAGAACCAACCTCTTCTATGCCTGTTAAATCTATATGGCCTATAGTTAACCGTTTTAAATATGTAACAGTACCGCCTGCAGCACCAATTATACGTTTTACTTGATGATATTTGCCTTCTTCAATGGTAATATGCAGAGATTGAGAAGATACAACATCAATTAAAGCAGGCTTGCAATGGGTTCCGTCACCTAGTACAATCCCTCTTTTTATACGTTGAATTCCTTCTTCTGTTAACTCACCATCATATTCTACGTAATAAACCTTGGATACATGTTTATTACCATTGATGATTGAGTGTCCCCAAACACCATCATTGGTAAGCAACAGTAATCCTTCTGTATCCTTGTCTAATCTTCCCACAGGAACTACGCCCATTTTAATATATTCAGGTGGCAATAAATCCATTACAACTGGATGCTTTGCATCCTCCACAGCTGTAACATAGCCTTTGGGTTTATGAAATTTTACATAATACTGCTGCTTAGTATTAACAACTTGTCCATCAACCATTATTACATCAGATTCAATATCAACGTGGATATCTTTTTTGTTGTTATTTCACCATTAATAGTAACTCTTTGATCCTTTAAGAGTTGATGAACTTCTTTTCGACTGCCATAAGCTTTATTAGCTAATAATTTATCGAGTCGCATCATACATGTCCTTGGAGTAATTCAACATGAGCTGTATCATTGAGCAAATTCAAAATATTATGATCGTATTCGCCCATACCATTATAGAAAATACGGTTAATAGCTGTATTACCTTGGCTAAAATTCCAACAATGACTAATAGAAATATCTAATAATTTACATAATAAGGTTCTAATTGTTCCGCCATGACATGCTATTAAAAGAGTCTCTTCCTCATCATTAACATTGAGGAATTCTTCCAGACCAGCCCAGGCACGATCTTTGCAAATCTTTAAAGCTTTCGCCATTTGGTACTTTTTACAAGATGAGGCCGCAAATACATCTCATCAATAAGGCCGGGCCAACGTGCTTCAATGTCTGAAAATAGCATAGCTTCCCAGTCACCAAAAATTAAGCTCTCGCAATCGTTTATCTACTGTGATAGATGTGTGCGGTCACCTCGAATCGTTTCGGCTGTAACTAAGGCACGACTTAAATCACTAGATAAGATACGGTCAAAAGGTAACATCTTTAAGGGCATTACCACATGCTTTAGCTTGATTCAAACCGTTTTCATTGAGGGGAATATCTGTAATACCTTGATATTTCCCCATTTTATTCCAATCAGTTTCACCATGACGCACAAATATATAATGTCTTCATAATCTTCTATACTTTCAAAATATTTGTCAGTTTATCCACCAGTTTAATATTAGTATCATGATCTTTAACAGCAATGCGTACCCAGTGATTAGTTAAACCTACATAGGAGGTAATTGCGCACAATCATATTATATTTTTAGCTTTTCATTAATATAGTTTGCTGTAATTCCTTCTTGATTAACTTGGAACAAAATAAAAATTAGCTGAAAGGTGGATATACAGTAATTCCTTCTATATCATCTAATGCATTGTACATGAATGCTCTTTCTTCATTTAATTCTTGTTTAGTTCGCTTAATGTAATCCACATCATTCAAGGCAGCCTTTGTATATGCTTGCGCTAATGTGTTTACAGACCAACTAGGAATATATTGCTGTAATTGAGTAATTAATGTTTCGTTAGCAAAAGCGGCACCAATGCGTAAACCAGGTACAGCATAGAATTTTGTGAAGGAATGAACTACGATGATATTATCAATTCATTTACTAAAGAGCGCATAGAATGCTCATTATCTTGTAATGGATAAATTTCCAACAAAATCGATAAATGATTCATCTATAACAAGTAAGCTATTGGCATCTTTCAACATACTCGCTACAGTGCGAATATGATCTTTATCAAGTAATGTACCATCTGGATTATTAGGATTACCTAAAAAATACAATGATGCGACCATCTTGCCCTTTTAGTTCAGCTGCAAAGGTTTCTAATGCCAAATATGGTACCTCAAAATAAGGTTTTCCATTATCATCTTCCCGAGGTCGATAAAAAATATCACGTACAGGAATCTTACTTGCTTCAAAGAGCCTCTTTATACTCTCAGAAAATCCCTGGTGCTGGTACAAAAAGCACCTGTATATCCAGGTAAACGGCAAATAGCATATAATAGCTCGGCTGCACCATTACCAACTATAATTTGATGTTTATCCATTTCATATGTATCAGCAATAGCATTTAATACATCATCATTGGTAGCATCTGGATAATGAGAAATGTAGCGTAATTGTGCATTTAATGCATCTAATCCATGTTGACTAGGTTCAAGGGATTAATATTAGCGCTAAAGTCGACTACCTCATATGGTTCAATTCGTTGTTCATGGGCAAACTGAAATATATTGCCCCCCCATGTATCTTAGACATTTAATTCTCTTTCTATTAAATATATTATCGTTTAATATAGGTTAATCCTTCATTTGTGGTTTCTACTGTATCCACATAGGATAACTGAGGTAATTTACGCATGATTTCTTGTTTACAATCATCGATGCGACTGTAATCTACTGAAATAATAGTCCCATAATGGTCCCACTATGAGCTATGATTGTACCAACACTATTATAGTAATTACCTATATCGTGAAAATCATATAAATTTGCTTTTTATATAGAATGCGTTGATTACCAAAAGCACTCAATGCTGCTTGACCAATTAAATTGATATCATGTGTATGTAAGCCTCGTTTAAATAAATCTAGTGATTCACGTATAATAGACTCTTTTCTAAAATTTTAGTTTGTAAATCTACTTGTTGATTAAAAGGTAATGGTATCTATACTACCGCCTTCATCAAATACAAGAATTTTCAATGGCGGACACATTCCTAGTGGTTGAGAAATGGTACCTTTTAATATAATCAAACTGCGTAACACCTTGATAAAATGAAGCATCTGTAGGTTCTACGGATAAACAGATTTGTTCTAGTTCTTTTAGTGATAAATTATAATCCATAGCTAAACGCTGTAGCCATAGCCGTTACAGAAATATCCGCAGAACTTGAAGCCATCCCTTTACCTTGTATAATGTCAGAACGTACATATACAGGTGGACAAGTTTGATCTTTATTTTTTTCTCTAATAATCGTTGTACTAATTGTCTTGCCTTAGCTGACTTAGGTTGTAATGCACAATAATGTTGTGAAAATGGATGTTTTACATTACTTAATGCGTAGGAGTAACGATTAATAGGACAAGTCACTAAAATGACTGACCATTAATAGAACCTTGTAGAAATTCCCCACATGTACCTGGGGCTCTTACATAATAGGTCACATTAAACTCCTTTCGCATTAAACAAAAACAATAATTGTTTTTACAAAATAATGGATAAATAATTATTAAAACATCGTAGTATTAGAAGCCACAGAAGCAGATAATACAGATAATATAATAATATAAATTAAAAGTAGTAAAACCTCTGTAACTTCAACAACAAATCCGTAAGTATCCATATTAGTACCGCCAATTTGCTTAACAATATAATGGTTGAGTATACGATTGATAATATAGGTAATAATCATACTTACAATATTGATTTGAAAAATACCTAATGTAGCGTAAACCAATACACCTAATCCAACAACATAGCCTACATCAGCTATGGAAAAAATAGAATATACACCATATAAAAAGGGTATATAAAATTACACCAATTAGTAATATTACAATAGGCATAAAGAAGGTTGAAAGTGTGTTGTACGTAATAACATGTTTTGGTGCTAAATTAGCGAATGCAGCCCCATCCCCTGCTCTCGTGCATAGGGATAGGATCGAATACTCAACACAAGGGACCAACGACTCATTAATGGCATCATAATCAGTGCCATTGGAATAAATTCCGCTGTTGGAATCGCTGTTAATAATTGCCATTTTAAAAGTGTAACAAATACAAAAGCAACAACACCAAAAGAGCCTATACGGCTATCTTTCATAATTTCTAACTTACGGTCCCTTTCACGTCCAGAAAATAAACTGTCACTGGTGTCCATTAGGCCATCAGCATGGAGACCACCTGTAATTAAGAATTCCGCTATCACAAGGATTAACATCAATGGTACTAACGGTATAAATGGTGATAATATACCATACAATAATGCTAAAATAAGGCCAATAATTAAGCCTACATAGGAAAGGCTACAACGGATTTACCAAAATCTTCTACAGACCATTCTGTTTGATTAACGATTTTTAAACGTGTTAGAAACTGTAATGCTATGAAAAAGGTGTCATTATACATTCATCCCATAAGTAATGGCTGTACTAATTATGAACCATTAGTATAGTCGTAAAATACATCATATAAATTGTACGTGTAATGTGGTTACGATTTAATTTT
>VOFH01003879.1_pt1 | contig 28027 bp, 39 predicted proteins | sample 5384091 | NCBI WGS metagenome assembly VOFH01 (sample SAMN12384727, study PRJNA508395) | human gut metagenome | isolation source: healthy gut G | host: Homo sapiens
AAATTTCTATATACCTTTATGTCCGTATTTGGTGGTAGCTTTGCCGCTTTATTGATTACCTCCGTGATATATTCGAAGGTATTTATTCCCTGCATTCTGCATGAACAGGCCAGCAGAATAAAATAAGGCACCTTTTTCCCCCTTATGGCTTCCAAAGAAAAGGGAATTTCTTCTGGACAGTGATATATATCAGTTGTACCGCTCGACCAAATTATTGTCAAGTAGTAATATCCTTCAGTAAAGATGCCCATAATGGCCTCCCATTGCGAGAGCATATAGTCAACCGCTCCCGCCATCTCACTTTTTGGGAAGCAAGTCAGGCACTCTTTATCCTGAGCAGTTCCGTTTATTTCGCTGAGTATCTGCGGCGCATACCTTTTCCGGTGCCTGAGGTTATCTTTGTCTGTCCATCCCTGTCGACCAACACAGTGTTCATGTTCTTTTTTGATACAGCTTGTTCGTCAGTTCAACGATCTTTGTGCGTCCGGTTCCTCCTGTACCTCAAAGGAACTTCCTTTTTTTTGACATGCTGCAGGCAGGCGATTCTTTTAATTCCCGGATAGGCGTCACTTTCCAATTTTCTATACGGACTGTATGCGTCACTTTGTACTGTCCCCTCATATTCGGAAAGAAGGTCAAAAGCACCTTCCCGCTACGGGAGCCATTCTCGTAGAGGTACAGTATCAATTTCTGCTTGACCGCGACGGCCGCCCAGATATACCCCCTGCCTTACCCCTTTGCCTCTACTGTTCTTCTCTTCCACAAGGACTTTGTGGTAACTTTCATCACAACAAAGATAAGAGTCTTCAAGCACGGCCATTCTCAACGCCCTGTAAAGGTTTTCCAACATTTCGGCCGCTCTGCCCAGCAGGTGATGCGCGGTGGGCTTTTCAAGCTCAAATCCGCTTTCACGGAAGAAGCCGATAATCCGCTCCACACTCATAGAGTAGATATAGCGCAACTGGCATAAACCCGCTACAAAAGATCCGTCGTAGTTTGAGTTAAGGAAAGGTGCCTGGGGAGCGGAACCGCAGAAGACTGTTCCGTTTAAGCTATAGATGTTTTGCCGGTAGACAAGTTTTTCAAATTTCGGAGGAGTGTAGACATAACGGATAGAATCACGGTATCCCATGAATTTGGCAAGGAGATGCTGAAAAGGGGATGTTCGGGATTGACTTCGATTACCTTCTCTTCCAGTTCAAAATGCTCCTTGCGTTTGGATTTATTGTTTCCCCGCTCTTTGGGAGAAGGGCATGGACGGGAGGGAGCCGTCTGACGGACCGCCTCCGCTTTTACCCGGTACCTGCTTTTCAGACTCGTTGCTTATAAGTTTGCCTAAGCCACGACTGATGTTCTCCTGTTTTTTCAGTTTACCATTTTTCAAGGTCAACGCCTCTTCTAATGAATGGACACTTTCGGTTAATTGCCGGACCTGCATCGTCAATTCGCAGATAAGCAGCTGACCATGCTCCTCACGCCTGGCAGCCGCTTCAAGCTGTTCTTTAAAGATCTGATTTGATCCTCCAGAAGTTCTATGAGCCGGTCCTTTTGCATGTGTCAAAGATAAGAAAAAGAACCGGAAGACAAATAAATTAGCGAAGTATTTGTAATGTAATATATTGATATATAGATTATTGCATCGGTGTATTACTTCAACCGGAACCGTTTCCTGCATTTGGCAGACCGGAGCGAGACGCCCTGCATTATCAAAAGAAAAGTCTTCCATGAGAGCTCATAAGACCCTGTATCGGGATTAAAACGGGGAACCTCAAAGGTACCTTCTTCCAGTCGTTTCTGATAGAGAATAAAACCGTCCGTATCCCACCGCAAAAATTTTAACCATGTCACGTTTGCGGGAGAAAACACAAATACATCACCCGAAACGGGAGAAAGGGACATGTCGGACTTGACAAGCCGGTAAAGCCCGGTCATGCCTTTACGCATATCAACATAATGCTGGCACAGATAATAATGCATGCCATCGGTTAAAGCAAACATGACTCTTCCTCCTGAATTTTACTGTTATAACGGTCGATAAAACGGCTGACGCTAAAAAAGAGCTGCCTTGCTTGATAGAGACAGTCACTCCGTCAGGGAAAGTGATGGTAACCCCGTAAAGCATATCCGGAGAGGAGGAAGGGGAAGAGCAGACCGGAAGCAAACGGCTGAAAGAGGAGGCAGGCTCTTTAGCGGTGGTGACGGAAGAGGAGGGACGCAACTCACGGATACTGATGCCGTGACGGGAAAGCCAAAGACACATACCATGGTAGTTTACATGTCGTTCACGGCAATAACTACGAAGAGTTAAGGCAGGAGAAGAACATAAACAGGATTTATAATCCGATAAGGTACGGGTGTACAAGTCATGTGCAGTCATAAGATGTGGTTTTTTTATTATGACGCAAAGCTAAAAGGAAAAATTAAGATAGAAAATATGGCATCGCCGAGACGCTTACGAAAAAACGGCTATTTCTCATTCGTTTTCAATGATTTCTCATACATCTGCCCTGTATTCATCCTGCATTTCTCATACATTTCTCATGATGATTGCATAGACGATGGTTGCTGATCTTATTTACATTGAAAACAGATGAAAGGTACTTATCATTCAAACAACCCTATGCCGGCATGTTTTTCATTCGTTATCGTCCAGTTATTGATAGAGCATCTCCATCGTTCCACTAGAGTGACGAGGGCTGTTCACTAGGGTGCATAGATTCGTTCACTGGAGTGAAAGGACTTGTCTACTGGAGTGGAACGATTGAGATGTCAGTCAGATAATCCGGGCATGTCGGTTGGAAAACATGAAGAGATAGGTTATATCATACACAAACTATAGCTTTAATACATTCAATATATGAATAAACTAATCACAATCTCCTCTGCACTTCTTACAGTTGCTGCTGTAAAAAGCGCAAACGCCCAATATCGTATTTATATTGGCGGATGATTTGGGTTATGGAGACATCTCGGCCTTCAATCCCGAATCTAAAATCCATACTCCTAACATTGACAAACTGGCCGAGCACGGGATTGCCTTTACGGATGCCCATGCTTCTTCCGCTTTATCCACTCCTTCCAGATATTCTCTTCTGACTGGAAGGTATCCGTGGCGAACCAAGCTGAAACGAGGTGGTCTTGATGGCGATTCGCCTGCAATGATTGATCCTGAACGTCGCACAATCGCGCAAATGTTTTCAGCGAATGGCTATAATACCGCTTGTATCGGTAAATGGCACTTAGGCTGGGACTGGGGATATACGAACAATGGCAGAAGCATGAAAGATATAGATTTCTCGCTTCCGATCAAGAACGGACCCACCGACAGGGGATTTGATTACTATTTCGGCATACCGGCGTCATTGGATATTTCTCCCTATGTTTATGTGGAAAATAACAAAGCAACCTCTATCCCCGATCATGTGATAGAACCCCAGAAAAAGAATCTGGCATTACTGATGCACGGAGGAATGGCAGGAGCCGATTTCAAGCCGAAAGAATGTTTTCCCAACATCATTCGTCATAGCCTGAACTATATCAATGAGCAGAAAGACAGCAAGAAACCATTCTTTTTATATTTGCCTATTACTGCTCCTCACACCCCTATATTGCCTTCGAAAGAGTTTCAGGGCAAAACCAGTATCGGTCCTTATGGCGATTTCGTAGTCATGATAGACGACATGGTGCGCCAAATCGTAAAAACATTGAAGAAGAACAAGCAACTGGATAATACCATCATTGTCTTTGCTTCGGATAATGGGTGTGCCAGTTATATCGGCGTGAAAGATATGGAAAAGAAAGGACATTTTCCTAGTTACATCTACAGAGGCTACAAAAGCGATATTTACGAAGGCGGACACAGAATTCCCTTATTGTCTCCTGGAAAGGAAAATATGGGAAAGAGACAAACAACTCTTTAGTTTCATTGATAGACTTTTATGCCACTTTTGCTCAAATGCTTAACCACAATTTGGAGACAGAAGAAGCTGTTGACAGTTACAGTATGTGGCCGATATTGAGTAAGAAAGGTGCTTCTGCGCGTAAGGACTTGGTGCACGAAGCGGGAGAGGGGTATTTGTCTTTGCGTACTTCCCAACTGAAATTGGTATTCTACGGAGGTTCGGGTGGCTCTTCCTATCCTCTCAAACCTTCTGATGTGGCGAAGTTCCCTCCGATGCAATTGTTTGATATCGTGAAAGATCCTTCGGAAAAAGAAAACATTATCGGTGATAAGCGTTACGAAAATGAGGTGAAAGAAATGAAACGGGCTATGAAGCAATATGTAGAGAATGGCCGTTCTACTCCTGGTGAAAAAGTATCGAATGATACGAAGAATAGTTGGAATCAGGTAAAGATCTTCATGCAGGAAGAATAAGCATTTCTGAAAAAAGAATATGAATATAAAAAACAGCACCCTGAATAGACGTCAGAGGTGCTGTTTTAGTTTCAACAAGGAAAAGAGTATTATTCTATTTATTATTTATTATTTATTCAGAGAGTTACAGATCTGTTGGTTGATTTCTCTGACTTTAGCTTCATTCATCTTGATAACTTTACGGTCATAAGTCATCAGACCGTTGATCTCACCTTCTACGTCTGTTGTCTGGGTATATACGGCAGCAGAGAATCCTTTCTGGATCAATTCCAACAGATGTTTGCCATATTTAATGTATTCGTTCGTTACTTCGTCTGATGTATTGAACTTCACATAACCCCAGTTTTTCTTGTCATTCACCCAAGTATTTCCTTCTACTACCAAGCCGATACCTCCATATTCACCCAATACGGTAGCACGTCTCGGATCGTAAAGGAACATGTTCGGACCCGGATAGTGGTGAAGGTCGAGAATATCGCCACAAGTATAATGGTTACCTCCACTTGCAGGATTTACCAGACGGGTCGGATCATATTCTTTAGTCCATTCTGCAATTTCCGGAGTCTTGAATTGTCCCCATGCTTCATTGAAAGGAACCCATACAGCGATACTCGGATAAGAATACAAACAGTCGATGATTTCTTTCCACTCTTTGCGGTAGTTAGCTTCCGAAGCAGCGGAACGAATCACTTCTCTGCCGTTAAAGTAGTTGCGTGCCTGCCACTGTGGGCTAGGACCACCGTTCGGCATATCTTGCCATACGATCAATCCTAATTGGTCGCAATGAGTGTACCAGCGTGCAGGTTCTACTTTGACGTGCTTACGTACCATGTTGTAGCCGAAGTCTTTCGTCTTCTTCAAGTCATAAACCAATGCTTCATCTGTCGGAGCCGTATAAAGTCCGTCAGGCCACCATCCCTGGTCCAGCGGGCCGAACTGGAAATAGTCTTTGTTGTTCAATTGCAGGCGAGTGATGCCATTCTGACCCTTGCGGATAGAATATTTGCGCATAGCCGTATAACTCTTTACCTGGTCTATTGCTTTTTCCGTCTTTATACAGAGTCACTTCCATATTGTAGAGGAAAGGAGAGTCCGGAGACCACAGTTTAGCATTAGCAGGCATTGCCAGTTCAACAGGTACTCCGTTCAACGCTGCGCCTTTGGCTACAAGGTTTTGCCATCGAATACTTTTACTTCCACTTTGTCTGCGGAGGTCGTATTGGCAGCAACTTCTACCTTAACAGAATTGTTGTCAATATCGGGAGTAGTTTTCAGATTAGTGATGTATTGTGTTGCTACCGGTTCCAACCACACTGTTTGCCAGATACCTGTAACCGGAGTGTACCAAATGCCATGAGGGTTTGCTATTTGCTTTCCTCTGGGTTGTTCGCCACGATCTGAAGGGTCCCATACTTTTACTACCAGGTCATTATTTCCTTTATTAAGTACAGAAGTAATATCGAAATAGAAAGGAGTAAATCCGCCTGTGTGTTCGCCTACTTTTACATCATTCACCCAAACTTCTGCTTTCCAGTCTACTGCTCCGAAATGCAACAGGATTTGTTTACCACGCCAGGCAGAAGGAACGTCGAAAGTACGTTGGTACCACAGTTCTTCTTTCTCGTTTATCATTTTGCCTACGCCTGATAAAGACGATTCTACGGCAAAGGAACAAGAATATCACCCTGGTAAGTGGCAGGTGCAGGAGTACCTTTGGGAGTGATTGCATATTTCCAAAGCCCGTTCAGGTTTTTCCAGTCGTTGCGCTCCATGATAGGACGCGGATATTCCGGCAATACGTTTTTAGGGTCAAGCTGTTCTCCCCACGATGTCTTGATTTTGTCACCGGCAGGTTTCCATTGAGCAAAAGTCGAACTGCATAAAGCCAATGCAAGTAGCATTGTTAGAAAATTCTTTTTTCATGTTCATGGTATAAAAATATAGTTAGTTATTAGATATAAATTCTATTAAAAGGATATTGCAAAGAAAGGGGAATTAAAAGTGAATAAAGGAAAATTACCGTTCAAAAAACAGCAAATTCTCTTCTTTTTTATATAAAGTCCCGTATAAAGCGGCTTCGGGTAATAGAGAATGGAAGTGATGGTCAGTTTTTGTCCTTTATGGGTTCATGTTAATTAGCGTTTGACTGCTGAATCGTATGAATCAATGTTTTTGTTATTTTTCAGCTATTTTTTGTTCCTGATGGTTTGGGCAATATTGTTCCGGTTTTATCCGGTATTCCCAGTATAGGCATCCCATCTTTGTCCCACTCTATTTTTTGTAAACGGGGAGTACGTGAGTCCATTGCACCCGGAGCATCATTCGGTATCTGACGGGCATGATAAAGCATATAACATTCCTTTCCATCCGGTGAAGAGACGAAAGAACTGCCGCCGGGGCCAAAAACTTCATTCTCCGGTTCCTGCTGAAATACGGGTGTCGGATGTTTCTTCCAGGAAGCAGGGTCCAACAGGTTGGCATTGGCGTCTGCTGTTAGCAATCCTACACAATAATAGGGAGTCCAGCTACCGCTGGCGGAATAAAAAATGCATACTTTATCTTTATTCTTCGGCTGAAAGAAATGAGGTGCTTCGTTCACATGGATCGGATAGGCTGTTTTGCTGCCATCGGGATTCACCCATTGACACTCCCATTCATATTCAGGTTTGGAAATCAGAACTCTGTCGGAAGAAAGAGTCCACGGATTTTCCATCGAAGCGATGTAAATACATTGTGTCTCGCTGTCAATTCTTCGTTTTTGCCATCCGCACCAAATCATGTAACGCTGTCCGTTGTGTTCGAAAGTACTCGCATGAATTGCCCAGTTGTTATCTTTGTCGGTCGGTATGCGCCCTTTCATGATAAACTTACCCTCTGTAGGAATATCAGCCTTGTTTTCAATCACATAAATCTGGTGATTGTCCATATTACCATCGTCTGCTGCGAAGTAAATATACCATTTGTTGTTGATGCGATGCATTTCAGGAGCCCATAAGTGATGGGAATTGCTTGGGTCGGTTGGTTTCCATACCGGCTTTCTAAGACTGTCATTCAAATTTGTTATGTCACTGGTCTCCCAGAGCATGATTCTGCTTTCAGAGCCTTGCGTATAATAATATTTTCCTTCATAAAAAACAGCCCATGGTTCAGCTCCTCTTTCACGTAGCGGATTTGTATATGTAGTTCCTGTTACGGTTTCCTTTTCCGGTTCTGTTTTCTTCTTGGGTTGACAGGATGCACAAATAATTATTAAAAGTACGGTTAAGAATAACAATCTGCTTCTCATGGTATTTTTTACTTAATAATGATATTGCAAAGAAAGCATAAAATCTTGATAAATCATCTTTTTTTGCAGATTGGTTAGTATTTATCCTTAATTGGTTCGTATTTATTGAATTTTCTAGTTGTTTTTTCTCATCTTTGCAGCACGAACTTTAAAATTGATATTGTATGAAACTGAAACACCTTATTCTTCTTAGTGTTATTTGCTGTTCCCAGTCTGTATTTGGACAAAAGCCAATCAACAACCGAAGACGAGTGGCAATCCTGTATTCCCGGGATGGTATGCCGATCCGGAAGGAGTTGTATTTGGAGATGAATACTGGATTTATCCTACGTATTCGGCACCTTATGACGAACAGACCTTTCATGGACGCCTTCTCGTCTAAAGACTTGGTGAACTGGACAAAGCATCCGAAAGTCATATCAAAAGAGAATATTAGTTGGTTTAAACGTGCTTTGTGGGCACCTGCCGTGATTCATGCGAATGATAAATATTATATATTCTTCGGTGCGAATGATATCCAAAGCAATAATGAACTGGGCGGTATTGGTGTAGCTGTGGCCGACAATCCTGCCGGACCATTTAAAGATGCGTTAGGCAAACCTCTGATTGATAAATTTGTAAATGGTGCGCAACCGATCGATCAGTTTGTTTACAAAAGACGATGACGGACAATATTATATGTATTATGGTGGCTGGGGACATTGTAATATGGTGAAACTGGCCCCGGACTTGTTGAGTATCGTACCGTTTGAAGATGGTACCCTTTATAAGGAAGTAACCCCCGAAAAATATGTAGAGGACCTTTTATGTTGAAACGTAACGGAAAATACTATTTTATGTGGTCGGAAGGCGGTTGGACCGGACCGGATTATTGCGTTGCTTATGCCATTGCCGACTCACCGTTCGGACCCTTCAAAAGAGAAGCAAAAATATTACAGAGAGATCCCAATATTGGAACAGGTGCCGGCCATCATTCAGTTGTAAAAGGGCCGGGAGAGGACGAATGGTACATCATTTATCATCGCCATCCATTGGGTGAAACGGATGGAAACGCTCGTGTGACCTGCGTTGACCGTATGTACTTTGATAAAGATGGAAAAATAAAACCCATAAAGATGACTTTCGAGGGAGTAAAGGCAAGCCCATTGAAGTAAAATCTGAAAAGTTCAGCCCATCCGTAATTAATATTTTAATAAAGATGGGCTTTTTTGATTTATTGTTTTATTTTTGTCCTTGTAAATCAAACATACTTATTATAATGAAGCCAGATATACACACTCTTTCCGACTCCCTTTTTATGGAAAAGGTTTCTCGAGGGAGATTCGAGTGCGTATACCCAAATCTATAATCGAACGGTGCAAGATCTGTTTCGATTCGGACTATTATATACTTCAGACAAAGAATTAATTAAAGATTGCATACATGATGTGTTTGTGAAAATCCACATGAATCGTGCAAAGTTAGCCCCAACAGATAATATTGCAGCTTATTTGACGGTAGCGTTGCAAACCACTCTTTTTAATGCGCTAAAAAAACACCAGATTCTCTTTCGTTTGATGAAATAGGTGAGAGAGAAGAGACGGTTGAGAATCCCCTCCACTCCGGAAACTATATATATTAATAATGAACAGGAAAAACAAGTTCAGGCAACCGTGCATACTATGATGTCTGTATTGACGGACAGACAGCGTGAAATTATTTATTATCGATATATCAAAGAGATGAGTATCGATGAAATCAGTAAGGTGACAGACATGAATAATCAATCTGTTTCTAACTCTATTCAACGGGCTTTGGGACGTATCCGGGACTTATTTAAGAGAAAATAAGAGAGAATAATCAGCCTATTTTTCCTATCAATCAAAAAAAAGTGGAAAAACTTCGGAAAAGGTGAGTATAAAATGAAAGTACAACTGTTATTCATACGTAAAGACAATGAAAATGATGAACTCTGAACAAAAACATACAGATTTTTCCCTATATACTTTTGAAGAATTCCTTCAGAATGATTTCTTTATTTCTTCCATGAATTATCCTACGGAAGAAACACAGAAGTTCTGGGATGAATTTGAACAGATGAATCCTTCTAATATAGATGAATATATAGCAGCAAAAAAAAAAGATATTTGGAGGTTTTTTCAAAAGAGAAAGAAGAAGTACTTTCAAACGAGGAAACGGATGATTTATGGACTCGTATTCAGGCAACCAATATAAATAAGGAGAAGGCGAAACGTAAGAACTATTTCTTAATAGGATTGAGCTCGGCGGCTAGTGTTGCTATTCTTGTGGGATGTTTCTTCTTATTAAAGAGTTATTCTTCGGTGCTGGATCCGGATATTGCCACTTTTGCAGTGAATACCAAAGCTGATTTGCCTCTGACGGAAGAAACACTGTTGATTTTGGCGGAAGATAACGTAGTGAGTCTGAAAGAAAAGAAACGGAGATTACGTATGATTCCGTAGAAATCAAAACAAATCAGGAAAGTATACAAAAGGAAAAATCGGCTGCTTACAATCAATTGGTCATTCCGCGTGGAAAGCGATCGGTATTGACGTTTGCCGATGGATCTAAAGTCTGGGTGAATGCCGGCACGAGAGTGATTTATCCGGTAGAGTTTGAAAAAGATAAACGTGAAATCTATGTGGACGGAGAAATCTACATAGAAGTAGCCAGAGATGAAAACCGCCCTTTCTATGTGCGGACCAAAGATATGAATGTCAGGGTGCTTGGTACTAAATTTAATGTAACGGCGTATGAGTCGGAAGCAATTAGAAGTGTAGTGCTGGCGCAAGGATGTGTTCAGGTAGAAACAGCCCGGACTCCGAAAGCGATTTTGGCTCCTAATCAGATGTTCAGTTCTGCCGAAGGGAAGGAAAATATTTCACAGGTAGATGTGGAACAAATGATTTCGTGGATAAATGGTCTCTATTGTTTCCAAAGTGCCGATTTGGGAATAGTCTTGCAACGCCTGTCTACCTATTATGGTGTGAATGTTGAATTTGACTCAGCGCTAAGTAAGATAAAATGTTCCGGAAAAATTGATTTGAAAGACAACTTTGAGACAGTAATTAATGGATTAACCTTTGTAGCACCAATATCTTATGCCTATGATGGACAGTATAAAACTTATCGAGTAGTAAAGAAATAGATATAAAAAATAAGATAATAAACTAATCTAACTCCCGTATTTTATGGTAATTATTGAAGAGAGTGGATGATACGAACTATCATCCAGATGGGACTTAGTGTGCCTATAAATGTTTAGATACAGAAAAAAATAATATTATGAGAAATTTTTAACATGTTTAATATGAAAATGCAATTAGAGAACGAAAGAGTAAGGTTCTCGGGTTATTCCTGTGCTTTTTACTTCTCGGAATAGACTACTCTTTCGCAAGTTACAACAATTATTCTCAATTTAAGACTCTTTCGGTCAGCATGAGTAACTCGACGTTGAGAGAAGTGCTTAAAACAATAGAGAAAAGTAGTCAATTTGTTTTCTTCTATTTAGATGACGCTGTCAACTTAGAACGTAAGGTATCTATCGACAGTAAGAATAAGAATATAGAAGAAATTCTTTCTGAACTTTTCGAAGGTACTTCGTGTACTTATCGGATCTCTGACAGGCAAATATTTATTTCGGAAAAGCCCCTGCTTCAACCGAACAGCAACAGAATAAGCGGAAAATATCCGGACGTGTCACTGATATAAAGGAGAACCGCTTATTGGGGTGAACGTCACTGTGGATGGAGATGCAAATGGTTCGATTACGAACATGGATGGTTTGTATGAGATATTCGTAACCAAGAAGAGTGTAGTGCTTAAATTTACCTATATCGGGTTTAAAACTTCTGAAATACGAACCAATGCTTCGACCAACATTTATGATGTCACCTTGGAAGAACAGGTAAACGAACTGGAAGAGACTGTTATTGTGGGGTATGGTACCCAGCGTAAAATCAGTAATATCGGTGCACAGTCTTCCATGAAGATGGAAGATATTAAGACGCCTTCTGCCAGTTTAACAACTACATTGGCAGGTCGTTTGGCGGGTGTTGTGGCTGTACAACGTACAGGAGAACCGGGAAAAGATGCTGCTGATATCTGGATTCGTGGAATTTCCACTCCCAACACTTCTTCTCCGCTGGTATTGGTGGACGGAGTAGAACGTGCATTCAATGATATTGATCCTGAAGATATCGAATCATTGACTACTTTGAAAGATGCATCAGCAACTGCTGTTTATGGTGTACGTGGTGCGAATGGTGTAATCATAATCAAAACAAAGCCGGGTAAAATAGGTAAACCGACAATTAGTGCTGATTATTATGAATCGTTTACCCGTTTCACTAAAATGGTGGATTTGGCAGACGGTATCACTTATATGAATGCAGCCAACGAGGCAATGCGTAATGACGGTATTGCTACGAAATATACAGAAGATCAGATACGTAACACGATTGCCGGTAAGGATCCTTATCTATATCCGAATGTGGATTGGTTGAAAGAAATCTTTAATGATTGGGGGACATAATCGCCGTGTGAATGTAAATGTACGCGGTGGTAGCGAGAAAGTCTTATTATGCATCAGTCAGCTACTTTAATGAGACAGGTATGACGGTGACTGATAAGAATATCGACACCTATGATTCTAAAATGAAATATAGCCGTTACAACTTTACTACCAATTTGAATATCGACGTAACTCCTACTACTAAGGTCGAGATCGGTGCGCAAGGTTATCTGGGAGAAGGAAACTATCCGGCCATCTCTTCTGCCGATTTGTATAATGCGGCAATGTCTATCTCACCGGTTGAATATCCGAAGATGTTCTTTGTTAACGGAGAAGCCTTTGTGCCGGGAACTTCAACCAATAACAACAATCAGATTTACTCTAATTTGCGCGTCACACAGGACCTGGATATGCTTACTAAGGGACTGAAACTGACTGCTATGTATGCATTCGATGTATACAATGAAATACATGTTCATCAGGATCGTGCAGAGTCTACTTATTATTCTTGGATACGAATGTTCCTTATGATTGGACGGACAGCCGATTCTGCAAAGAATCTATACGGGCACCAATGTCTTGAGTTATAAACAGGAAACGAGTGGTAACAAAAAACAGATCTGGAAGCTTCTTTAAATTACGACCGCGCATTTTGGCGATCATCGTGTTAAGCGGATTATTCCTCTTTAATCAGCAACAGAAACTTCTTTATCCCAAAGGAACACTGGAAGATGCCATTCCGTATCGTATGATGGGTATTGCCGGTCGTGCCACTTATTCATGGAAAGACCGTTACTTCGCAGAGTTCAACATCGGTTATAATGGTGCCGAGAACTTTTCGCCAAAAATCGTTTCGGAACTTTCCCTGCATATGGTGTTGGTTGGGTGATTTCAAATGAAAAGTTCTGGGAACCGCTGTCAAAGGTCAGTATCATTCCTGAAGATCCGCTATACGGACGGTAAAGTCGGTAATAGCGAAGTTTCCGACCGTCGTTTCATGTATCTGGATCAGATGAAAGAAAATGGAGACTATGGTTATAAACTGGGACCTAACGGGACGAAATATTCCGGTTATGAAACAGTGAATATGGCTGTTGACTTGATTTGGGAAGAAGCACGCAAACAAGACTTAGGTATTGACTTAAACTGTTTAATGATGATCTTTCAATAATCTTCGATATCTTCAAAGAGCGCCGTGAAAATATCTTGTTAAAACGTGAAAACTCTATTCCGTCATTCTTAGGATATAATACATCTGCTCCTTATGGAAATATTGGTATTGTTGAAAATAAAGGTTTCGATGCTACAGTAGAATACAATAAAAGATTTAATAAAGACTGGACGCTTGCTATTCGCGGTAATATTACCTATAATAAGGATAAATGGATTGAAGGTGAATTACCGGAACAACGCTATGATTGGATGAATCAATATGGACAGAATATTCTAGGAAAAAAGGATATATCGCAGAAGGTTTGTTTACACAGGCTGAAATTGATGATATGGCACGTTGGGAGTCTTTGTCCCAGGCAAATAAAGCTACTACTCCGAAGCCGTTTGCTTCTCAGTTTGGTACGGTAAAAGCCGGAGATATCAAGTATAAAGACCTTAATAATGATGGTCAGATTGACGCTTATGATAAAACTTATATCTGCCGTGGTGATGTACCGACAATGTCTATGGTTTTGGATTCACGTAGGTTGGAAAAGACTTTCATTGGGTATGATGTTCAGGGCGTAGCAGGATGCCGAACGTGTATTGAGCGGTAGCAGCATTCAACCGTTTAACGGCGGTGGCGGTAGTGGTAACCTTTACTCTAACATTGGCGACCGTTGGACAGAGGAAAATCCGGATCAGAATGCCTTTTATCCGCGTTTGTCTTATGGAAGCGAAACAACCAGTAATATTAATAACTTCCAGAAAAGTACCTGGTGGGTGCGTAACATGAACTTCCTGCGTCTAGAAGACATTGCAGCTCTCTTATAATCTGCCGTAAACCCTGGGTGAATAAAGTACGTTTGAAAAATGCGGCAGTCTATGTGATGGGAACTAACCTGTTCACTCTTAGCAAATTCAAATTGTGGGATCCGGAGTTGAATACAGATAACGGTGCTTCTTATCCGAATACGACCTCTTATTCAGTTGGTATTAATTTCACATTCTAAAAACCAATAACAATGAAAAAATATAACTATATACTATTGGGTATGTTTGCTGGCGTTTTTTCTTGACAACATCTTCCTGTTCAGATTATTTTGATCAAGTGCCCGATGACCGATTATCTTTGGAAGAAATTTTTAAGACCAGAGATGGAGCCTTGCGGTATCTTTCGAATGTATACACCTTCTTGCCGGATGAGTTTAATCAGCGCCAGGTACATGAAACCAGCTTGTATCGTACACCGGGACCATGGACGGAGGCTCGAGTGATGAAACCGAATGGACTCATCAGGCAATAAAAGCCAAACTGATCAATAATAACTCTATTGATGCAACCGAAAACACAATGGTATTGTATCGTTGGAAGAGCTGGTATTCAGGTATTCATGAAGCGGCAGTATTTACCAAATATGTAGATCAGGCTCCGCTGACTGTTACGGAAAAGAAATCAATGGAAAGCTGAAGCTAGAGCTCTGCGTGCTATTTATTACTTCTATTTGGTTCGTACATATGGTCCTGTGCCTGTTTTGGAAGACGATTATGCTTTGGATACTCCCAGTAATGAATTGCAATTGTCTCGTAGCACTGTAGACAGATGTTTTGATTTTATTGTGTCCGAATTGAAAGAAGCACAGAATGCTGGTCTGCTGGAAGATGCTTCTCAGATAAAACAACAGGGTGGGACGTATAGATAAGGCTATAGCCCAGGCATTTATAATTGAAGCATTGACTTATCGTGCCAGCTGGTTATTTAATGGAGAGTGCACTTATTATGCCGATATGGCAAATCCGGATGGAACGAGATTATTCCCCAGTCAACCGGATGCAGCCACTATCAAGGCTGACTGGCAGAAGGTAGTTACTGAATGTCAAAAATTCTTCGCTGATTATGGCAATCGTTTCCAATTGATGTATACAGATAAATCAGGAAAATCGGTAGCAGGCCCTGATGCTGAGGGATTCAATCCTTATGAGTCTTATCGCCGTGCTATCAGAACGTTATTCTCAGAAATGGGTAATAACAAAGAAATGATTTTTTATCGTATGGATAATGCAGCAGGTACTATGCAGTATGATCGTATGCCCAATAAGTCAGGTAATACAAATGATTACAGAGGTGGCAGCAGCTTGTTGGGAGCTACACAAGAGATGGTTGATGCCTATTTTATGGCCAATGGTATGTCACCTGTTACAGGCTATGCAGCTGATGGTGTCACTCCGATTATCAATGAGGCTTCGGGCTATAAAGAGGACGGCACTTCTTCATCAGACTATAAATCGGCAGATGGTACTCTTTATGCACCGGCTGGAACACGCAATATGTATGTTAACCGCGAACCGCGTTTCTATGCTGATATCACTTTCAGTAATTCTAAATGGTTCTCAGGTACAGAAGGCGATTATACAGTTGACTTCACTTATAGTGGAAACTGTGGTAAGGCTCAGGGTAACAATGACTTTACCAGTACAGGCTATCTGGTACGTAAGAATATGGATTCGGGTGACCGTAATCAAAACTTGGTTTGTGTGTTGCTCCGCTTGACGAATATTTACTTTGATTATATCGAAGCATTAGCATATGTAGATCCAAGTCATGCAGATATTTGGAAATACATGAATCTGATCCGTGAACGTGCAGGTATTCCGGGATATGGTACTGCCAGTTTGCCGAAAGCAACCACTACCAGTGAAATCATGAAACTGATCCAGAAAGAGAAGCGCATTGAGTTAAGCTTTGAGAACTGTCGCTATTTTGATGTGCGTCGTTGGGGACTGACGAATGAGTTCTTTAACAAACCAGTGCATGGTATGAACGTGAACTATGATGGAAATGAGTTCTACAAACGTACAGAAATCACTTCCCGTAATTTTGATCGTCAATACTTCTTCCCGATTCCGCAGAGTGAAATTGATATTGATAAAAATCTGGTTCAAAATGAAGGCTTTTAATTAATTGATTAATAAATCGCAATATATGATGAAACAATATATATTTTCTGCATTATGCTTAGTCTCAGGTGCGTTTTGTTTGTCGTCTTGTAATGATGATAAAGAAGCTAGACCTTATACTCCGGATTACGAGATTGTGCCTGAATATACAAACGCAGATACATGGAAAGCTTATGAGGCATTTAATGAACATCTGTTAGATCAGAATAAGTTTATATATAAAAGTAGCACTGCTGACAAGGCAGCTGTAGACCGTTGGAATGGTGCTGCCGCAATTTGGTGTCAGCCGACTTACTGGGATATGGCAATGAATGCTTATAAGCGTGCAAAGGCTGAGGGTGATACTCAGAAAGAACAAAAATTTAAACAGCTTTGTGATGATCTGTTTGCCGGCAATAAAGCTCATTATGCGAATTTTGATTTTGATGATAATAACGAGAATACCGGCTGGTTTATTTATGATGACATTATGTGGTGGACAGTTACATTGGCACGTGCCTATGAGCTATTCGGAGTTGAGGAATATCTGAGCCTTTCTGAAGAAAGCTTTTGGCCGTGTATGGTATGGCTCAGAGAAGGTAGGTGATACCGGTTCTTATGCAGACCCTGAAAAAGGGCTGGGAGGTGGTATGTTCTGGCAATGGCAACCTATCAAGAATCCGAATCCTAACGAAGCTGACCACGGTAAGATGGCCTGTATCAACTTTCCGACTGTGGTGGCAGCTCTGACATTATACAACAACGTACCGACCGGAAGGACAGAATCGACAGACTCCCATCCGAGCTATCAAACGAAGGAACAGTATTTGGCTAAAGGTAAAGAAATTTATGCTTGGGCAGTGGAGAACCTCGTTGATGTTACTACCGGACAGGTAGCGGACAGCAGACATGGTAATGGTAATCCTGCCTGGAAAGATCATGTATACAATCAGGCTTCTTATATTGGCGCTTCGGTGCTGCTTTATAAAGCGACTGGTGAAAAACAGTATCTGGATAATGCAGTAATGGCTGCGGATTATACGATGAATACGATTTCGGGAACATTCGACCTCTTGCCTTTTGAGACAGGTGCTGAGCAAGGTATTTATACTGCGGTCTTTGCACAATATATCGCAATGCTGGTATATGATTGTGATCAGACGCAATATATACCTTTTGTGAAACGCAACATTAATTACGGCTGGGCTAACAGAGACAAAACGCGTGATATATGCGGAGGCGACTATACCAAGCTACAGGTAGAAGGTGATGCTGTTGAAAGTTATTCGGCCTCGGGTATCCCTGCTCTGATGTTATTGTTTCCAACCGATAAATAAGTATAACCTATAAATGAAAAGAATAATGAATACAAAATATTCTATTAAGAAAGTATGGTACTATCTGCTTTGTATGATAATGACTCTTCAGCTAATAGCTTGTACGGAAGAGACTCACGAGTCATATACTGCAGCACCGGAGGTCGAAGATATCTATATTGACCAGCTGGAAGAACTGATTAATAAGATGAAGGATTTGCAGAAGAACTCGGAATATGGAGAAAAGAAAGGGCAATATCCTATAGAGAGTCGTGCCATCCTGACAGATGCTATCGATGATGCCAATCGTTCAGTTCTGTTGATCAAATATCAGAATCCTGTTCCGTCGGAGCAGGAAAAGCAGCGTTACGTTGCCAGTGCAAAATCTGCAATTGATAAGTTGAAGGGTACTATTCGTACGGAAGATGCTGAAACAACACCTGCAGAACTGTTTGTTGATGGTAAAGGCGGCAATTCATATATTGATTTCGGACGTAGTGAAGAATATGTTAAGTTTGGAGAACAAGGTCATCAATCATTTACCGTAGAGTTGTGGGTAAAGGTTACGGAGCGCGGCAGATGGGATAATTGCCTGTTCCTGTGCTCATACATGTCAGACAGTAGCTGGCGTAATGGCTGGATGATGTACTGGCGTAAAGATGATAATGGTGTTTACCGTACTACTTGGGGTGGATTGAATACGACCAATGGTGACAGGGATCTTTGGGAACCGAAATTCCAGATTTCTGATGATTTGAATAAATGGCAGCATTTTTGTAGCAGTATATAGTGATGAAGGTCTGGACGGCAATTCTACATTACGTGCAAAATTATACTTAAATGGTGAGTTGAAGAAAGAAGAAACAGTTTCTCCTACAACGAGAGTTTATCAGTCAGGACATTATTCAGATTACTCAAAACCGATGACTGCATTTGGTCGTTACATGAGAGTGAGCGATGATTTGTATGAAGAAGGATTCTCCGGATATATGAAGAAAATCCGTATCTGGAAAACGGCAAAAGGGGCAGATTATGTAAAGCAGTCTTATGAAGGAACAGCAGAAGTAACCGGAAAAGAAACGGATTTGGCAGCCGGATGGGACTTTACATCTAAACCATCGGGAACAGATAACGAGATTATTGACTTGACTGGTCGTCATACAGCGAAAATTATAGGTACCTATAAGTGGGAACGTATTCTAGAATAATAAAGAGAGAAATAATGAAAGACATGAAACAATTAATTAATAAATGGGGAGAGAGTATGCTCTTTTTCCCTTCTGATGGCGCTTTTGCCTCACATGGACTTTTTACAGCTTGTTCGGATGATAAAGATAATGAATATATATCTGATACGCAACTTAGCATATTAGAGGACAATCGGACTTCTTTATCATATTTGTTGAAAAACTCTACCTTTGGAACAGCGCCGGGAACTTTTCCGGAAGCCAGCAAGGAGATACTGAATAATGCAATAGCGGAACTGGACCAGTTGATTACCAAGGTAAAGGGCGGTGAGATGTTTGATGAGGCGACCTTTGAGGCTACAATAGCTAAGGTAAATCAGGCAATAGATGAGTTCAAAAACTCTAAATACTATAACCTTTCTCCGGAAGCCCAGAAGTTCATTAGTGATCTGATGGCAAAAGCAGATGAGTTAAGAGAAATGATAGCTAATGAAGCATTGGGGAAATCATCAGGGACAATATCCGGTAGAAGGTAAGGCTACACTGGAAAGTGCAGCGGAAGATTTGGAGAGTTTGGCAGACAGAATCAAAACCAGTGCCATCACAGATATGACGCAGGAGATATATGATGATGCCATTGCGGCTGCTGATAAGAAACTGCAAGAAGTGGAAAATTCCGCATGGCCCGGAAGATAATCTTGTCTGGAATTTATTTGTGGATGGTAATAAGGGTGGTTACATCGACTTTGGATATAGCGAGGATTTTGTGAAATTTGGTGATGATAATAATCAGAATTTTACGATTGAGCTTTGGATAAATATCAAAGAATTCTGTTCTAAGTCAGGGGAAGACAATAGTACCTTCCTTGCTGCATTTGTTAATTCTCCCCGAAGCGGCTGGCGTGTTCAGTATCGTAAAGTGAATGGTGGCAATGAACACTGGCTGAGAGGTTCTATGGCACATTGGCAGAATGAAGGTCCAAAAGATCCGGAATGGTGGGAGCCGAGAGCCATCGTAAACAATCCCAAAGATAAATGGACACACTTTGCTTTTGCTGTAGCGGATAATGGTGTTCCGGGATTTGATCCACCTCAGGAACATACTAAATCCTGTGTATTTGTGAATGGTTCGCAATCCGGCGAGGTGATTCGTGTAGGTGAGGCTTGGAGAACTTATATTAACAATGGTTGTATTGAAGAGAAAATGCCTATGACTGCCTTCTGCCGTTTGAATACAGATAAAACGACTCGTGAAGAATACTTCTCCGGTTATATCAAATATATGCGTATATGGAAAGGTATCAGAAGTCGCGATGATCTTCGCTTATCTGCTATGGGGCAGGTTGACGTAGATCCGAATGATCCGAATCTGGTTGCAGCCTGGGACTTTGAAGTCTTGGGAGCACAACCTACCGGAACGACAATCACTGATATTACAGGTCGTCATGTCGCTACTCTAAAAAGGTCCGGAAGGAACATATCAATGGGTGGAAAGTACGACTATCGCACAGTGATTAATGCAGATTTTTTTCAATAGTGTATTAAATTATATCAGTGCTTCCTTTGCTTTGCATAATGCAGGGCAAGGGTTTTTTAAGTCATTATCTGCGTTTGCAAATAACAAAAGGGTGTTTTGGTCTGTATTTGTTCTTTATTGAATAGAGATTATCGTTCTTTTTCGTCTATTTCTGCAATCTTTGTAACAGGAAAAATATTAAAACTTATCAACTATCATGAAAAGCAAAAATTCTTTTGGCGGTAGCTTTACTGCTGGCGATATCAACTACTAGTGTATGGGCGGCTGATAGCTCAGAAAAACGAACCAGAAGACAGGGTCTTACACCAATGAAGATGTGTGGGCGGCATACGAAGGATTTAATAATACGCTGCTCGACCCGGATAAATATATCTATAAGACAACTTCATCCTATGAACAGGCGGTAGACCGTGGTCATGGCGCAGCGGCTATCTGGTGCCAGCCTATTTACTGATATGTCAATGAACGCCTATAAACTGGCGAAGGCTGAGAAAGATAAAAAGAAAAGAGCCTATTACAAAGAGCTCTGCGAAAAGATATTCGCTGGAAATAAAGCCCAATATTGTCACTTTGATTTCGATAATAATAATGAAAATACCGGATGGTTTATCTATGATGATATCATGTGGTGGACGATCTCTTTGGCACGTGCATACGAACTGTTTGGTGTGGATGAATATCTGAAACTGTCTGAAGAGAGCTTCAGCCGTGTATGGTACGGTTCTAAAAAAGTAGGCGATACAGGATCATATGACAAAGAGAACGGAGGGATGTTCTGGCAATGGCAGCCGATCCATAATCCCAAGCCGAACAGACCGGGTGCCGGAAAGATGGCTTGTATCAATTTCCCTACCGTGGTAGCAGCACTTACACTGTACAATAATGTTCCGAAGAAGAGAAAAGAATCAACCGAAGAATCACCCAAGTATCAGACAAGAGAACAGTATTTGGCTAAAGGCAAAAGAGATTTATGAATGGGGAGTAGAAAACCTGTTGGACAAGAAGACGGGACGGATAGCTGATAGTCGTCATGGCAATGGTAATCCAGCCTGGAAAGCGCATGTATATAATCAAGCTACCTTTATCGGTGCTTCCGTATTGCTCTACAAGGCGACTAAAGAAAACGCTACCTGGATAATGCAATCCTTGCAGCAGACTATACAGTCAATGAAATGTCTGCGAAGCATAATCTGTTGCCCTTTGAAAGAGGAATCGAGCAAGGTATCTATACGGCTATTTTTGCAGAATACATAGCTATCCTGGTATACGACTGCGGACAAACACAATATATCCCGTTCCTGAAACGTAATATCGAATCCGGTTGGGCAAACAGGGATAAGACACGTAATGTATGTGGCGGAGAATATGAGAAAGCATTACCGGCCGGTGCTGAGATAGACAGCTACTCGGCTTCCGGTATACCGGCATTGATGCTTCTGTTTCCGGCAGAAAAATAATCTGAAGAGAAACGGGGCAACGACCAGATATAAAAATGAAAATACACCTGAATATCATGAACAATAAACATTTACTGATTGCTCTCGGCTTGCTTCTTGCCTGCAATCATGCTACTTATGCGCAAAAAAGGAAAAAGCAAAGAAGCAAAGACCACGTTTCAGACTGCTGAACCCTGGAAACCCGAAACAGACGTACGTGCTGATGCCACGATGGTATATGGTACACTGGATAAGCCCGGAGTAACTTTTGAACAACGCATTCAGTCATGGAGAGATAAAGGTTATCTGACGGAATTTTATGACCGGAGTTGCCTGGGGAGACTACAAGGACTACTTTCTGGGGAAATGGGATGGAGTAGACGGGCATCTGAAAGAAGGACAGCGCGACCGTAATGGAAATGAAATAGCTCATGGCCATCTGATCCCTTATATCGTACCTACCGAAAGTTTTATCCGCTATATGCAGGAAACACAGATCAAACGGGTGATTGACGCCGGGATAACATCCATATATCTGGAAGAACCGGAGTTCTGGATGCGTGGCGGATATAGCGAAGCTTTTAAACCGAATGGCAGAAATATTATAATTTCCCCTGGAGAGCTCAGCACGAATCTCCCGAAAACACATACCTTTCCAACAAACTGAAATATCATCTGTACTATAATGCGCTGGATAAGATATTCACTTATGCAAAAGAATACGGAAAATCGAAAGGACTGGATATCAAATGTTATGTGCCAACACATTCTTTTGATTAATTATACTTCCTGGCAGATTGTAAGTCCGGAAGCCAGCCTGGCTTCATTGGATTGTGTAGACGGCTACATTGCCCAGGTATGGACAGGGACTGCCCGCGAACCGAATTTCTATAACGGCGTGCAGAAAGAACGTGTATTCGAGAATGCGTTTCTGGAATACGGGTGTATGAAGTCGATGACTGCACCGCTGAACCGGAAAATGTATTTCCTGACAGACCCGATCGAAGACCGTGCGAAAGACTGGCTGGACTATAAAATCAACTATCAGGCCACTTTTGCAGCACAGTTGATGTATCCTATGGTAGATACCTACGAAGTAATGCCCTGGCCGGACCGTATCTATCAGGGACTGTACCGGATAGCGGGAACGGATCAGAAAGAACGCATTCCCCGTTCTTACTCCACCCAGATGCAGACAATGGTTAATACACTGAATGATATCCGTACTTCCGATAAAAAGATTACAGGTACACAGGGCATCGGTGTATTGATGGCAAACTCACTGATGTTTCAACGTTTTCCGAATCATAACGGTTACGATGATCCGCAATTTTCCAGTTTCTACGGACAAACTTTGCCTCTGTTGAAGCGTGGTATTCCGGTAGAGCTGGTACACATGGAAAATACCCCTTTCAAAGAAACATTCAAAGGACTCCACATACTTGTCATGTCTTATTCAAACATGAAACCGATGAAACCGGAATATCACAACTATTTGGCTGATTGGGTGAAGAAAGGCGGAATACTTATCTATTGTGGAGAAGATATCGACCCTTATCAAACGGTACTGGAATGGTGGAATACAGATGGAAATGAATATAAAGCGCCTTCGGAACACCTGTTCGAGAAGATGAATCTATCTCGTAATCCGGGTGAAGGAACTTACCGCTATGGTAAAGGAACGGTGATTGTGATGCGTGAAGACCCCAAACATTTTGTTTTGAAAGCCGGAAACGATCAGAAATATTTTGAAACGATCGCATCCGCTTATCAGAAAAAGCAAGGGATAGAGATAGAAACCAAGAACAGCTTCATTGTAGAACGTGGTCCATATACCATTGCTGCTGTCATGGACGAAAGCGTTTCCAAAGAGCCACTGACGTTATCCGGATTATATATCGACCTGTTTGACAAAGACCTGCCGGTACTGACTTCCAAACAAATCCAACCGGGTGAACAGGGGGTATCTTTATGATCTGAATAAAGTATCCGGTAAAATAAAAGCCAAAGTGCTCTGCGGAGCTTCTCGTATCTATGATGAGAAAGTCAGCAAACAAAGTTACTCTTTTGTAGCCAAAAGCCCGATAAATACAACTAATGTATCAAGAGTCCTCTTGCCTTGCAAACCAGAGAAAATACGTGTGAATGGAAAAGAGGAACAACCGGAATGGGATGAATCATCCAAAACTCTTCTGTTGAGTTTCGAGAACGATCCTTCCGGTGTGAATGTGTCAATAGAATGGTAAATAGATATAAATAAAACAGGTAATTAAATTATGAAACAACAACTGATGACGCTGTTGCTGGGAGCAGCCTCTGTATTTTGTAGCTGTGAGACCCAGCTGGAACAGCATGTGAAGAGCGAGTTGCGTGCTCCGGCTTATCCGCTGGTGAGCATAGACCCGTATACCAGTGCATGGTCTTTCACGGACAATTTATATGATGGTTCGGTGAAACACTGGACCGGTAAAGATTTCCCTTTAATCGGTGTGGCTAAAGTCGACGGACAGACTTACCGCTTTATGGGAACGGAGGAACTGGAATTGAGACCTCTGGTGAAAACTTCGGAACAAGGTAACTGGACAGGAAAATATACAATTCAGCAACCTGCCGACGGATGGCAACATGTCGGCTTCAATGATGCTGCCTGAAAGAAGGTGAAGGTGCCTTCGGAACCATGGAGAACGAACATGTAGAAGACCCAGTGGGGTGAAGAATTTATCTGGGTACGCCGTGTCGCTGATATTCAGGAAGACCTGACAGGTAAGAATGTATATCTGGAATATTCTCATGATGATGATGTGATTATCTATATCAACGGAATAAAGGTTGTAGACACAGGAAACGCTTGTAAGAAGCACGTACAGGTGAAGTTATCGGAAGAAGTGGTAGCGTCCCTGAAAAAGGGAGAAAACCTGATTGCCGCTTATTGTCACAATCGTGGAGCGAATGGCTTGCTGGATTTTGGTTTGCTGGTAGAATTGGATAATAACCGTTACTTCAATCAGACTGCACAGCAGACTTCTGCCGATGTTCAACCTATGCAGACTTATTATAACTTCACTTGTGGTCCGGTAGACTTGAATTTGACATTTACTGCGCCCCTGTTTATGGACAATCTGGACTTGATGGCACGCCCTGTCAACTATATTTCTTATGAAGTCATTTTCTAACGACGGACAGCGCACCAAGTTGAACTCTATTTTGAAGCTGCTCCTCAATGGGCACTCGATCTGCCTCATCAGGAATCCAGCCGACAGCTTTACTGACGGTGATCTGTTGTTCCTGCGCACCGGAAGCCGTAATCAGGACATCCTGAAAAAGAAAGGTGACGATGTACGTATTGACTGGGGACACTTCTACCTGGCTGCTGAAAAGAGAACAGCACTTATGCTATCGGTGACGGAAAGAAACTCCGCCAAAGTTTTACAGAGAACAAGCTGGAAGCTCCTACCACCAATGGTTATGACAAACTAGCTTTAGTACGCTCACTGGGTGAAACAAAGAAAGCGAACGGACACCTGCTGATCGGTTACGATGATATCTACCTATCCAGTACTTTGGTGAAAACCTCCGTCCTTATGGAACCGGTACAGGTAGCGAAACAATCGTATCGCAATTCCAGAAAGCAGAACAGAATACAAGACTCAAATGCAGAATTGTGTAGCTTTCTGATAAGAAACTGATGGCGGAGGCCGAAGCGGCCGGCGGACGCAAGTATGCCGAACTTTGCGCTCTGGCTTATCGTCAGGCATTAGCTGCCCATAAACTGGTACAAGCCCGAATGGTGACCTGGTATTCCTTTCCAAAGAGAATTTTCAGTAATGGTTCCATCGGAACAGTCGATCTGACTTATCCGGGAGCTCCGTTGTTCTGCTTTATAATCCGAACTGGTGAAAGCTACCATGAACCATATCTTCTATTATAGTGAAAGCGGAAAATGGATAAACCGTTTGCTGCGCATGACATCGGTACTTATCCGTTGGCTAACGGCCAGACTTACGGAGGCGATATGCCGATCGAAGAATCCGGTAATATGGAAGTCCTTGCTGCAGCGATTGCTGCTGTAGAAGGAAATGCCGACTATGCACAAAAAGCACTGGGAAACCTTGACTACCTGGACGGATTATCTGTTGAGTACGGTCTTGATCCGAGAACCAACTTTGTACGGATGACTTTGCCGGACACTTTGCGCACAATGCCAACCTTTCTATCAAGGCTATCATGGGTATTGCTTCCACGGCTACATGGCAGATATGCTGGGCAAAAAAAGACATTGCTGAAAAAAAGTACACGAAGAAGGCGAAAGAAATGGCTGCCGAATGGGTGAAGATGGCGGATGACGGCGACCACTACCGTCTGACATTCGACAAGCCGGGGAACCTGGAGCCAGAAGTATAATCTGCTATGGGACAAATTGCTGAAACTGCAGATTTTCCCGGAAAAAGTTGCTGAGACAGAAATTGCTTATTATCTACGAAGCAAAATAAATACGGCCTTCCGCTGGATAACCGTGAAACTTATACCAAGACTGACTGGATCATGTGGACAGCTACCATGGCACAGGACAAAGCTACTTTCGAGAAGTTTATTGAACCGGTATATCTTTTTATGGATGAAACGACTACCCGCGTTCCGATGTCCGACTGGGTATTTACGGACAATCCGATTCAGGAGAGGTTTCCAGGCGCGTCCGTAGTTGGCGGCTATTTTATAAAAGATGCTAATGAAGAAAAAACTAACTAAATAAACAAGAACACCATGAAAAAACTCGCTCTATTAGTTTTTACTTTATTCAGCGTGTGGAATATGGATGCTAAAACGATTACCGGACCAGTGGACTATGTCAGTCCGCTGGTAGGTACTCAGTCCAAGCAGCCTTATCTACCGGAAACACTTATCCCCTATCGCCCTTCCCTGGGGAATGAACTTTTGGGTTCCCCAGACCCGGAAAAATGGGGGATGGCTGGGCATATACCTATGATGCCGATAAATCAGAGGTTTTAAACAAACCCACCAGCCCAGCCCCTGGATCAATGATTGCGGTCAGTTCTCCATGCCGATTACCGGTAAGCCGTTTCGATCAGGATCAGCGTGCCAGCTGGTTCTCGCATAAAGCAGAAACGGCTACCTTTCCTTGATAATTTTGCCGACCAAGTAGTAACGAGATTGCTCCGACAGAAAGAGCAGCATTCCGTTTCACTTTCCCCTGAACGATCACTTTATGTGGTTGTAGATGCTTTCGACAACGGTTTCCGTTTGTGAAAAGTCATCCCTTCCGGAAAACAAGATTATCGGTTATACGACCAAGAACAGTGGCGGTGTTCCCGCAAACTTCAAGAATTACTTTGTACTGGGTTTGACAAACGCTTTACTCTTATACTGCAGTTGTGTTAACATCGATACCACAAACTGCGGGAAGCCAACGATAAGCATGGCATTGATCGGCTTTAAAACCCGTAAAGGCGAACAGGTAAATAGTACGTGTAGCTTTCTTCTTCCCCGAACGAGGCGGAACTGAACTTGAAAGAGTTGGGCAAAGATAACATAGACCAGATTGCGGCAAAAGGCCGTAAGGTATGGAACGACGTTTTGGGACGTATCGAAGTGGAAGATGATGATATCGACCATTTGCGTACTTTCTATTCCTGCTTGTATCGTTCGGTACTTTTCCCAGAAGCTTCTACGAAATAGATGCGAAAGAGATATCGTTCACTACAGTCCTTATAATGGTGAAATACTTCCCGGCTATATGTTTCTGGTTTTCTGGGATACGTTCCGTTGTCTTTTCCTTCTGAACCCATATCCGCTCCAGAACATGAAGATGCAGGAAGGATTGGTAAATACCTACAAAGAGCGGGTTTCTGCCGGAATGGGCAAGCCTGACACACAGAGGTCAGCATGGTTGGAAACAACGTCCCGCTGGCCAGTAGTTGCCGATGCCTACCTGAAAGGATTGGAAGGATACGATATCGAGACATTGTGGGAAGTAACATGGAGCGAATGCAGTGCATCCAGATGTTCGTTCTGGACGATTAGGACATGGTTTAGAAATGCAGATTATGAACATGAGCGACTATGATATGGCAAACAGCCGATTCAACACATGCTTTATATGTACAACTATTCCGGCCATACTGGAAAGCGCAACATTGGTTCGTGAAGTGATGGATAAACTTTATACCCTATTCGACGGTTGTATGGTGATGAGGACAACGGCCAGACTTCTGCCTGGTATGTATTCTCGGCATTGAGTTCTATCCGTATGTCAGGTACGGATGAATATGTC
>VOFH01000183.1_pt1 | contig 28001 bp, 58 predicted proteins | sample 5384091 | NCBI WGS metagenome assembly VOFH01 (sample SAMN12384727, study PRJNA508395) | human gut metagenome | isolation source: healthy gut G | host: Homo sapiens
CAGCTACCCGGTCTTATGAAGCAAATGTAACAGCGTTAAACGCAATTAAGCTGATGGCTCAGAAAGCACTGGAAATTGGTAAGTAGAAAACAGGAGGAAAATAAAAAATGGGTGCACTCAGCTTTAATGAGATGGAGATAGATGCTCTTGGGGAGATGATGAATATCAGCCTCGGAGCATCAGCGACAGCAATGTCTACCCTTTTAGGATCTACCGTTCACATTACGACTCCAAAGGTAAAGATCCTTACAAGGGATCAGTTTGAGTTTAAAAAGCTGGAACCGGCAGTAGGAGTAGAAATCGCTTATGTAGAGGGCCTGGAAGGAAGCAATATTATGATGTTCAGCAGAAATGACGTGCGCATCATAGTAGGGACCCTTCTGGGCGAAGCTTCCAGATGATGAATTTGAACTGGATGAGATCAATAGAAGTGCGATCTGTGAGGTAATGAACCAGATGATGGGTGCTTCTGCAACAGCACTTTCGGAATTTCTGAAATTTACAGTTAATATATCCACGCCGGTTTCTTTTGAGATCACAGACGCAGAAAGCTTTAAAAACAAGTATTTCCCGGAAGCAACTCCTATGGTAGTCATTTCCTTTATCCTTGAGATCGAAGGAAAACTGAAAAGTGAGTTTTTAAATATCATGCCGTGAGAAGCTTGCAAAAAGGCTTCTGGAACCATTTGAGATATCCCTGGGAGAAGCAGCACAGATCCCGGCAGAAAATAAAGAGTCAGGATCAAAGGCAGCAGAAGAAACTGCAGAGAAGGTAATAGAAGAGGCAGCAGAGAAAGAAAAAACGCAGCCTGATCCAGAACCAGCACCTACACCGCAGCCAGTACCTACACCGCAGCCAGTACCTACACCGCAGCCGGTATATTCCCAGATTCCAGCTGGTATTTCTGCAGATATGAATCCGGCTTTATTGCAGCTTTTAAATCAGATGCAGCAGTCACAGATGCAGATGATGCAGATGATGCAGGGCATGGAAAAACGGGAACAGGATGAGAAAACGGGATCCAGGGAACCGGCTCTGATCCGGCCGGCAAAAGCACCCGGTCTTGAAGCTTCCGGAATTGAAAAGGGAGAAGAAAGTGCCAACCAGGAAATGCTTATGAAGGTGCCATTGGAGATATCTGTGGAGATAGGACGCACCAAGAAGCTGGTAAAAGACATTCTGGAGTTTACCCAGGGATCTCTTGTGGTCCTGGACAAAATGGCAGGAGAACAGGCAGACCTGTATGTAAATGGACAGTGTGTTGCCAGAGGAGATATTGTAGTAGTAGAGGATAATTTTGGTATCCGTATTACTGATATTGTAACCAGGGATATCAATCCGGAGAGCCTTTAATATGATAACAGATATTGTTTCTACAACAGGTATGCTGCTTGCTTTTGTAGTCATTTTGTTTTTGGCATGGCAGGCAAGCCGGTACCTGGGGAAAAATACCCCTTATGGAAAAAAAGGGGGGAAGATGCGGATACTGGAACAACTAAAAGTAGGAAACGATCAGTACATTATCCTTCTTAAACTGGATGAAAAACAATATCTGCTTGGGACCAGTCAGACGGGGATCCAGGTTCTGGAACGGTTTAAGGAGGAGAAAACGAATGAATGAGCTGATTACAGGCTTAAATGGAGGAAATGTTCCTGCGCTGGATATTATCATGTTGCTTACCTTTGCAGCATTGCTTCCTTCAATTGTAGTTATGATGAGTTCCTTTATGCGCATCATAATCATACTTTCTTTTACGAGAAATGCAATGGGAGTCCAGCAGACGCCGCCTAATATGGTATTGACAGGCATGGCACTTTTTTGTCACTGTATATTATGAGCCCGGTTATAAGTCAGATTAATACGGTTGCCTACGAACCCTATAAAAATGGGGGAGATCACACAGCAAGAGGCAGTAAGCCGGATGGCAGATCCACTGAAGCAATTCATGCTTCGCAATACAGAGAAGGATACGCTGGATCATTTTGTACAGATGTCAAAACAGGAAGTTAAGAAAGATGTGAAAGAATATCCTCTTACAGTTGTTGTACCGGCTTTTATGACCAGCGAATTAAAAAAAGGGTTCCTTGCAGGATTTCTGATCTATCTTCCATTCCTGCTTATAGATATAGTGGTGTCTACCACCCTTATGTCCATGGGTATGGTAATGCTTCCGCCAACTATGGTCTCTCTTCCCTTTAAGTTACTTTTATTTATTACAGTAAACGGCTGGGAGCTTTTATTTTCCAGTCTGGTGCAGAGCTTCCGGTAGGAAAGAGGTGGGAATATGACAGAAGTACAGATCCTGGATATCATGTATGAAGCGTTTCAGCTGGCAATGAAGCTGTCGCTGCCATTTCTGTTGATCAGTATGATCGTAGGTGTGGTCATTGCTGTATTTCAGGCAGCCACACAGATTAATGAACAGACAATGACATTTGTGCCCAAACTGCTGGCTATCATGGTGCTTTTAGGTTTTTTAGGAAGTTCTATGCTGGTTATGCTTCAGGAATTTTTTCAATACATAGTGGAATTGATCGCAAAGGGGTAAAAAAGATCTATGTTTATCACATTTTCAATGGCAGTGATGCGTATGAGCGGAGCCATCGGATTCAATCCACTTTTTGGAAAAAGTAATTTTCCTGTAAAAATAAGGGCATATTTTGTTTTTGCCCTGTCACTGCTCCTGTATCTGTCTGCAGACCAGACCCAGATGGCATATCCGGAGTCAATGGCAGAATACATCCTGATGCTTGCAGGAGAGCTTTTTCTTGGGGGCAGTGTTAGCCTTTGCAATGGAACTGGCGTTCCTTACGATCCGGTTTGCTTCTTCTATTATGGATTTTTCAATGGGACTTAGCATGGCCCAGGTTTATGATCCCCAGTATGGAACCCAGTCAACGGTCAGTTCCGGTATTTATTATGCATTTATGGTACTGATCTTTTTTGCCAGCAACAGTCATTTGCGGCTGTTAGCATTGTTTTACCAGTCGGTACAGCTGATCCCTTATGGAAAAGTGACATTTAATCCCATGCTGGTCCATGTGATCACAGATGGATTTTGCCAGGGATCCTTACTGGTATGCAGTTTGCATTTCCAATGATAGCAATTGAGCTTGTGACAGAACTGGCAATGGGGATCCTGATGCGTATCATTCCCCAGATCAATGTTTTTACAGTAAATTTCCAGGTAAAGATCATAATGGGGCTTTTGATGATGCTGCTACTGTTTTCGCCAATGGCAGATTATATAGATACCATCTTTACATATATGTATCAGATGATGTGGAAGCTTTTAAGCAATATGAAACCAGTCTGAAGGGAGTGTAACAGAAGATGGGACAAGTGGTCAGGAGAAAACAGAACAGCCTACCGCCAAAAAACGGCAGGATGCCAGAAAAGAAGGAAATATCTTCCAAAGCAGGGATGTAGCTACCGTAGTGATCTTGGCTGGCATATTTTTCGGGATCCGCATATGGCTTCCTTTTTATATATGGACAGCTGAAAACTTATATGACCTGGGTCATAGATGGCGCGGCCAGATCCTCAGAAGATATGCTGTCAGCCAGCCTTGTTTTTGTGACATTATCTGTGTTTTTAAAATGTGCGCTTCCACTGTTGCTTTTAGCCCTTTTACTTGGAATTGTGGCGCATGGAGTACAGACCCGTTTTAATGTATCCTTTAAATCCATACGGCCAAAATGGAACAGGCTTAATCCTCTTTCAGGTATAAAACGTCTGTTTTCCATGAAAAATGCAGTAGAACTGGTGAAAAACTCCATCAAGATAACACTGCTTCTGGTACTGCTTTACAACATAATGAAACGGGATCTGCAGCCTATGGCATCAATGATCGATATGAATCCTGCAGCATCTGCAGCTTATATGATGAAAATGCTATTTGATCTGCTGATACGTGTATGTATTGCCTTTACAGTCATTGCCTTTGGCGATTATCTGTATCAGCGATGGGAATACGAAAAAGAGCTTCGTATGACAAAGCAGGAAGTAAAAGATGAGTATAAACAGACAGAAGGTAATCCTGAGATTAAAAACAGGATCAAAAGCCTGCAGCGTCAGATGGCATCCAGCAGGATGATGCAGAAGGTTCCCCAGGCAGATGTAATCATACGAAATCCTACCCATGTGGCCATTGCTTTGAAATATGATCCTGATCATGACAATGCCCGGTAGTACTTGCCAAGGGATTAGATGAACTGGCGTTAAGGATCGTAAAGGTGGGGGAAGAAAACAATGTTTATACCATTGAAAATAAGCCACTTGCACGGGCTATGTACAATTCCTGTGAACTGGACAGGCCGATCCCCTCAGAATTTTATACGGCAGTGGCAGAAATCCTGGTATATCTGTATAAACAGGATAACGGAAAAATAAAGATAAAAATAATAGTTGGAGATTAATGGACGAATGAAACGGTTATTGAGTTACTCAGTGGTTATGTTTGTGATCACGATCATATTGCTTTTGATCATTCCCCTTCCGGCGGGACTGGTGGATGTGGCGATCATATTGAATATGTCACTTTCCATGATGATCCTGGTAATAACCATGACCATTCGGGAGCCACTGGAATTCTCCATATTTCCCTCGCTTTTGCTTATTACCACGCTGTTCCGTTTAGGTATCAATGTTTCAACCACGAGAAATATCCTTTCTCAGGGAGGTTCATCAGGCCGTGTCATTGCTGCCTTTGGTGATTTCGTTTTAAGAGGGAATGTAGTAGTAGGTCTGATCATCTTCCTGATCATCGTGTTGATGCAGTTTATTGTTATCACCAAAGGTGCAGAACGAGTTGCCGAGGTGGCAGCGAGGTTTAATCTGGATGCTATGCCGGGAAAACAGATGGCCATTGACGCAGACCTTAGCTCAGGTCTGATCAATGAGGCACAGGCAAAGGAACGGCGTGCCAAGGTTCAGAGAGAAGCAGATTTTTATGGCGCAATGGATGGTGCGACTAAGATCGTAAAGGGCGATGCAGTTATGTCACTTATCACAACTGCTATTAATCTGATCGGCGGCAGTATCATCGGTATTGTACAGTCCGGCAGCAGCATCTCAGCTGTGCTGAGTACCTATTCCATTGCGACAGTAGGTGATGGTCTGGTATCCCAGATACCGGCTCTTCTTATTTCTACTGCAACAGGAATGATCGTTACAAGAGCTGTTTCAGAAGGCAGCTTAAATGAAGATGTATCAAAGCAGTTTCTGGCCCAGCCTCATGCTATGATCGTTAGTGGTGCAGCAGTGGCGGTTATGGCTGTGATACCTGGAATGCCGGCAGTAAGGACTCTGGTTGTGGCTGCATGTCTTATGGGAAGCGGATTTTATCTTTCCGGAAAGATAAAAAAGAGCCACAGGCATTGTCACAAATGGCAATGGCTCCTTCTACCCAGCTTCAGGATTCCCCCACAGGCTCAGGCAGCTGCTGCAAAAGAGGAAGTAAGTGAGGAAGAATATTTTAAAGATGTAAATAATGTATACAGCCTTCTTACACTGGAGCCAGTGGAGATAGAGTTTGGTTATAGTCTGATCCTCTGGCAGATGAGTCAGTAGGCGGAAGGCTGATCAGCAGGATCGTTATATTCCGCCGCCAATATGCCCAGGATATGGGGTTTGTGATCCCATCCATCCGGCTCCGGGACAGTTCTTCCCTGGGACCAAGTCAGTATAGTATCCGTATAAAAGGAGAAGAAATTGCAGGAGGAGAGATCCTGATTGATTATTTCCTTGCTCTGGAACCAGAGGAGGTGGAAGAAGAAATTGAAGGTATTGAGGCCATTGAACCGGCATACGGTATACCCAGCAGGTGGATCAAGCCTGAAAACAGAGATCGAGCTGAATTATATGGTTATACGGTCATTGATCCTCTGTCTGTATTGCTCATGCATCTTTCAGAAGTGATCCGGCAGCATTCATACGAACTGCTTACAAGACAGGAAGTGGTAAGGCTTACGGAAAATTTGAAAAAAAACAGCTCCTGAACTGGTGGAAGAGGCAATACCACAGATGATCAGCTACAGTTATTTTCAGAGAGTTCTTACAAACCTTCTAAAAGAAGGAATCCCGATCCGCGACCTGGAGACCATTGTAGAGAATCTGATGCAGACAGCTACAGAAACAGGTCTTCCTCCAAGAGAGCTGGACCAGACAGTAGAAAAGATCAGGACAGCTCTTAAACGTACCATTACCCGCATGTACTGTACAGATGGATGCATGAAAGTGATCACACTGGATGCCCAGCTGGAACGGGAAATGGTCGCATCCTTGTCAAAAGGGGAAAATGGCTTATATCTGGCATTAAACCCGGAAATGCTCCAGCATGTGATCCGGCAGCTGGCAGAGCAGATAAAAAAGTTCAGTGGTTTATCACAGAACCCGGTGATCCTGACTTCACAGGTTATGCGGATTCATTTTACCATCTGGTAGAACCCTTTTATCCTAATATCAGGGTGCTTTCATTTAATGAGATCGCAAATAATGTGCAGATCCAGTCAATTGGAAATATAAGTACAATGAAAAAAGGATCATAAGTGTGCGGTCAAATGATATAAACAGCAGATAACAGGAGTGAAAAAAGTTATGGTAGAAAATCAAGAAAAAGCAGAAAAGGAGTTATTTGCGCTTTATAAAAAACGAAAGATCCAGAAATAAAGAAAGAGATCACCATGAGGTATCTGTACATAGCAAGAACCACGGCAACGAAGTTATACGATCTTTATTCTACCACCATGCAGATGGAAGATGCAGTAAATGAGGGTGTGGTAGCGATCATAAAAGGGATCGATATGTATGATCCGGATAAAAACATTAAGTTTTCCACTTACATTACAACGCGGGTAAGAGGAGCAATGCTGGATTATGTAAGAAAACAGGAGTGGATGCCCCGGGGATTTTACAAGCAGTTAGGTATTATAGAATCTGCATGCGAGGACATGAAGCGGGAATTAGGAAGAACACCAACAGTTGATGAACTGGCAAAGCATCTTGGAATAGAAAAAAACGCTGCCAGAGGATCATTTCCATGAAAAACAGGGGAAATATCCAGTCTCTTGATTTTCTGCTGGAAAATCAGAATACATCCAATGGAGTCCGCATCACAAACAATGATACCCAGGTACAAGCCTGAGGAGGCATGCTTGTGGGAAGAGGATATGCGGGTGTTGGCAGAAGGCATAGCCCAGCTAAATGAAAAAGAGCAGAAGACGCTGGCATTGCATTATATGGAAGGACTGAAAATGGAACAGGTGGGCCGGGTCATGGGTGTCAGCCAGCCCAGGGCATCCCAGATCCACACGATGGCTTGCGTAAACTGCGTCAGTTTATAGAAAGAAAAATGAAAAGGGATAAAGTCAGATGTATCAGGGATTTTATAATCTGGCGTCAGGCATGCTGACCCAGAGCAGGAACTTAAATACTATCAGCAATAATATGGTGAATATCCAGACTCCTGGATATAAAAACGAAACAATGGTAAGCAGTACTTTCAAAGAAGAAATGCTTTATCGTACAGGACAGTATAGCAAAGAAAATCCAATCCAGCTGGCAACTGTTTCAAAAATAAAGACAGCAAAGCAGGTTTATACCAATTATGACCAGGGCGGTCTGGAACAGACAGATGGTATCTATGACTTTGCCTTAAATGGAAATGGCTTTTTCTGCATCCAGACATCACAGGGCATCCGGTATACAAAGGAATGGTTCATTTTCAGTAGATAAAGATGGATATCTGGTTTTAAACCAGGCAGGAAGAGTCTTAAACAAAGAAGGGCAGCCTGTCCAGATCAAAAATGAGAACTTTACAGTAGATTCCAAAGGACACATTACTGCTGCTATTACAAATCAGTCTGATGGTGAAGAAAGCGGCAGCCAGGAAGTTACCATAGAGGATTATGGAACTTTGAAAGTAGTGGATTTTCCAGATCAGGGGCAGCTTCATGCAGAGGATAATGGACTTTTCTCTACTGCACAGGCAGAAACAACACCTGCAGATACAACTGTTCAATGGAAAATGCTGGAAAAATCCAATGTAGACATGGTGGAGCAGATGACAGCTATGATGTCATCCCAGAGAGCGCTTCAAAGCGCAGCCCAGTCACTGAAAATGTATGATCAGATCATGAGTAAGTCTGTGTCAGATGTCGGTAAGCTGTAAGGAGGATAAAGAAATGAATATGTCATTTTATACAGGAGCAGCAGGAGCCGGACAGTTTACAAAAAACTGTCAGTTGTATCCAATAACCTGGCCAATATCAACAATACAGGCTTTAAACCTAAAACAGCGGCTTTTTCTGAACTGATCCACTATAATCTTAATGATTCTGAAAATGCCCAGACAGAGCTGCAGACAGGTGCAGGAACCAGAGGGGAGCGCACCTGGACGGATTTTGGTGTAGCCGGTGCTACTCAGACCGGAAAAGAATATGATTATGCAATCATGGAGCCTAATGCATTTTTTATGATACAGGATCCTGCATCAGGTGAGATCACCTATACAAGAAACGGTCATTTTCACAGGGGAGAACGTGAAGATGGATTTTATCTTACAACAGAAGATGGAAAGCTGGTGCTGGACCAGAACCGACAGCCTCTTAAGCTGGAAGTAACAGATGTAGAAAAGCTGCAGGAGGAATCAGAGTTAGAAGACAATGATTCCGGTACAGATGACACAGATAGCACAGAGGATGATACCAGTCTTCCTAAGGTAAGCGTATATATGTTTTCAAACTCCAAGCCGTCTCTTAAGCGTGGGAGATAATGAATATAAAACACAGGATGGAATGGAAGCATCTTTAAAATCAGATGCGGTCCTGCAAAAAGGGGCACTGGAGAATTCAGGCACCGATATGGCAAAAGAAATGGTCCATGTGATCGAATGTCAGAGAGCCTTTTCTTATGCTGTAAAAATGATCACTACATCAGATGATATAGAGGGAACGATCAATTCACTGAGAGGATAAGGTAAAAAAATGGAAATAAAGCGATATGAAGATATGGACCTGCAGGCAATGGATGTAATGCGGGAGATCGGCAGTATCGGTACCAGCCATGCGGCAACTGCTCTTTCCAAGCTTCTTCAGAAAGAAGTCCGGATCTCGATCCCATCTGTGAATATCTTAGGATACAATGACGCCATGAACCGGATCGGCGATGCGGAGGAGCTTGTTGCAGCAGCCCTTGTAAAATGTCAGGTGATATTGAGGGGTTGATGCTGTTCCTTTTCGACCTGGATTTTGCAAATGAGGTATTGGAAAAACTGCTTGGAAGCCGTTATAAGTCCTTTTCTGGATATGGACGAAATGGCCAGATCAGCACTGGTAGAAGTAGGAAACATCATTATCTGTTCTTATATAAATGCTTTTTCACAACTTGTAAATGTAGAGGTGGAACTGTCTGTTCCAAGTGCTACCATCAACATGCTGGGTGGGATCTTAATGGTACCTATTGCTGAGTATGGATATGAAACAGATAAACTGATGTATTGCAATGCAGATTTTGTGATCGGCGGAAAAGCACTTTCTGACTGGCTGCTCATGCTGCCGGACATTCGTTCTCTAAACGATATTTTAGAGAGGTTGGGCGTTTCATAATGATCGGAGGCACAGAATTAAAAGTAGGAATCGGTGATATGAAGTTTTCACGAGGGAAGGAAGGATCATAACCTATGCTTTGGGTTCCTGTATCGGGATAACCTTTTATGATCCGGTTACCCGTCTGGGAGCACTTCTGCACATCATGCTTCCGGCACAGTTTGAAGGAAAGGATTCCAATCCATTTAAATTTGCAGACAGCGGCATCAGGGAAACCCTCAGAAAGCTGAAAATATTCGGTATGGTAAAAAGCCGGATGGTAGTTAAGATCGCAGGGGGAGCCAAGATGTTTGAGATCAGCGGAAACAGCAGCTTTGGAAATATCGGGCAGAGAAATGCAGAAAGTGTAAAAAAGTCATGGCCCAGGAAGGAATCTGTATCGCAGCAGAGGATACAGGAGGAAATTATGCCCGTACCATGCTTTTAGATCTTGCAACAGGCGATGTGATCGTGCGTACAGTGGGACGACCGGAACGCCATCTATAGCCAGGGCTTTCATTTATGGTGGTGTCACCATCTGTGACATGCCTGTTTACAGAAAAAAGGAGAGAAGATCATGGTCAAAAAATGAAAAAGAAGGGATTCTTTTTAGAATCAGGAACAAACGAGATCGAAGTAATGAAATTCACAGTTATGGGTGAATTTTATGGCATTAATGTAGCAAAAGTCCAGGAGATCATCATGAGTGAAAAGGTAAAACCGATGCCTCATGCAAACCCGGCAGTAGAAGGCATCTTTAAACCAAGGGATGAGCTGATCACAGTGATCAACCTGGCAAAATATCTTACAGGAGATGACCGGGAAAATGGGCCAAGAGATCTGTTTATCGTAACAAATTTTAATAAAATGACCGTTGCTTTCCGGGTAGACAGCATCGAAGGTATCAGCAGGATCTCATGGAAAGACATACAGAAGCCAGATAAGACCATTGCAAATGGAGATGACAGTGTTGCTACCGGTATTGCCCAGTGCGGAAAAGAGCTGGTGATTATCCTGGATTTTGAAAAGATCGTGGCAGAGATCGCACCGGAAACAACCATACAGGTGACAGATGTAGATAAGATGGGAGACCGTCCTATCTGCAACAGTCCTATTGTGATCGCGGAAGATTCCATTCTTTTTAAGTAAAATGATCGATGATTCCCTGGAAAGGGCCGGATTTACCAATGTAAAGAATTTTTCCAATGGCCAGGAGGCATGGGATTACCTTTCACAAATACATAATGATTCTGATCTGTATGATAAGGTCAATCTGGTCATTACAGATATCGAAATGCCGGAAATGGATGGCCACAGGCTTACAAAGCTGATCAAGGATGACGAACATTTAAAGAAGATCCCGGTTATCATCTTCTCTTCCCTGATCAATGAGCAGATGAGGCAGAAGGGGAAAGAATTAGGTGCAGACGAACAGCTTTCCAAGCCGGAGATCGGGCATCTGATCACAGTAATGGATGAACTGCTTGCCCGTTTTAAAAAACAGTACAGTCAGCAGTAAGGAGGACTCTAAGGATGGAAAAATATGTATTAACACAGGATCTTGTAACAGGAAATGAACTGATCGACAGTGAGCACAGGAAGATTTTTGACGAAGTCAATACTCTTCTGGATGCATGCTCAAAGGGAAAGGGAAGAGAAAAACTCTCAAGTCTGGGAGAATTTCTTGTTGAATATGTAACGAAACACTTTTCAGATGAGGAGGAACTCCAGAAGCAGTCAAAATATCCGGAATATACAGAACATCATAAATTTCATGAATGGTATAAACAGAAACTGGGGATGCCATTATAAAGCTGGAGCAGGAAGGTCCGACGATCAATTCCCTGGGCGAGATCAACTATATGGTAAGCGTGCTGGTTAAGCATATCAGGGAAACAGACCGCAAGCTGGCCCAGTGGATCCAGAATGGAGCCAAAAATGAAGATACAGCTTCTAAAGTGGCAACAGGATCAGCTGTATCAGGGAAAACTTCCTATATGGATACCGTTACAAAAGATGAAAGTACAGAAAATCTGGATATCCGTCAGATCCTGGATATAAAAGAACTTCAGCGGATCCAGGATCTGTTTTTAACGGTCACAGGCATGACAGCAGCAGTAGTGGATATGAAAGGAAAATACATTACGAAGAGGAAACTCCTTTACCAGCTTTTACAGCAGGTATACCAATGGAAAACATAATGAGCTGCGAGAGTTTACCCAGGATCTTACAGTAGGAGGATTCCGTGCAGGTACAGTGATCGGAGGTATTGTCCTTGGAGATTATCCGGGTGATTCAGCCCCGAGCCAGGAAGTAGTAAGTGCCGGTGGACAGCTTTTAGCTGAGATGCTGAATCTGTGGGCTAATGCCCTTTATTACCGGAAGAGCAATGCAGACAGCGTAGAAGCATTTGCAAAAGAGGAAAAGAAAGTACGGGATGCGGTAGGACAGATCAAATATAAGGCAAAAGGACTGGAGCAGACAGCCACAATGGAAAAAATGCTTTCCCTGAATGCGGCCATTGAAGCAGGCCGCGCAGGAAAAGCAGGTGTAGGCTTCGTGGTGTCGTGGCAGATGAGATCGGCCGTATGGCAAATGAGTCAGCAGCTGTATATCAGGAAATCCAGGAGCTGGTAAAACAGGTTGAGGAATCCATGGAACGCCTTGGCGAATAATACAGTGTATTTTTCTGATATCATGGTGCCAGAAAAACGGCTGGCACCTGTGTCATTGTATGCAGAAAAGAGGATAAAAGGAGATACATAAATGGTCATTACGGTTTCAAATCAAAAAGGCGGTGTGGGAAAGACCACAACATCAGCAGCGCTGGCGGCAGGGTTTTCAATGGCAGGTAAAAAGTTCTGTGTATAGACCTGGATCCACAGGGAAATCTTGGATTCTGCCTTGGTCTGGATACCGAAGGAGGATCTACTATACTGGATGTATTAAAAGGAGATGTATCCATACAAAAGGCTATCAGCCGCACAGAAGGGATCGATATCCTTCCTTCTGATATTACATTAAGCAGCAGTGGTCTGGAGTATAATCCGGGAGAAGAAAAAGAATCTATTTTAAAAAATGTTTTAAAGCCGGTAATGGATTTTTATGACTATATTGTGATCGATACACCCCTGCCTTAAATCTTCTCACAGTTAACGCATATGCAGTTTCTGATTATCTTATTATACCAATGGCATCGGATATCCTCAGTCTGGTTGGTCTGTCACAGTTAAAGGAAACAGTAGAATCTGTCCGCATACAGATCAATCCCGGCCTTAAGATCATGGGTATCCTGCTAAACCGCTTTAATCCAAGAACATGTCTTTGCAGGGATGTATTGGAAATGGCCGGGCAGCTGGCCGCGCAGCTGGAAACCCGGGTATTTGACACAAAAATAAGGTCCGGAGTGGCTATTGCAGAAGCACCGGCCCATGGAGAAAGTATTTTTGAGTACAGTCCGAGAGCATCAGCTGTAACGGATTATGTAAAGTTTTTAGATGAGGTAGAAAAGATCATAGGTTTCAGGGAGAAATAATATGGCAAAAAACAAATAAAACCTCACATGTGCTGAACCTTATCACAAGTTCACAGCCGCCAGTTGCGTCTTCTGGTGAAACACAGCCGTCTTCTTCAGCTTCCGGTGAAACACAGCAGGAAGGATCAGCTGCTGAAGAACCGGTAAGAGTGCCTTCCGCTAATGTGACTGTAGTTGATCCAAGAGAAGAAGGAAAGCTGGCAGAAGAGATCCAGAAGAATCTGATCCAGGAGCTGGAAAGGAAGAACAGACAGAAGAGCAGGCAGAACAGCCCGGGGAGCAGGAAGAACAGTCGGAAGAACAGTCGGAAGAACAGTCAGCAAGAACAGACAGAAGAACAGTCAGAAGAACAGACAGAAGAACAGATAGAGCAGCCAAAACAAACGCAGGGACACCTGTACAGAAAGAACCGGAACAACAGGAAGAGCAGAAGCAGGAAGATGGTCCAAGTTACCGGGTCGTAAAATATCATGGAGGAGATCCTTACTCCGGAACTGATCCTTGACGCACTGAAAAGCAATGATACCTGTACCTGCAGCCGCTGTCAGGCAGATGTGAAAGCGCTGATGCTTACCAGGCTGCCGCCCAAATATATTGTAGCAGATAATACGACAGTCCCGATGCTGTTAACCTTTTACCGCAATAAATTCCGTGTGGCTGTTTTAAGTCAGTCCATAAGAGCCTGTATGGAAGTAAAAGAACATCCACGCCATATCTTATAAATTTTCATGCTGCGCCGAAATATGTATATAGAATCTATAGGATCACAGGGATAAAGTATACAGAAGCGGCGCATTTTATGTACTCCGCGACATCACATGACTGAAAGGAGCAGCAGATATGTCAAGTGTATCAAGAACAAGCAGCAGTCTTGGAAATACAGCTTTAAGAGGATTTGGTGGTTTAGCTTCCGGTATTGACAGGGATGCACTGATCGAACAGATGACAGCAAGAACAACATCCAAGATCACATCCAAGAAACAGGCTATGACCAAACTGGAATGGAAGCGGGATGCATATCGTTCTATCAGCAATAAGATCATAGATCTTCAGGACAATTACCTTAGCTATTCAGCAACAAAAGAGCTTAAAAACAGTGATTTCTTTGCAAAAACCAGGTCAGTGTACAGGGAGATCCTGACTATACAAAATATATATCAGCGACAGGACATGCAGACACTGCATCCAGAGTATCAGTTCTGGGCGTAAACAAATTAGCAACATCTGCCACATTGATCTCCGGTGAAAAAAGAAAACAGATTCAGCTATTACCTTAGGCGGCATCAGCGCGTCTGATTTTAGCAATAAAGAAATAAAGACCTCCAATCTTTCCGGAACGAAGCTGACATTTGGAACCTACAGTATTACAGATAAGAAATTCACAGAGGAAGCAACCTTTACGTTCCCCACCAGTTATGAAAAAAGGTGGACGGTGGAAAAACAGAGACAGTTACCATTGATTATACAGCTAGTTCTGACAAGATAGTAGAACAGCTGAATGAAGCCCTTGATTCCCAGGGATTTCTCGGAAAAGATGGAAAGAGCGGCATTAAATTTACACTGAATGGTGATCAGATCCAGATCAGTCAGACAGACAGTATTACCGATAAAGGAAAAAGCTGTGTGATCAGGGAAACATCATCTGCTTTAAAGAGTCTTGGCTTTAATTCCGGCAAGATGAATCAGGATGATATAGATAACGGCATTTCACTTGATGAATTTAACGCATCTTCAAATAAATCTTCATTCGAGGCTGCAGCTATAACAAAGCAGCCCCTTTCCGACTATCTTAAGGGAAAATCAATTTCTGTTTCTTATGGCGGACAGACAAAGAATATTGAACTGATCGGCGATAAGGAAGAGATAAAAGATTTTAAAGCTTTTAAGGATAGCTTACAGAATAAGCTGGATAAAGCCTTCGGTTCAGGAAAGGTTACTGTAGGTGAGGGTCAAAATGGCAGCCTGACGTTTACTGCAGCAGACAACAGACAGACATTACAGATATCCGCAGCCTCAAAGGAACTCCAGAATGCCCTGGGTATCACATCTACCCAGTCAAACAAGATCAGTACAGGAAGCAGCCTGTGGGAGAACAGGGACAAGCTGGGACTGGGAAAATACGCTACAAAAGAGGAATTAAACAAGGCATTAGAAAACTTTACAGTCAATGGTGCAAAAATAGATAATATTACTGCAGATACCACAGTAGACGGACTGCTTACTGCGATCAATAATAATAAAGATGCGGGAGTAACTGCCACCTATCTGGGCAGTGAAAATAAATTTGTTCTTTCTTCCAATGAAAAGGTAAGGGCCGTAAATCAGCCTTGGTGCAGATCCAAAGGATACTACTGATGCAGCAAATCTCATTTTCGGCGGGGTAAGCCAAGATGGCACAGATGGTGAGATGAGTATTCTCTATAATGGGGTACAGACCACCATTACCAGCAGCAGCAATACCTTCTCCATTGACGGTCTGGATATTAGAGCCACGAATACATTTAATACAGGCTCTGCAACAGCAGAAGGCGGCGTCAGCTTTACTGCATCAGCAGATACAGAAAAAGGTGACAGAGACTGTAAAGAAATTCATTGAAGCTTATAATGCCATGATCGATGAGGTCCGCACCCAGGCAACAACCAAGCCGGACAGTAATTATAAGCCTCTGACAGAAGACCAGAAAAATGAAATGAATGAAAATTCCATTAAAAACTGGGAGAATAAGGCAAAAGAGGGTATTCTGTACAACAGCAGCGCTTTTAAAAGACCTGGACAATGCTACCCAGGGCATTTTCTCTTCAATGATGATAAATGGTGTTTCTTATGACGATCTTGAAAAGATCGGAATTTCCTTCTCAGATGATTACACAGCAGGTGGAAAGATCGTATTTGATGAAGAAAAGTTTAAAACGGCCATGGACAGTGATCCGGAAAAGGTATCAGACCTGTTCACAGGCACGCATGGTATTGTAAACACCATAGACAGTACTCTTTCTACTTATGCCACCAGATATGCAAGCAGGAATGGAAATTCCTATGGTGTGCTTATTGAAGAGGCAGGATCTGAAAAACTAAGCCTGACCCTGACTAACAACAGTATTTATAAAGAATTAAAGGATATGCAGGAAACCATCACAAACCTGCAGTCCCAGCTGTCAACTGAGCAGGACCGTTATATCAGCCAGTTTACGCAGATGGAAAGGCTGATCAATCAGATGAATTCACAGTCCAGCTACCTGTCACAGTTAGGTGGCTGATGGGGTAAGAAAGCATGTATGAAAAGTTTAAGCAGTACAAGGAAAGTACGATCTATTCTATGAGCAATCTGGAGTTGTTGCTTTTATTGTATGATGAAGCAGTGAAGCGTCTGAAAATGGCACAAATCGCACTTGAGGATAAAAATATGAGACTTTTGAAGAATGTCTCGAAAAGAACAGGACGGATCGTCCGGTATTTAATACAGATACTGGATATGCAGTATCCCATCAGCAAGGATCTGAAACGTATCTATGAGTACCTGATCTATGATATCAGCCGTGTTAAAGCAGGAAGGGAACGCAGGGCAGAAGAGATTCCAAGGATCAGCCACATACTTTCTGAGTTAAGAGATGCATTTAACCAGGCAGGAAAGATTTCCGGCGATCAGCATATTGTGAGAGAACGAAGTGTTTTCGGTTAAAGGAGAATATATGAGCGCAGACTTGGAAACAATTTTGATATATCTTCAAAGGAGATCTAATATATTAAGAGAAGTTTGTAGTCTGACGGAAGAACTGGCGGAGGCAGTGGAGCGCGGCGACACAGTCTCCGCTTCTCTTTTTTAGATATGAGGGGGAGAACAGCTGCAGCGCCATGCAGACTGTGAAGAACAGATCATCCTGCAGACTGCGGGAAACAGCCTTCGGGACCGGTATCTACGAGATCTGGCTAAAGGTCCATTAAAGAATGTAAAAAGCTGTTTTAAAGGAAAGACAGAGCAGGAAAAAATGCTGGAGAAGCGTATTGAGGATCTGCGTTGTCGCACAGAAAAGCTTTTAGATAAGATACGCAGGATCGATGGGGGACTTAACAGAAGAATATCAAAAAAACAGGTGAAGTTAAATGGAAAATCAAAACTTTTATGAAGGCCGCATACTGGTAAATATGGCTGCATCTGTTATGCGCCAGGATGATTTAAAGCCGCTTCATGGAAATCTGGACTGGGAAAAGCTGTTCCGGGTTGCAGATTATAATAAAATTTCAAACCTGATCTATCTTGCAATCCTTGGAAATAATGAAAAATACCGGAACGGTGGAAAACACGCTTTTATGAGCGCTACAGTGATACTCTGAAATTCAACGAAAGCTGCACAGAAGGAGAACGGGAGATACTGGTCCTTCTGGAATTAAAAAATCCCTGGTACTCGTCCTTTCCTCCAGCAGCCGCAGACAGCTGTATCCAAGGGAGGAAATGGCAGGGGGAAAGCCTCTGAAGCTTTTTTTTTCTTGACCCGGAAGATTATTTTTTGCAAAAGGCTATCTGGTCAATATAGGCTACGAAACGGATACTCTCTATCCGGGAGTGGGTGAAAAGATGCGTATACCAGGCCGCTTTTCTGTTGAAATCTATCATACCTTTTCCTTTTAAAACCCAGGTATACCAGAGGGGGATGGAAAAGCTGCTCCAGCGTGCTTTCCTGAAAGAAAATGGATAACTACATTTATGAATGGAAAATGCCATAGACCAGCTAGTCTATCTGATGATCCAGTCTGCTTACCTATATGTAACAGGACATCTGCAGATACGCCATCTGGCAGACTTATATGTATTTTACAGAAAAGCAGCAGAAGAAGACCAGTTTCAGGAGCTTGAGAACCGGCTAAAGGAATTTAAAGTAAATATACTGGCGCAGAAGCTTCTGCATTTAAGCTATATGTGGTTTGGAACACGGGAAGAATGTGCCAGCATGGAGACAGAGGAAGAAGAACTCCAGGTATTTGATATACTGGAGAAAAATGTATTCTACGGCATGACAGGGAAATTTGGGCCGGAAACAGATGAACAGGCGCTGGATCTTAGATCAGACATATTAAAGAAGAAGAGCGGGAAAACCGCATGGAAAAAGAGCATTATTTTACCGGCGTCTGAGAGAGTCATTTTATCAGCATTTTTTTCTCGTACGCCGGCAGCTGAAAGAGCTTTATATGATATTTTGTATAGCAGATAAGAGTCATTTTATCAGTATTCACCCGTTTGTTTGGGTCATTAAACGTACATGCTTATGGTCTATTTCTTCATATAAGAATTCAGTCCTTTTTCAATAGAGCGCAGTGAATCTGTATCAGATAATAAGGCATCCAGGTTGCTGCGTTCTGCTTCTGTCAATTCTTCCCGCAAAATAGAAATATGCTTGGGCATTTATAGCCAGGCTGACAGATCCATTGTCGCAGTCAAGTACAGTGATGCGTATGTCATTCCCGATCAGGATACTGTCATTTTTTTACGTTTCAGTATCAGCATGGCTATTTATCTCCTTTTTAGTGTCCTGTTCCTTTATCTCTTTACCAAGAAGAGAACGTAAGGTATGGCGGTAATCATAGTCAGCGTTGGATAAGATCACCTGGATTCCTTTGCGGGTATCCGGATTAATGGCAAGAGGACATTTCAAGTTGACGGTTCCATCCAGATAATCCTTCTTTACAGTGCATATGACATAATAGGATAATTCATCACTGGAATCTACTTCCAGAAAGGATAATTCTTCGGTAGAAGAACCGGTGAATAAGAAGGAAAGAGTGCTGCTGCATCGATGAGAAAAAAGGCTACATAAGGTTCGTCTACAGACTGCAATATCAGCAGGGAACTGTCATCTTCCTCCATAGAGAGGGGAAGATAGTCATGGTAAAACCCTGGGAAAAACCAAATAAACCATCTCGCCGCGTAATAATATTTTGTATCAATCTTCATGATTGCATAAGCCTCGGGGTCAGTTTTTTATAGCGGTAAGATTAAGAGCAGGTATCTACCTTTTTTTTGGTGGAACATAATTGGGGGGTGCCGGTATACACAAACTCTACTTATAAGAGGTTATGATGGTCATTTCTTCAGGGCTGGTACGTATTCAGATTGCCAGATGCCACACGAAATTCAAATTCACCTCTCTGAAGGGTATACAGCCCATTATTGTCAGGGCTGCCAGAAAATGGATCACAAAAAGCTGTTTCCTGATCCAGAGACGTTTGCTGTGCCATGTACTCTTTGGACAGTATCCCGGAGATTAAAAGCTTGTCTGATATCCTGGATACAGGTCATGCTTTCCGGAGAACTGATCCCGTAATTTTGAGCCTGACGTACTTTCAGGCGGTATTGGGAAATAGCCTGATGTTGGCTTGCTGCCAGCTGGTCCTTTGAAACCAGCCTGGCATTTTGACGGAAACGGACAGATTCAAAAGGTTTAAAATTTGCTTCAATCACAGGTTTCATACATCTTCACCTTCTTCAGACTGAAAATAGAAAGTTATTTTTTACTTGTTTTTTGTAACAATGTACCGGTATCATTTTATAAAATCAAAAAGAGATGACTGCATCAGGTTTGACCCCCATTTTTAAAGCAGCAGAATAGAGTACTGGTAAGAGAACATTTCTGTAATGGCCTCATAAGGATCAGCTCGAGAATGTCTTTTGTATTCCTCTGTCAGGTTGTCGCTTAAAGTATCAAGACGGGTTTTTGTAGTTTCTACCAGGGAATATTTATTGCCAAGGTCGCTGTAAACGGTGCTGATAGTATGCTCTGTATTAGCTGCATCTTTTAAGTACACTGCCCATAGTATCTGTAAATTGATCAATGGTCGTAGTATCATTGATATAATTATCACAGGCCATAACCGAACGGCTGAGAAGTGCCACAGGAGTTGTTTCCAGGGCAGCTTTGACCGCATTCTTTGCATCCGCATCAGACATGGCATTTAAGGAATCTGAAGTAAGCCCCGTTAGCATATTAAGTCCTCCGGTATAGGTATCTAAAAAGAGACTGGCGGTTGGAAATATCGCCATAACCGATATCTACCCGGCCTTGTTCTCATCCATAGCTGTCACAAAGGTTGTTCAGGTCATCATCGCTTAAATTATAACTGTAAGTATTTTTATCTTTATCATAAGCCATGGTCATATTGACCGTCTTTGTGGTACCGTCTGAATACTCATGGGTATAAGTAAAGGGTTTTTCCATCTCCGCTTAAAGAAAACGGAGCTGTTGTAATATCATTTCCGCCGTAAATATAAAAATCCTGATACTGGCTGTTCAGATTGCTGACCATGCTCTGCACATCCTGAAGAAGAGCATCTCTTTTTGTCTGGACAGAAGTTTTGAGCTGTTATGGGAGGAATCCAGCACATACTGCATGGAAGTCTTACTGTTGCTTAAAGTTTTCTGGATATCCCTTGCGCCCTGCTCCTGTTGGTACAGACGGTTTTTAATATCACCTAAAATAGAACTTTTACTCTTTGCATCCTGATATAAATGATCCATTTTCTTTCCTGATAATAAGCAAGAGGATTATCAGCAGCTGTTTCATAAGCAGCGCCGGTAGAAACCTTGTTCATGCTTTTATTCAGATTGCTTTGAAGATCATTTAAAGAAGAAGTATACCTGCGGTAAACAGATGAACGTACAACTCTCATAATTTATTAATCCTCCTTATATTTATGCACCAGTATTACTGATCAGGGTATTCAACACTTCATCAAGGGCAGTCATCAGACGGGAAGCAGCATTATAGGCTGAAACGTAGGCCATCATATTGGTTGCTTCTTCATCCAGGCTGACACCGGAAAGAGAGTCTCTGGAGTCCTGGATACTGTTTAAAACAGTTGTGCCCGTCTTTAATGCAGTCTGGTTGGAGCTGGAATCAGATGCCAGCTGGGTGGAAAGGTTATTCATATAATCAGCAAATGTTTTTCCGTTCAATTTCTTGGTATCCTTCATAGCTGCGATCGTATCAAGGATTGTATCTGTGCGGTTGGTGCCGTCTGTAGAAATATGGATCGTTCCACTGGTCCAGCCTTTGCTGATACCGATATTTCCGGCTGTTATACCAGTTGTTGAGTCATTGGTGGAATTAGATAAAAGATTCTTATCCGTGTGGTTTTTGCCATTGTTTATGTCATTCATGGAATTTGCGAAAGTTAAAGCTAACTGATCCAGTTTTTCTGAGTAATACTGGTATCCACGGACATCATCCACAGCAGTAGATCCATTTATCACATTGCCGGTACCTGTTTTCTGGAGCATATCCAGGCTTGCCTGAAGAGAGCCGCCTTCAAAATGGATGCCTTTTAACTCTGCGTATATATCATTTGCAGCCTGTCCATTCCCTTTATAGCTGGGGGCTTTTTTCAAACTTGATGGAAATGTTTGCAGGATCAGAAACAGAAGCAGCTGTCTGGTGATCGCCTTTTAACACACTTAACTGACCGTAGTTTTTTGTGAGACCGTCAGCACCAAGGTCAGATCCGTTTACCAGGATCAGCTTCTGGCTCTTTCCCTGGGCATCAATATAATTCATGCTCACTTCCAGGTCATCAGGCCAGTCCTTTTTGCCATCACAGCACCATTTGCATCATAGTCATAGGCGTTATTCCCGGAATGGGCGTCATCCTTGTAATATCTGGTTTCAACAGGAATATAACCGGAAACTCATCCAGAAGAAGATTTCGTTCATCCTGCAGTTCCAGGGAAGGATGGCCGGCAACCTGGTTACGTTTGATCTGTACGTTCAGGTCACCGATCTGGCGGAGAATGTCATTGATCTTCTGCACATCGCCCTGTTCACTGCTGCCTTCCCCTGTGAGCCTTTGAAATTCATTCTGTTCAGCCTGTGAGATCGTCTGGATGCCTGGTTAAAAGATTACATACAGACTGCATTTTAGAGCGCAGCTCACTTTCATAGATGGGATCAGCCACTTTTGCAGGATCCTGCATGCTTGTAAGGGTAGACTGGACATCATCAAATGCCTTACGGATGCCGGAAATGGTTGTTTCATCAGTACCTTTGACAGGGAATTAAGGGCAGTCTGTAAACGATTGGTATAGCTGCAGTCAGCAGACTGGCTGCGGTATTGGATATCCAGATAAGGATCTCCGATCTGTGAGACCCGCTCCATGCTTACCCCAAAGCCTACTGCAAGTTTCATTCCCATTAGAATAATGGGAAACAGGATTAGTATAATTAAGGCTGGATGCCTCTAACTGCTGCCTGGTATATCCGGCAGTATTCATATTTGATAAATTCTGTCCTGTAATATCCAGACGTTTCTGATTGGCCTGGAGAGCGGACAGAGCGGTATTAAAACCGGAAAAAGTTGCTCTTACCATAAAATATTATTACCTCCAAAATATAAGTATCCTGCAGTCCCCACAGTTTTTATCAGACATATTTGTCATAAACATGAGGATCGCTCTGCTTCGCACCGGCAAGGCGCTGTTCTAACTGCTTCATGCGGATCCGGATCAGACGGTCTGTGCCACCTTTTACTTTTTCAGCTTTTCAGCCTGGCTGGATAACCGTTCCAAGATCGGAGAGAGAAGTGCCACAGCCTCCTCGCTGTCCTCCTGCATCAAAATCTGGCGGAAAGTAAGACCCTCAAGGCCCCGACCTGCGAAGAAAGATCACTCCGTTTTTATCTAGTCCGCGCAGCTGCAGCAAAAGCATGTTTTCATCATTTAAAAGAGATTCCAGCTGATCGGGATGATCAGCTGAAATAACTGGTTAGTTTATCAGCCTCAACCTGGCATAGCTGTTCTAATACAGTACACAGCTGTTCTAATACCGGGATCAGGCTTTCAGGCGCCCTCATAGATTATACATGGCCCTTGCAATGGCCATGGGATCCGGTTCGTAGGTTCCTTCCTCAACCTGTTTTTTAATTGGGCAACCTTTTCAACGGAAACGCCTTTCTCGCGGCAGACATCTTCTGTAATGCTGTGAGCCAGAGATCGTGCAAAAGTGTTTCATCAGCCGAAATACCTTCAGTATATTCAAAACTGGCTCGGTCAAGATCGGCCGGTTTTGTAGAAATATTATCAGACAAAGCAATATTGCTTTGTCTCACATGTTCCATGTGTATTTGCTCCTGGATAGAATCTTGAATTTTCATACAATTACTCCTCACCTTAAAATAAAACGGCAGGACCACAAAAGTATCCTGTGATTTTCACATGCTTACTGAATCTATGTAAATTATCGCCTTTTTTCTTGAAAATATAAGAAAAATAATAATTATAAAAAACGGGAAAACGACGACTAAATATGCATATGGAAGTATGCAGGATAAACTCATATTATTATAATATATAGAATCAAAAAAGAAAAGGAATAAAACATGTCTAATATATTACAGGTAACAGATCCTTCTACATATATAGATAATAGAAATGTCCATACAGGCCAGGAGCAGCAAAGCGCCCTGAACAGTTCCCAGATCCAGAATCCTTCTGACCCATCTCGTGTAGTGCGGGCAGATGGACAGAAAAAGCGGTACCGCTGGTGACCAGGAAAATGAAAGTGGCTTCAGCATCCGCAATTATAATGGAAATTATACTGACTTTCTTCAGAAGCTGGGGCAGGAAAATGAAATAAAGGATTCCCTGGGCCGGATCCTGTTCCGGGATGGAGCCTTTATCGCTAAAGGTGATGAAGACCTGGGAAAATGGTGCAGCAGCTGCTGGATTCTGCCAGGTTTGAAGATCCTGGCCAGCTGTTGGATTTTTTAAAAAATGCAGGGACAGACTAAATTTTCCGGTACTTTCTTTGAAAACCTGAGAACTCTTTTGCAGCAGGAAGGAAACAGAGGCCTGCAGGAAACAGCCCTTAAATTCCTTCAGGTATTCAATAATTATTCCAGCGGTGAGCATCTTTTTAGGGCAGATGCAGGAATTGACAGATGAAATAAAAGGAATGCTTTACACCTCTGCAAGACAGGAATATGCATCAATTCTGGATCAGCTGGACTGGAAGGCAGAAAGATGGGGAAACGAAAGAAAATGCCCAGGTTCTGTTTCAGAAGCTGGTTCCCTTTCTTTCAAAATATATTTCCGTACCCATGATTATGGCAGTGTAAGAAGCAGCGTGATCCAGCTGATCCTTTATGGGGCACGTTATGAAAACGGAAGCAGTGTCCTTCTCAGGAGCCTTTTTGAACAAATGGCAGCTAATAGGGATTTTAAACGTTTTTTTTGAAACAGAGCCTGAAGAACTGTATGCTGTACTTACCGGTTCAGAAGGAAAAAAAGGAAATATTTATGGAGATATCTTTGGCGCACTTGTGGAAAGAGGAGCAAAAGGAGAAGCCGGGCTGGAACAGGTACAGGATTTTACCAGCTGATGCGTGGGATGCTGGTAAACGAAAGCGTATATATGCCTGTCAATCATTTTATCCTTCCTTTTCAATATCAGGGAAAAGAAGCTGTATCTGAATTTTGGATCGATCCGGATGCAGAGAAAAAGAAGAAGAGAAAGATGGAGGCAGGAAAATACGCCTTCTGGTGGACTTTGAGATCAGGGGGTGGGAGATTTCCAGCTTCTGGCAGATCTCCAGGATCATAAAATATCCATGGAATTGGGAATTCCTAAAAATCTTTCTGCCGGTGCCGGAGAGATACAGGCAAAGCTTCAGGAAATATGTGCCAGAAACGGGATGCGCGTGAAAATGATGCAGGTACAGGAAAGAAAAGCTCATTACCGTCTTCTGGATGTTTTCCCAAAGATTAGAAAAAAGGAGAATGGAATCAATGTCAGCGTTTGAGCGGTTATTAGAACAAAAAAGCAGTTGCACTTCAATATTCACCGGAAAAGGACAGCGCCCCGGTGATCGTTGCTTCTGGAATGGGATATATGGCAGAAAAGATCACAGAAGCAGCCAGAAAGTCAGGAGTTCCTGTTTATGAGGATGATTCCCTTGCAACTCTTTTAAGCAGATTACAGCTGGGAGCGGCTGTGCCGGAAGAATTATATCAGGCGATCATAGAAATCTACATTTATTTTTAGGATATGTGCCGTCATCGGAGGAAAAAGAGAATGAAACAAAATCCTGAAAATACCTGACAGAAAGTTCAGACACAGACATAAAATGCTTCTGCTCCTCCTTTCAGGAGTTTTGCTGTTCCAATGGGGAAAGATAGATGCGTTTGCAGCAGCAAAAGAGATAAAAACAGTAAATATCCGTGTTACATCCAAGCTGGAAGCAGGCAGCAAGCTTCCGGATATAAAATTGGAAACGACCACGGTTTCAGATGGGAAGTAGCAGTAGATGCAGGCGGAAGTAAATACAGCGTTTCCGAGGCAGAATGGACAGACAAAGTCTAATGAACTGAAGGCTTCTGAAGAACCTCAGATGAAAGTCACCCTGGAACCGGAAGATGTCAGCGAAGATTATTTTGTTTCCAGCTATAAAAAGCCAATGTAAAGATCAGCGGGGGAACCTTTGTGTCTGCCAGGAGAGACGGGGATGATCTTGTAGTTACCCTGCGGATAAACGGGATCAAAGGAGACTATGCTGCTCCGGAAGATGCCTGGTGGAATGAAAAAGCCTGGGACAGGCTAAATGGGAAAAGCCGGATAACACCTCCGGTTATTACGAGGTACAGCTTTACAGAGGAAAATCGAAAGTTTACAGCGTCTCCCAGACCAGTGCAGTCCAGTATAATTTTTATCCATATATGACAAAAACAGGAGAGTATACCTTTAAGGTGCGCACGGTACCGGGAACGGATTCACAAAAAAAAATATGGTGGAAAAAGTGAATGGATAGAATCCGGGGAGCTTTCCATTACAGACCGGTATGTATCAGATGGTAAAGGCCAGCAGACAAAAAATCCTTCGGCAAAGTCCGGAACCACAGATACAGTAGGCTGGGTAAAAAAGACAATATATGGAATTACAGATTTCCGGATGGCTCTATATGCCGTGGTGCATGGCAGTCGGTCAACGGATACTGGTATTATTTTGATGTCAATGGCACGATGCTCACCGGCTGGCAGAAGGTAGCAAATGACTGGTATTACCTGTATGATACTGGGGAAATGGCGGCCGGATGGGCAAAAGATCAATGGTCAGTGGTATTATTTCTGGCCATTTACGGAAAATGGGCATATACAGGGAACCATGGCTTATGGAGGCTGGAAGATCATAGGGGCGGATTATTACTTTTTCAGAGAAGACGGCTCCTTTATATACCGGCTGGCTGGAACAGAATGGTTCCTGGTATTATTTAAACACACTGGACAACAGCCTTCAGGGAGCCATGTTTACCGGCTGGCTGATCCGTGAAGGGAAAACTTATTTCCTGGATGCTGACGGAGTTATGGCTACCGGCTGGTATCAGGTTGACGGGAATTGGTATTATTTCTGGCCGGATTCAGGTGAAATGGCAAAAAACCAGTATATCAATGGATTCTATGTTAATGAGGACGGAATCTGGTACAGGTAAAGATATGTGAGGAATGGATATGAAAATGATCAGAAAAATACTCCTTTGTGCCGGAACAGGACTGCTGCTTGGAACAGGAAGCTTACCGTCTGTGCCAGGGGAATCTTTCATATGTATACAGTGTATACAGCTTATGGGGCAGACAGCAGCATCATCGAGACCATGAGTATTAAATTTAACACCACTTATGGAGATCCGGAGGAAATACCACAGCCCCAGATCACCATCAACCTGATCAGGGGTATCCATTGGGGATATTTATTACAAAAACAGAATATGAAAACTGGAAACCTGGTAAAAGGTACGGATGGAGATCACTGTGGATGCTGCACAGGGAAAGTATTTCCCTGTGTCCCTTGACGATCCAAATGCCGTGTGACCGGGGCTGATTTTGTATCGGCGAAAGCCCTGGATAATACCACCATGCAGGTAAAGTGGACTATACGCCGGTCACTGTTCTGGGTGACACAGCTTTAGCAGGCTGGAGCTCACTTGACTCAGAAAAGGCAGTGTGGAAGAAGGTAGACTATGCCGGGCTATACCCTGACTTTATATGGAAATGATAAAGTGGTAAAACGGATGACAGTTACAGATAACTCTGTCAGCTTAAAGGAGTACATGACAGATCCGGACAAGATCTACTATTATCAGGTAAAAGCGGTCCCGGTTACGGCAGAAGAGAAAAATACTTAAAAGAAGGGGAATTTATTACATCAAAGGAACAGGATGTAGATGACAGTGAGGAAGAGAGAAAGAAAAAACATGCAGCAATCTCCAGAGCAGAAAAGTACTGGTCCCGGCATAGCAGGTTCTCTAAAGGGAGACAACTTTGTTATGCCGGATGGGACTCTGGCAGTCAATACCTGGAAGCTGGAGGTATATGGTATTTAATGCTGAAGGAAACCGTACCAGGGCTGGGAGGTGGAAAATATTATTTTGACGGAAATGGATATGAAGACCGGATGGTGGACACAGAAAACGGAAAATGGTATTACTTTAAACCCGGATGGGGGATATGAAGACCGGTTGGAAGGATAAAAATAACTAAATAACGTATCTATGGCAGTAAACTGGACGGTTGAAAAGACAACACCGGTCCAGGAATTTCAGGGATACTGAAAATGGGCTGAATACCATAAAAGAAGATATGGATTCTATTTTCGAAGAAGCTTCTGCTTTATATCGATCCTTCTAAACTTCTCAGGGCGGTGGCAAAGGCGGAGAGGTTTAATCTAAAGGCTGTATCCAAAGCAGGGGCTATGGGCGGATGCAGCTGATGCCGGGAACAGCCTGTTCTCTGAGGTTTATCCCATAATGCCAGACAAAATATCCTTGAGGGGGCAAAATACTTAAAACAAAATCTGACCGGTTCGAGGAGACGTAAGTCTTTGCATTGGCAGCCTATAACGCTGAC
>VOFH01000322.1_pt1 | contig 28001 bp, 36 predicted proteins | sample 5384091 | NCBI WGS metagenome assembly VOFH01 (sample SAMN12384727, study PRJNA508395) | human gut metagenome | isolation source: healthy gut G | host: Homo sapiens
TCAGCTGGTGATAGTTGCCGTAGATCAGGCCCTTGTAGCCCTCTTCAAACCCGTAGATCTTGACATCCGCATTCTCGCACAGCGTCTTGACCACGCCGCGCATGGCGGCGTTCAGCGCCTGGCAGTCGCCGCCGCTGGTCAGCATACCGATTTTCAACATTTGTACTCAGATCCCTCTCCGGCCCGTCCGGCCGCCCGGTAGGCCTCGTCATAAAACAGCTCCTGAGAGTTCAGGGGCGGCTCGTTCAGATGGCGGTCGGCATAGCTGCCGTCCGCCTGAAGCTCCTTGCCCTTCTCGTCGTCCCGCATGACGGTGTCAAAGATGTGGCGGATGCGCTGCTTCACCGCCTCGTCATAGACGGGGCGGCCACCTCCACCCGGCGCAGCGTGTTGCGGGTCATAAAGTCCGCCGAGGCGATGTAGAGCTTCTCGTCGCTGTCGCCCGCCCGGCCAAAGCGGTAAATGCGCGAGTGCTCCAGAAAACGCCCCACCACGCTGACCACGGTGATGTGCTCCGTCTTTTCCGGCACCTTGGGCTTCACGCAGCAGATGCCCCGGACGATGAGCTCCACGGTGACGCCGGCCTTGGAGGCAGCAATGAGCGCCTTGATGATGTCCTTGTCGGTGAGGGAGTTGATCTTCGCGCCGATGTAACCGTTTTCTCCCTTTGCCGTCTCCCGACCGATGAGCTCCAGCACCTGATTCTGGAGGCAGTGGGGAGCCACCATCAGGTGCTCGCACTCCTCCATGGTCTCGCCGCAGGACAGGGCGGTGAACACCCGGGCAGTCTCCGCGCCCAGCCCCGCGTCAGCGGTCATGAGGCAGAGATCGGTGTAGGCCTGGGCGGTCTTTTCGTTGTAGTTGCCGGTGCCGAACTGGGTGACATAGCTCAGTTCGCCGTTCTCGTCCCGGCAGGTGATGAGACAGAGCTTGGAGTGTACCTTATAATCGGGCAGGCCGTAGATCACCCGGCAGCCCGCGTCCTCCAGACGGCGGGACATGTCGATGTTGTTCTGCTCGTCGAACCGGGCCCTCAGTTCCATCAGGACGGTGACTTCCTTTCCGTTTTCGGCGGCCTCCACCAGATGCTCCACCACCTTGCTGTGGGAGGCCACCCGGTAGAGGGTCATCTTGATGGACACCACCCGCTCGTCCTGGCTGGCCTTGTGGAGCAGCTGGAGGAAGGGACGCATGCTCTCAAAGGGATAGGAGAGCAGCACGTCCTTCTCGCGGATCTGGTCGATAATGCTGCGCTTCAGGTCCAGCGCCGGGGAGGGCTGGGGCACCCGGCGGGCGTAGAACAGGTCCCGCTTGTCCCGCTTGGCGCGCAGGTAGTCCTGCAGCTGGGAGACGAAGGTCAGATCCAGCGGCGTGGTGGACTGGAACACATGGCTCTGCTTGATGCCCAGATAGTCGGCCAGCGCGGTGCGCACCTTCTTGCCCATGGTGCGGCTCAGCTCCAGACGCACCGGCCCCAGCCGCTTGCGGCGGCGGATCAGCTCCGCCATGTTGTCCCGATAGTCCAGATCCTCGTCGTAGGCCGTGATGGTGTCCAGATCGGCGTTGCGGGTGATGCGCATGATGGACTTCTCTTTCACGGTGTACTTGAGGAAGAGCTTTGAGACAAAGTGCAGAATGAGCTCCTCGCTGAGCATGAAGTTGCCCGGCCGGGTGGGGATCTCAATGAGCCGATGGAACACGGTATTGTGACAGGGCACAATGCCCATGCGAGTCTTGCCGCCCCGTTCCAGCAGGGTCACGGCATAGAGCTGCTCGTTATTCAGGAAGGGGAAGGGTTGCTGCCGGGAGATGATCATGGGCGACAGGAACGGGGCGATCTGGGCGTCAAAATAGCGCTCCAGCAGGGTGCCCTCCTCGTTGGACAGCCTGTTGAAATTGATAAGCCGGATGCCGTGGGGCTCCAGCTCGCCCATCAGCTGCTCATAGACCCGGCCCTTCTTCTCCTCCAGCTCGGCGGTGCGCTTCACGATGGCGGCCACCTGCTCCTTGGCGGTCATGTTGGTCTTGTTGTCCCGCTCGTCGTCTCCGGCGGAGATCTGAGCCATCAGCGTGCCCACCCGCACCATAAAGAACTCGTCCAGATTGGACTGATAGATGGCGGCAAAGCTGAGCCGCTCCGCCAGCGGCACCGCCGGGTTGCCCGCCTCATTGAGCACCCGCTCATTAAATTGCAGCCAGGAAAGCTCCCGGTTGGTGTAGCACCTTTTACCCATAGAGATCCTCCTCGTCTTTTTGACCTTCTTGATCTTCCGCTTCGTTTTCTTCCGGTCCAGCGCCTCGTAGCCGAACAGCAAAAATCGGATCCTCTGCATCAGCGTCGCCCGGGGAACGCCGCCGCGTTTTCGTGCTTTCTTTTTTTCCATCGCGTTCCCCTCGCTTTCAATTACTGCACCCCGTCAAAGGCTTCCCCTCAAGGGGAAGGCTGGATCATCTGCTCCCACCCCGCATAATCACCCTTATTATACCAAAAGCCGTCTGCGAGGAAAACCAAAATGTTCGTTAAATCAATGTTAAGTCCTGCGCATCGAAATTTGTGGATTTTTCTCACTTCAGGCCGCGATTTTCTCCCACTTCTCGTTTAAATTGCCGCCGCCGGAACGGTTGGCATTTTGTCGAAGCCGGGTTATAATAATAAAGTAAGCATTTCAAACGATCAGCCGTCCTCCGGACGGCTGATTTTCACACAAAGGAGATCCCATGCAAAACGAAAAGTCTTAAATCCCCTCGGTGAGGCGCCGATAGGGCGGCTCATGGTACAGTTCGCGGTGCCCAGCATCATCGCCATGTTGGTGGGCGCGATCTACAACATCGTTGACCAGTTCTTCATCGGCCAGTCCGTCGGCATTCTGGGCAACTCGGCCACCAACGTGGCCTTCCCGCTGACCACCATGTGCGTGGCGCTGGCCCTGCTCTTCGGCATCGGCGGCGCGTCCGCCTTCAACCTCTCCATGGGCCGGGGCGAGACGGAGAAGGCCCCTTACTATATCGGCTCCTCCGCTGTCGCCCTGTTTTCCAGCGGCGTGATCCTGTGCGCCGTCACCCTGCTCTTCCTGACGCCCCTATTGAAGGCCTTCGGCTCCCCGGACGATGTGCTCCCCTACGCCCAGAGCTATGTGCGCATCACCGCTCTCGGCTTTCCGTTTCTGATCCTAACCACCGGCGGCGGCCACCTGATCCGGGCCGACGGCAGCCCCCAGATGACCATGATCTGCTCTCTGAGCGGCGCGATCATCAACACCGTGCTGGACGCCGTTTTTGTCATGGTGCTGAACATGGGCATGGCCGGTGCGGCGCTGGCCACCATCATCGGCCAGATCTTCTCCGGCTGTCTGGTGGTCTGGTATCTGGCCCGCCGCTTCAAAACCGTCCCGCTCCGGCTCCACCATCTGCGCCCCCGGCTGAAGGCGCTGACCCGGGCGGCCTCCATCGGCGCGGGCAACTGCTTCAACCAGCTGGCCATGCTGGTGACCCAGGTCGTGCTGAACAACTCCCTGACCCACTACGGCGCCCTGTCCGCTTACGGCGAGGCCATCCCGCTGGCCGTGGCCGGCATCGTCATGAAGGTGAGCCAGCTCTGCTTCGGCATCATCATCGGCATCAGCCAGGGCTCCCAGCCCCTCGAGAGCTTCAACTACGGCGCCCGGAACTACGACCGTGTGCGCCGCGCCTATAAGCTGGCCCTCACTGCCGGTGCCGTGGTGGGCGTGGTCTCCTTCCTGCTCTATCAGCTGCTGCCCCGCCAGATCCTGGGTCTGTTCGGCGAGGGCACGGAGGAGTACTTCTACTTCGGCGTGCGCTTCTTCCGCGTCTTCTGCTTTTTCTCCTTCGCCAACTTCATGCAGCCCATCACCTCCACCTTCTTCACCTCTCTGGGCAAGCCCATCAAGGGTGTGTTTCTGTCTCTGACCCGTCAGGTGATCTTCCTCATCCCGCTCATTCTGATCCTGCCCCTGTTCTGGGGGATCGACGGCATCCTGTTCGCCGCCCCCATCGCGGATTTTTCGCCATGCTGGCCGCCATCATCATGGCCGCCGCCGAGTTCCGCAATATGGCAAAGCTGGAGGCCGAGGGAAAATAACTGCAATCGCAGAAAGATGTCCCGCCGCCCAGCCCGACAAGCTGAAGCCCCGCCGCTTTTGTAAAAGCGGCGGGGCTTCTATTATTACCCCGTTCCCGTGCCGGAGTTCTTCCAGGTGACGGTACTTCTCCCGGGTGGCCATGCCACCCCGGATGTGCCGCTGGGCCTTGTTGACGTCCAGCACCTGCTTCACCTGCAAGTAGAGCGGCCGATTGAATCCGGGCAGCCGCTCAGACAGGTCCTTGTGTACCGTACTCTTGGACACCCCAAACCGCTTTGCCGCCGAGCGGACGGTGGCCTTGTGCTCAATAATGTACTGGGCCAGCAGGACGGCCCGCTCCTCGATATTCCCTTTCACTCGCGCCACTCCCCCCGGTTTCTGTTGCTCCAGTCTATGAAACCGCCCGAGAAATATGAAAACACCCCGGACGGCGCGTTTGAAGCGCTCTGTCCGGGGTGTCCCGCTCTTTTATTTCTATCTGCGCACGCTCCGCGCCCTATGCATACAGCCGCACGCACTCATCTATGATGCACTCCACAATGCGCACCTGCTCCGGTGTGAGCCGTCTCAGCTTTTCCGACAGCAGAAGCAGATCTTTGTCAATGATGTCGCCGGTCAGGAGGTAATCCGCGCTGACCCCGAGGGACGAGGCCAGCTTCAGCAGATTTTCCGGCCGCATGGCCCGCTTCCCCGCCTCGGCATAGGAGACAAACTGGGGCGTCATGTCGCCCCGCTCCGCCAGCATCTCCTGCGTCATGCCAAGCTGTTTGCGGCGCTCGGCGATCCGCCTGCCAACTTCCTGCAAAAACAGTTCCTGTTCTGTCATGCTCATGCGCCCCCCCTCAGCTTGTTAAATTATATCCACAGGATGCGAACTTTTTAATCTCTACTTGTTGACTTAATTTAACAGGGAGTGATATAATGAAAGTGGTTGGTAAATTACGGTTTTTTTCATCTCAAAACCTGGAAATACCGCCCCCTATCGCGCTGCGAAGGATCCTCGCAGTTTCGATGGCCTGCGTTCCAGTTGATGGAACTTCCGCAGTGAGACCACCGATCCCCCTTTGCCGATGGCAAAATCCAAAATTCTGCCCCGGGCGCTGTGCCCGGGGCAGAGCTTTTGCCCGCAAAATTTGCTTTCTGTCCGTTCCGCCTTGCAATCCGTTGCCAACTGTGCTATGATACCCCCGTTCAAAAAAACTGAATCGCCGGGGAGCTGGATAAAGTTCGGCTGAGAGTTGGGCCTGATGCCCATGACCCATGGAACCTGTTGGATAATGCCAGCGCAGGGAAAGCGGACATTTCTGCCGCAATTCAAGCCGTCGGTGCCCAGCACCGGCGGCTTTTTTCAGTGAGAGAAAGAAAGGACTGTATTATTATGAACAAGTGGAAACTGAAGGACGTTATTCTGATGGCCATTCTCGGCGTGGTCTTTGCGGCCATCTATCTGGCGGTGTTCAACGGCGGCATGGTCATCTCCACCGCTCTGACCCCCCTGGGCCTGTCCGCCTTCGGCTTTGAGCTGATCTACGGCGTCTGGTTCATGGCCGCCACTCTGGCCGCCTATATCATCCGCAAGCCCGGCGTGGCGCTGCTGACCGAGATTCTGGCCTCCGTCGTCGAGCTGCTCATGGGCAACCCGGCGGCCTGACCGTGGTGCTGACCGGCTTCATCCAGGGCCTGGGCGCCGAGGTGATCTTCGCCTGCTTCCGCTATAAGAAGTGGAACCTGCTGTCCATGAGCCTGGCCAGCATGCTGTCCGCACTGTTCATCTTCTGCTATGAGCTGTACTATCTGAGCTACTACCTGCTGGCTCCCTCCATGCTGGCCGCCCAGCTGGCCGTGCGCTTTGTCAGCTCCATCGTATTCTCCGGCATCATCTGCAAGCTGGCCGGCGACGCGCTGGCCAAGACCGGCGTGGTCAAGAGCTACGCCATCGGCAGCGCAGTCAGGGCGGGGCGCGTATACAACGAGGAAGACTGATTTTTTGAGAAAGGCGGTATCGCAAACATGGAAAAGTTGAAAGTTGTTCTGGACTGGTTCCCCAACACCAACCACATCGGTTTTCTGATCGCCCAGAAGCGGGGCTGGTTTGCCGAGGCCGGACTTGACGTGGAGATCTTCGGCGACGTCCACGGCGAGATGGAGCTGCACGGCGCCGACTTCGTCTGCGGCCCTGAGATCGCCATGCTGGACTGCATGGAGCGCGGCATCGGCCTGACCGCCGTGGCCGTCATGACCCAGAAGTGCGACTCCGGCATCGTCTCCCTCAAGGAGGCGGGCATCACCCGTCCCCGGGAGCTGGAGGGCAAGCGGCTGACCCACTGGAGCCCCGAGTGGTTCCACAAGGCCATCAGCCGGGTCATGGCCAAGGACGGCGGCGATTACGGCAAGGTGAAGCTGGTCAATCTGGACGTGGGCGACATCGTAGCCACCCTCGGAGACGTGGCCGACGCCACCTGGGTCTATGAGAACTGGGAGAATCAGGTGCTGCTGGAGGCCGGCAAGGAGATCAACTACTTCAACCTGGGCGACTTCGACCCCATCTTCAACTTCTGCGCCCCCGCCATCGCCGCCACCCATGAGGTGCTGACCAAGCGCCCCGAGGCGGTCAAAGCCTTCCTGGCCTGCCTGGATCGGGGCTACCGCTACGGCGCCGCCCACCCGGAGGAGGCCGTGCTGGAGGTCAAGGACATGATGCCCGGCGACTCCTCCGACGCCCTGCTCATCCGCAGCCAGAAGCATCTTTCCCCCATTCTGCTGGACGAAAAGGGCCGCTGGGGCCGCATCGCCCCGGAGCGCTGGGAGCCCATGGCGGACTTTCTGGTGGAGTGCGGCCTGATCTCCGGCCGCCGGGACGACGAGTACACCAACGCGTTCTTCACCGAGGAATGAGCATCCGGTTTGAGGGGGTGTCCTTCTCCTATTTCGAGGACGGGCAGGACACCATCCACGATTTTTCGACCGCATTCGACCCCGACCGCATCAGCGTGCTGACCGGCGTGTCCGGCTGCGGCAAGTCCACCCTGCTCTATCTGGCGGCGGGGCTCTACCCCCCGCAACGGCGGGGTGCTCCGCGCCGGAACAATTCTGGTGGAGGGCAGGACGTGGGGGCGCTCGCCCCGGCTCAGCGGTGCCGTCTGGTGAGCATGATGTTCCAGAACCCGGAACTGCAGTTCTGCATGGACACGGTGCGCAACGAGCTGATCTTCTGTCTGGAAAACCTCTGCACGCCCCGGAGCAGGTGGAGCAGGAGATGGATCGGGCGCTGGACTTCTGCGGCATTTCCCACCTGAGACACCGCACCCTCGTCTCCCTGTCCGGCGGCGAGCGGCAGAAGGTCATGCTGGCCTGTCTGGTGCTCATCCGCCCCAAATGGCTGCTGCTGGACGAGCCCTTCGCCAACATTGACGACGCCTCCGCCGCCGCCATCGCCGCCAGCTGCGCCAGCTCCATGAGGAGCAGGGCATGGGCATTCTGGTGGTGGATCACCGGCTCGACCACTGGGTCGGCACCGCCGACACCCTGTACTTCTTCCGGGACGGCGTCATCGCCCCGGAGACCATGGATCTGCACCGCCCCGACCCCGCCCGGCTGGAGCAGGTGGGCGTCATCGCCCGGGCGTGAGCTACGCCCCCCGACCTGGCCCCCGCCGAACCGGGGGACGTGGTGCTGGAGCTGAAAGATCTCACCGTGCGCTATGACGGCCGGGCGGTGCTGGACGGCGTGGACGCCGCCTTCCGCCGGGGCGTCATCTACGCCGTCGTCGGCGAGCGGCTGCGGCAAGTCCACCCTGTTCAACGCGCTGGCCGGTGTGTGCCGCTATTCCGGCTCCGCCCTGCTGGACGGCGTGGAGCTGCGCAGGCAGAAGAAAAAGCATCTGGGCCGCATCGGCTTTGTCACCCAGAGCCCGCAGGATCAGTTCATCGGCGGCACCGTCCGGCAGGAGATCGCCGCCAGCCTGCGGGAGGACGCCGACGCTGGGAGCGAGAAAATTCTGAGGGCATCCGCCTGTGGCGCTACCGGGACGTGTCCCCCTATCTGCTCAGTCAGGGGCAGCAGCGCCGTCTCGGCGTGGCCGCCCTCATGGCCTACGACTGCCGGGTGCTGGTGTGCGACGAGCCCACCTATGCCCAGGACCGCACCAACACCATGGCCGTCATGGACGAGCTGTGCCGCGCCGCCAGATCCCGCCGCGCCGCGCTCATCTCCACCCACGACCGCCAGCTGGCCGAGGACTACGGCGACGTGGTGCTCCGTCTGGAAGGAGGAAACTCCATGAAGCGGCTCAATCCCGCGGTTAAATTCGTCTGCCTGATGGTGCTGACCTTCGTGCTGGCCTTCCGGCATCAGCCGATCCTCAACTTCGCCTTTTTCGCCCTGTGCATCGTGGGCATTCTGAGCTCCGGCACCGACGTGAAAAAGCTGCTCATCCTGCTCTCCCCCATTCTGCTGGCAGCCGTCGGAATGTTCTTCACCGGCTACCGCTTCTCCGCCGGGGAGGGAATGCCGGTCAACAGCAGCGACATGATCCTGACCGGCTCCCACGTCTGGAACGGCCTGATCCACGCCTCCCGGGTGCTGGCCTTCGCCGGGGGCGGCTGCCTCTACTGCCTGACCACCGACCGGGTGCTCATGATCCGCTCCTTTCAGCGCCAGTTCCACCTGCCCCAGATCTTCGCTTACGGTCTGCTGGCCGCGTGGGGCGTGTTTCCCCACATGATGCAGGAGTACCGCCGCACCCGGGCGGCCTTCCGCGCCCGGGGCAAGAACCCGTTCCCCGTGTCCCCGGCCTTTTTAAAGCCGCTGCTGGTCAAGTCCGTCCGCTGGTCGGAGGCGCTGGCCGTGGCCATGGAGTCCAAGGGCTTTGACGGGCACGAAGCGCGCAGCGACTTTGAACCGGTGCGGGTGCGCTGGTTCGACGGACTGTTCTGCGCCGTGTGCGCGGCGCTGTGCGTCGTCATGCTGGTGGCGTTTTAAGGAAAAAGCGAAACCCCGCCTTCTCTCGCTTGAGAGAAGGCGGGGTTGTTTTTTTTGGGGAAGGCTTTGGTGCAGCGCTGCTCACTCCACCGCCGCGAGGATGATCGTCCGGGCGTTGGTGAACTCCGCCGAGCAGGTGGACAGGGCCAGCACCTGGGCGTTTGGATCTCCCTCCAACCGGCTCAGGACTTCCTCATTCAGAAACAGGGCGTTTTCCCGGGAAAATTGCAGCAGGCCGCTCACGCCGTCCCGCCACAGGAACGGGTTATAGATGTGATCCTCCGAGGAGGGCACGATCAGGCAGGCGAAGATCTCCAGCCTGCACACCCGGTCAGGCAGGGCGAGGGGTGCCGGTGGTGTTGGCGCGGAAGAACTCCTCATTCTTGTAGAGGTCCAGATCGGTGAACATGACGTGGTCGTTCATGTGGTGGCCGTACACCAGGGCATAGGACTCCCGGAACGACGGATCGCAGTAGGAGTCCAGAAAGATGCTGCCGCTCATCGAGAAATTCCCGTACACGTCGGTGTTGATATAGGTCATGTTGTCCTCTCCCTGCACGATGGGAAAGTCGATGGCCGTGCCGTCCAGCGTCAGCCAGGCCACCGCGTCCGGGTTGAGCGCCCGCAGCTCCTCGAAGGACTCCGCTATGGCCTCCGGCGTGCTCTCCGGATCCATCTCCGGCTTGAGCGCCAGCAGCTGGGTCTGCACGGAGACGGCGGCGGAATAGACCTGGGCATTGTCCCAGAGGGCATAGGCCGACCAGCCCCCCACCGCCAGCAGGAAGATCACCACGACCGCGCTCACCAGCAGATTTGAAATTTTCAGCAAAACGCGGGATACCTTCATGGCGGCCTCCTTTTTAGATGGATGGACAAACTGCCAAAGCCTTCCCCTTGCGGGGAAGGCTTCAGGCATGCCGCAAAGCGGAACTTTTAATGACTCTTAATTACACTTCTCTGTGCTTTTTGAGGATCAGGAAGGCCACAGCGGCGGCGCCCACGCCCACGAGCAGGAGGACATAGGGAGCGCTGTGCAGAATGACGCCGGTGTCCACGCTGCCTACTTTTTCGTTGAAGATATCAGCAATCATATGCGCTTTTTCGCCGATGGTGCCACTCGCCTTGCCGTTGCTATAGGAGGTAGTGTAGCCCTCGTACTGATCCTCCACCACATCATACGTCACGCCGTAAGGCACGTTATAGAACACTATCTTCTCCTCGTCGGCCAGACTAATCCGCACCTTGACGGTGCCGTTGCCAGTTTTAAAGTCCTCGGGGGTGATTTGCTTATCACCATAGGTGATGGTGGAATTGACGGTCTGGCCCTCCGGAGCGGTGAGGGTCACAGTGATGTTGAACTTCTGTTCCTTGTTGCCGAGGTTGCCGTGGACGTGCTTACCCACCTGCAGAGTACCGGCGGAGTAGGTGTTGACGATGTCTGCGCCCTTGTTCCCATCGACTGTGAAGGCGTAGGCCTCTTTTATCGCGCCGGTTTCGGCATCGTGGAAAACCGTGACCTTCAGCTGCAGCTTTTCCTTGTTGTAAGTAACGCCGGCGGTGTCGCCCTTCGTCTCGGTCACATCGTAACTATAGATGCCCACGCTCGGGGAAATCCTTATCCTTAGTGACGTGGAGGGCCTTCTTGCTGTTTGCACTACCGGCTTCACCCTTATTATATTTGTCGACGGTGATGGTGAGGTTGGGCATCTGGTCCGTGGTCACCGCAGAGCCGTTCGGGTTGTTGGCGTCGGTCACGTTCGCCGCTTCCGCGGTAAACGTGAAGGTCTCTTCCGGAGACTCAGATTTGGTGTCGGAGTTGGTCAGCTGGTAGTCCTTCTTCGCTACCGCAGTTCCATCGGCGGCAAAGGCCGAAACGCTCATGCCCAGCGCCAGCGTCAGCGCCAGCAGCGCGGCAAATCCACGTTTGATCAGTTTCTTCATACTTTTTCCCTCCATTGAGCTTTTTATAAGCTTCGCGCCTGGACGCGGCCTATCCAAATTGATCGTTCTGCGTTCAGCAGGTTTCGTAACGTCCTTCCCGTCAACGCCGCCTTCCCCTCGAGGCCAGGGCTTTGGTTCGGTGAAGAAGCGTTTTAGCCCGAATAATTATAGCATAGAATCCAGAAAAGACAAGCCTTAAATTCTTAAATTCCCCGGCGGCGCAGGAGTGTGACGACCTGCGCCTTCACATCGTCGGTGGAGATGCCGCCCAGCGTCCGGCTGTCCCCGCTCCCGGCGTCTGCGCGCCAGTCGCCCAGCACGAACAGGCACCCGTCGGGCACGGTGTAGGGGTATTCCAGCCCGTCCCCCGGCACGGTGGCGTTGACGACCTCCTCGTTCTGGATCGCGCCGTTCACCATCACACTGCCGTCCTCGGTGATGGTCACGCTGTCCCCGGCGGAGGCGATCACGCGCCCCACATGGCGCACGCCGTCCGCCGCCTCGTAGATCACCACGCTGCTGCGCTCAAAGCTCTGCCCCCACCCGGAAGCCGATGAGCAGGTCGCCGTCCTTCACGGCGGGGAACATCTCGTTCCCGCTCATGCGCCCCAGAAAAGAGCACCTGAGTGAAGAGCAGGAATCCGACCAGCGCCAGCAGCGCGATCCGAATCAGCAGGTTGAGCCAGCCCCGCAGCAGCTTTCGCTTTGCGTCCGCCTTCTGCTCCGGTGCAGCCGTGTTTGTCCGGCTTGTTCTGTGCCTCATCCGCCGCCTCCGGGGCGAGCCGGGCGCCTCCGCGGCGCTTGCTCACCTCATCCACGGCGTCTGTTCCGCCGGTACAGCAGCGCCGCCGCCGTCACCGCCGTCAGCCCCAGCGCCACCGCATAGGGGGCGCTGTCCAGCGTGATCCCGGTGTCCGGGTTCACGTCCTTGCGGTTGGTCACGGTGATCGTGCCGCCGCCCTGCGCAACGGCGAGCTGAACGCTGCTGCTCTGGACGTCCGCGGCGGTGGTCACGTTGTAGTTCTGGCCGCCATAGCTCACGCTGACGGCATAGCCGCTGTTGTCCGACTCGGTCAGCGTCAGCGTCTCGCCCACGCCCACGTTCTCGATGGTGAAGCTCTGGCCATCGGACAGCGTAAAGCTGCCGCTCTGATCTCCGCAGCTCCACTGGAACGGAAACTTCTTATATTTGTTGCCCATCGGTCCGGTCACCTGCTTGGTGACGGTCACGCTCGTCATGACGGGGACGTAGTGGGCGTAGTAGTTGACCACGCCGTCGGTCAGCTGGGCGTCGGTCGGGGTGTGCGGGAAAGCGGTTTTGTCCCCGGGCGCGCTCCCGGTGCCGTCCTCCACATACCAGCCGTCCAGCGTGTAGAGCTTCCCGGTCGCGTCGGTGTAGGTTTCAGCCACATTCGCCGTGTACTGCACCAAGTCGCCGGTTTTATAGTGCTTCGCATCGACCTGCTTATACTCGCTCGCCCCGGGCTCCAGCACCCAGAACTTGGCGGTGAACGTCTTTTTACAGGTAACGCTCAGGGCGCAGTCGAGGTGATAGTCACTTCTGCCGCCATTGTCCCGGGAGATCTTGCGGGGCGTCAGGATGATCTCCGTCACGTCCTCTTTTGCCACGTCCTGGCCGGTCTCCTTCTTGACCGCCGCCTCATAGGCAGTCAGATGGAGTCCAGAATGTAGGTGAAATGAGTGCCCGTCGTGGCGTCGTCCCGCTTCACCGTCCAGGTGTCCCCGTGGAGCCGTCCGGCCAGGCGGTGATGTACTTTGGCCACGTCGGTCGTGATGTTCTTGCCATTATTATGGTCCCAGCTCGCGCCGGTGGTGTCCAGCTGAGCGATGAGGGTGCTGCTGTCCCGCGACGGAGCCCACGCGCCGGTGTCGTTTGTCAGCGGGTCGCCCGCCGGGTCGGCCAGGTAGTAGATGGCGGCGCTGACGTTACCCGCCGCCGGTTCGACCTCCGTCTCATCGGACGGCGTCTCCGGTGCGCTCTGCGCCTGCGCGGTCTCCGGCTGCGCCTGCGCCGGTGCGGTCTGCGCCGGGTCCGTCTCGGCAGACTGGGCGGCGGCCGATCCTTCGGCCGTCGGCTCCTCCGCGAATGCATACACCGGGAGCACGGGACACATCAGAAGCAGCGCCAGACCAAGTCCCATCAGTCGCACCCACGCCTTGGAACGACTGTGTATCATAGAGATTACCTCCTTCCGGCAGTTTCAAAAGCTGCTGCTATTTTCCATTTTCCTTGTATTTATGCACAGTTTTTCACAATAAGCCGGGCAATTTCGTATATTTACTGTACGCGGTGTGCAATTCCTTTTTTTACCATTGCAACGCCGCGCACGATCCCCTTGCCCTTAGGGATTTTATTTTATATCAGTAATTTTTCTCTGTCAAGGCTTCTCTTCATTTATTTTCCTTTATTATGCAGATCGCTCCACATAATTCCATCCAGCCGGCCTGTCCGGCCGCCTTGCGCTCCTCCCGCTGCGTGCCTTTATCTTAGCGGAACCGCCCTGTCGCATTCCATCGTTTCGGCTCAGGCGCGGCAGGCAAAAAAATCGCCGCAGAACCCAATGTTCTGCGACGATTTTTCGTTTCACTGTCAGGCGAGGTGATGCGCATCCAGCCAGTCATGCAGGGTGGGCTTGCCTGCCTTGATCTTGCGGGCGCGGCCCCGGAACACCATGATGCTCAGGATGCTGAACACCACAAACAGGATCAGCATGAATACGATGCAGCTCTCCACACCTCGCCGCCGGCGATCGTGCTGCGGAAGGCCTTCACGGTGTAGGTGAAGGGCACCCATTCGTGCAGGTACTTGACGAAGCCGCCGGACAGCTCCAGCGGGTAAGTGCCCACGCTGCCGGCCAGCTGAACCACCATGAACACCAGCATCAGGAAGCTGCCCGCCTTGCCGATGAAATTGGTGAAGAAATACATGATGGACATGAACGCCAGCGAGGCCGCAACGGCCACCGCAATGGTCAGACCCCAGTTGGCGGGGTTGAAGCCGTCAAAGACGTGCAGGCACAGCATCATGCACAGCGCCTGAAGAATGGCGATCAGATACAGCACGGAGGCCTTGCTGAACCACCAGGCCATGCCGGACTTCAGCTTGCCGCCGTAATACTCGGTCAGCGGATACATCAGGCTGAAGGCGATGCAGCCCACCCACAGGGCGACGCTCATCATATAGGGCGCCATGGCGTGGCCGTTGTTTTCAACGGTGGTCATCTGCTCCTCTGTGGTGTCCACGGGGGCGGAGAACAGATCCACGGCGGCGTCGCCGGTGTTGGTGGCCTTCACCTCGTCCGCCGCATCGCTGAGGCTGGACTTCAGGGTGTCGGCGCCGTCATACAGCTCATCCAGACCGTCGCCCAGCTCTCTGCTGCCGGAGAGCAGCCGGTCGGAGCCGTCCGCGATCTGACGCGCGCCGTCGGTCAGCTGGTTTGCGCCGCTCATCAGGGTGGCGTTGTTGCCGACCAGCGTCCGGGTGCCGTCGGAGAGGGTGGTGGTACCGGCGGCCAGCGTGGCGGAGCCGTCCGCCAGACTCCGGGTACGGGCGGCCATCGTATTGCTGCCGGTGAGCAGGCTCTGGGCGCCCGCATTCAGCGTGGTGCTGCCGGCGGCCAGCGTGTCGGAGCCGTCGGCGAGCTGCGTCAGGCCGCCGTACAGCTGCGCCGCGCCGCCGACCAGAACGGAGGTGCCCTGAGACTGGAGCGCCGCGCCGCCCTGCCGGGCCTGCGCAATGCCGCCGCTCAGCGCGGGCGCGGAGGCGGCCAGCTGGCTGGTGCCGTCCTTGACCTGGGCGGTGCCGTTGGCCAGCGCATCCAGTCCGGAGCCGGACTGGGTCAGGCCGTTGGAGATCTGGCTTGCGCCGCTGACCAGCGCGGAGGTGCCCGCCGCCGCCTGATCGACACCGGCGGTATAGTTCTTCACGCCGTCGTTCAGGTCGCTGGCGCCCTGCTGCAGGGCGGCGATCTTCGCCTGGGTGGCTTCATCCAGCGTCATCTGGCCGTCCTCCAGACCGTCGGCGATCTGGTTCATGCCCTCGACGGCATTGGTGCCGCAGGCATAGTTCGTCTTGGCCGCAGTCAGCGATTGCTTCAGCGCATCGGAGATCACGGCGGCATCCTCGGCGCTGAGCTGGCCGTTCTGCACGGCCGCAGTCACGGCGGCCGCCGCCGCCTGCACGCTCTCCTCCGCGCTGCTGGGGTCGATCAGATTGCTCTGGATCCGGCTCGCACTGGTGCGGACGGTGTCCGCCGTGCTCACAAGGGACTCATTGGCGCTGGACACCATGTTGTTCATGGTGCTGACCATGGTGTCGATCCCGCCCATGACCTGCTCCGCACCGGTGCGGAGCTTCGCGGAGTTGGCGTTGTCCTCGCCCACGATCTGGGCGAGCCCCGCATCCAGCTGCTGCGCGCCGCCGCTCAACTGAGCCGCGCCGCTCTGGAGCTGCCGGTTGCCGCTCTGGAGCTGGCTGATGCCGCTCTGAACGCTGCCCACGCCGCTGTCCAGCGCCGCAGTGGACTCGGGGAGCGTCACCGTGGCGGAGTAGAGCTGCGTCAGACCCGCATTCAGCGTGGTCATATTGTCGTCCACCTGCTGCGTGCCGCTGACCAGCGCGGCGCTGCCGTCCTTGGCGGACTGAATGCCGCCGTTCAGGGTCTGGGCGCCCTCGGCCAGCGTCCGGGTGCCGTCATTCAGGGTCTGGACGCCGTCCTTCAGGGACTGGGCGCCGTCGTTCACCTGCTGCGCGCCGCTGTTCAGGGTCTGCGCGCCGTCGTTCAGGGTCTGGGCGCCGTCATTCACCGTGCTGACGCCGTCCACATAGCTGGCCAGACCCTCGGTCAGCTCCTCGCTGCCGTTCACAAAGGTCAGGGTGCTGTCGGCCAGCGTCTGAAGTCCGTCGGTCATGGTGGCGTTGCCGTCCTTCAGCTGGACTGCGCCATCCTGAAGCTCGCCGGTGCCGTCGGCGGCCTCCTGCATGCCGTCGCCGATGACGCCGATCTGGTCATACACGGCCTGCACATAGGTCTTGGTGACGCTCTCCCGGACGGAGGCCTGAATGGTCTTCATGGCCGTCTCGCTCATCTTGGAGGCGATGTAGTTGGTGCCGGGGTTGGTCTCATAGCTGAGCTCCATCTTCTCCGGCGCGTCGCCGGTCAGGCTGGAGGCGTTGGCGGAGAAGTTCTCCGGGATGGTGATGACCATGTAGTAATCCCCATCGGCCAGCCCCTGCCGGGCGTCCTCGCTGTCCACAAAGCGGAAATCCAGCGAGCCGTCGTCCTTCAGCTGATCGACCATTTCCTGGCCAACGTTCAGCGTCTCTCCTTCATAATCCACCGGCTGGTCGTTGTTCACCACCGCCACGGGCAGCTTATCCACGTTTCCATAGGGATCCCACATGGAACCGAGGAACAGCGTCGTGTAAATCGTGGGGATGGTAATGACCGCGATCACCACGACCAGCATCAGCTTGTTTTTCACCAGATGCTTCCATTCATTTTTCAGCATTTGATGATCCTCTCCTTTCCTATCGCGTTGTGACGCAATATTGTTTAATCAATATGGTGTTGCTTTTTTGGACAACAGGAATTATACTAATAGCGTAGATGAATAGCAAGCGTCACAATGTCTATTATTGTTTGTTAATCAACACGATGTCATCAAATTGACGTTTTAGACAAAAAGTTCACACTTTATTCAACATTTTCACGAAAGGGAGTCTGGTTCTATGGCTGAAAAGACGGATCGCCGCATCCGAAAGACCCGCGCCCAGCTCCGAAAGGGGCTGGCGGAGCTGATGCAGGAAAAAAGCGTCAGCGAGATCACCGTCAAGGAGCTGGTGGAACGGGTGGACATCAACCGCTCCACCTTCTACCTGCACTATACCGATATCTATAATATGCTGGACAGCATCGAGAAGGAGCTGTTCGACGAGCTGGAGACCACGTTTCAGGCCCACGCCGCCGGCACGCTGGAGGAGGAGGTTTTCCCCTTCATCACGGACGTGTTCTCCATTCTGGAGGACAACCGGGACATTGTCTCCGCCCTGCTGGGCCCCCACGGCGACATCGGCTTTCTCACCAAGATCGAGTCCATCCTGTCCAAGTACAGCTTCAAGGTGCTGAAAAAGAGCTTTCCCGAGCGGGACGCCGATCTGGCCTGCGCCTATTCCTTCTGTCTCACCGGATGCGTCGGCGTCATCAAGGCGTGGCTGTCCGGCCGACTGGGCGACAAAACGCCCGACTATATGGCCGCCCTCATCTACCGCATGATCATCAGCGTCCTTCACAGCGCCATGGACGAGCCGGAAACGTGAGTTTCCCCCTTGACCTGGAGCAGACTCCAGGGTGTAAGATAAGCACAACACCGCGGCCATAACAGCCGCCGCATACAGGAGGAAACCAACTATGGCGAAAAAAGTTCTTGTGATCTCATCCAGCCTGCGCGCCAACAGCAATTCCGACGCACTGGCCGACGCCTTTGCCGCCGGAGCCGCCGAGGCCGGGCATCAGGTAGAAAAAATCAGCCTGCGGGGTAAAAAAATGGCGTTCTGTCAGGGGTGCATGGCCTGCATGAAGCTGGGCCGCTGCGTCATTGACGACGATGTCAACGCCATCGCCGAGCAGATGCGTACCGCCGACGTCATCGCCTTTGCCACCCCCATTTACTATTATGAAATGAGCGGCCAGCTCAAAACCCTGCTGGACCGGGCCAACGCGCTCTATACGTCCGACTACGCCTTCCGGGACATCTATATGCTCACCGCCGCCGCCGAGGATGCCCCGGTGTGCCCGACCGGGCCGTCAACGGTCTGACCGGCTGGATCGACTGCTATGAGCACGCCCGGCTGGCCGGAACCGCCTTTGCCGGCGGCGTGGACGCCCCCGGCGGGGTCAAGCAGCGGAGCCATCCCGCTCTGGAGCAGGCGCGGGCGCTGGGCAGAAGCGTGTAAACACTGCCGGGATAAAATTGGGGTTTGCAGATTTGCGAAGGTACACCGCAAGTCTGCAAACCCCTTTGTTCTTTCAACGCGGCAGCAGCGATATAGTTTTTTTCTATGGCAGGCCGTATGATTTCCGTATTTTACAGACAGACCGTCCGTTTGTATACTAAGACGCACGAAAACAAACGAGCTCCGGCTCTTCCGCAAAATAGAAAGGACTGTATCCCATGAAGAATCCCGCTCCCTATCGCTATGATATTGTCGGCAGCTTTCTGCGCACCGCCGCCATCCATGAAGCCCGCGCCAGGTTTGAATCCGGCGCCATCTCCGCCGAGGAACTGGCCCAGGTCGAGGACGCAGAGATCCGCGGCCTGGTGCAGAAGGAGGAGACGGTCGGCCTGAAGGCCGTCACCGACGGCGAGTACCGCCGCTCCTTCTGGCACATGGACTTCCTCTGGGGCTGACCGGCGCTCAGAAGGTCAAGTCGGAGCACTTCTCTGTGGCCTTTAAGGGCTTCCAGCCCAAGGCGGAGACCGTCCGGATCGTGGACAAGCTGGACTTCCCGGACGATCATCCCTTCCTGAAGCACTTCCGCTTCCTGCAAAGCGTCACCGCCCCCGGCGTCCAACCCAAGCAGTGCATCCCCTCCCCCTCCATGCTCCACCTGATCTGCTGCGTCCGCGAGCCCAACTACCAGCCCATCGAGCGCTACAGGGACGAGCAGGTGCTGCTGGACGATCTGGCCGCCGCCTATCAAAAGGCCGTGAAGGCGTTTTACGCCGCCGGCTGCCGCTACCTCCAGCTGGACGACACGAGCTGGGGCGAATTCTGCTCCGCCGAAGCGCAAGGCCTATGCCGAGCGCGGCATCGACGTGGACGAGGTGGGCCGCAAGTATGTCTACGTGCTCAACAGGGTGCTGGAGGCCAAGCCCGAGGACATGACCATCACCATGCACATCTGCCGCGGGAACTTCCACTCGACCTGGTCCTCCTCCGGCGGCTATGAGCCGGTGGCGGAGATCCTGTTCGGCCACTGCAATGTGGACGGCTTCTTCCTGGAGTATGACAGCGACCGCGCCGGCGGCTTCCGAGCCCCTGCGCTATATCGGCAAGCAGAAGGTCGTGCTGGGTCTGGTCACCTCAAGGACGCCAGGCTGGAGAACAAGGAGGACGTCATCGCCCGCATCCGCGAGGCGGCCAAGTATGTGCCGCTGGATCAGCTGGCCCTGAGCCCCAGTGCGGCTTCGCCTCCACCGAGGAGGGCAATCTGATCACCGACGAGGATCAGTGGAAGAAGCTGGCTCTGGTAAAGGAGATCGCCGGGGAAGTCTGGAAGGCTGAGCGCCATGTCGTTCCACTGAATCAACACCGCAATACCCAATCAAAGCAGGGAACACGGAAACCGGCCCCCAGCCGTGTTCCTGCTTTTCTGCACCCTTTTTGAGAATTGAAGCCAAAAAATCGAAAGCCCCGGGCGGAGGAACCTCCTCCGCCCGGGGCTCATTCTGTCGAACGGGCAAATTCCGCCGCGGGAAAGCCGGGTCGGGCCGCAAGCGTGCGCCGAAAAAATCAAACCTGCGGTTGTTAGACCTGCGACGGACAAAATGCTACCATATCATTGACCGGAGAAGCACGTCTTCCGCATCGGCAAGGAGGAATTCACTATGGCGCATCATCCCGAATATTCTTATATCGATCCCGAAACGGGGAAACCGCATCTGGGCAGGCCCCTCGAGATCACTCCCGGAGATCACCACCATATGCCGCAGCGCGACGCATCCTACCCGTCCTCCGAATATGAGCGCGGCCATAACAACGCCAGTTCGCTGGGCGGCGGCAACGGCTCCGACAACATCAGCGCCCAGCACAGAGACGTGAACCGCGGCGCAATGCGCGCCGTGGAGCGCGGCGAGACCGCCGCCCTGCGCGGCGGCGCCTCCATTGACAGCGTCAAGACGGTGGTGGTCAACGGCCCGCCGGACAGCAAGACGCCGGAGGCATTCCTGATCTCCGATACCGTCACCTACCCGGACGGCCATGTGGAGAGCATTCACCACAGCTTTGCCAACATCGGCTACGCCGAGCAGGCCGAAATGGAGGCCATCTCCGCCTCCCTGCCCGACGCCATCGACGCCCCCAACCCGGGGACGCGCTCCGGGCCTCCATGTCGCCCGAAAGCTACGCCGAACTGATGGAGGCCACCGACGCAGAGCTGCCCTCGATCGCCGACACCTATGCGCCTGCCGACTTCAGCGGCGCTCTGCCGGAGCCGGATACGGCATCCGGCGACCCGGAGTGCTCCGCCGACGCGGACAGCAGGACGGATTCCGCCGCGGAACCGGACGCCGCAGCGGACGCCGACCCCGATCGGATCCGGACTGAACGATGTTTGAAAGGAGCGTGCTTACCGATGCGCTACGAGATCCCGCCCCGCATGGAGGCCGACCTTCAGGCCCGGGCACTCCCCGCTGGCCGCAGGGCATCGGGGGCGGACTGGCCGCCGAACTGGACGGCGGCGCGGCCGTCTCGGTGCCGGTGCCGGAGGGTGTGAATGTCCTGACCGTCGGCGTGACGGGCACCGGAAAGACGCGCTCCTTCACCGCGCCCGCCGCGGCGCTGCTGCTCTCAGATCCGCAGCGAAAGGCCGTGTTCTTTGAGCTCAAGGCCACCTATGCCAACCGCTTCTTCCGCCCCGGGGACAAGCTCATCTCCTATCGGGCGGACGGCCTTCCGCCCCGCGCTCTGTTTTGCTGGAACATGATCCGTGAGATCCGTCAGTCCGCCGACCGCGAGGCCGAGATCCGGCAGATCAGCGAGTTTCTGTTCCGCGAGCAGCTGACTGCGGCCGGGCAGAACCTGAGCTGGATCGCCGCCGCCCGGGACACCTTTGCCGGTGTGCTGCGCGTTGTCGTGGACTGCACCCGGGAAAACACCTCAAACCGCGAGCTGATCGGCGCCCTGCGTCAGCAATCGGTATCCGATCTGCTGTCCTATCTCGCCGCACATCCGCAAAACCAGGGTCTCTTGAAGCGCATTTACGGCTATGACAGCGCAAACGCAAAGAGCTATCAGCCCACCCGGCGCTCCGGCGACGTGATGTTTTTTCTCCACACGGCACTGGAACAGTTTTCCGGCTCCTTCTGCGCCGACGGTCAGGACACCATCCACGATTTTCTGCGCACGGAGGGCAGAATCTGTTTCTCATTTACGACCTCGCCTCCGCCGAGATCAGCCGCCCGTTCATGGTCTACTTTCTCAAGAAGCTCAAGGACGAGAAGCTGTCCAACCGCTGCGCCGTCTCCGCCCCGCTCCTCATGGTGCTGGACGAGGTGGACAAGCTGGCCGACGGCGGAAGGAGCGCCGACTTCGGCCTCTTTCAGGCCGCCACCCTTGGCCGGGAGGCCGGCCTCCAGCTGCTTCTCACCACGCAGAGTCTGGAGCAGCTCTACGGTCTGGCCCCTCAGTTCAACGAACATCTGACCACCGCCGGACTCGCCGGCTTCCCGATGACGGTGGCCTTTCGCCCCGGGGACGCCCCCCCACCCTGCACACGCTTCAGACCCTCTACGGTTCGGACTACCGCGAGCGCACCATCTACCCTGTCTCGCGGTATGACCGCCCCGCCACGCACTGCGAACTGGAACCGCTCGTCAGCGAGGCCGAATTTGCCGCCCTCGCCCCCGGCACGGCATATGTCAAGCTCGCAGACGCCAGACCCGTAAAAAGTCAGATTTCTGCACCGAAAGGAGCGGCTCCCATGATCGGTTTTCTGGACTTTGTCCGCCAATCCTATCCGAATGCGTCCCCGTGCGTGCTGGTCAGCGGGGCGGATGAATACGTCCGTCAGCTCGTCGGGCAGCAGCTGGTGAATGCCCTGGATCCTCGGCACAAGACGCTCTATCTGCTGGATAACACCCAAAACGGCGCCATTCCCCCGCAGCTGGGGGCATATCCGCTGAGGAACGCAGCCGCCGGGGAGGTCTCGCTTTGTGCCGACCTCTTTGAGACCGCGACTCTGACCTCCATCAGCCGTCTTCGCGCCCTCCTGTCCGCGCTCGGCTTTGATGCGATGCAGACCATGCGGGTCGTCACCTACCTTGACTTTGTCCGCGAGACGGAGCGGCGGCTCGGAAACGCCGCCCCGCTCACCTTGGAAACGCTGGAGGAATACAGCGGCATGGCGCTGGTTCAGTGGAAGCTCTGGCAGCTCGCGCTGTCCGAGGAAAACCGCGCCTATCTGCTGGCGCGCTACAGCGAGGTCAGCGGCGCGGCGGCCGATTTCGACATGATGTGCGCCCTGCTGCGCCCCTTCACCCAGGGGCCGCGCCCCGCGCCGGGGACCGGGGTCTATCTTCCCGTCGGCCGGTTTGCCGCCGACCCGGCCATGCAGCACACGATGACCCAGCTCCTGCTGTCCTCCCTTGCGGAAACGGCTCCCCAGGCGGCGCTGGTCATTCTGGACGACGGCATGGGGATCGTCCATTCCTCACCCGTCTCCTTCAGGGGCTTCCCCCCGACACGGAGGTACACCTGCTCTCTCAGGATGTGTTCTCTCTGCCGGAGCAGACGGTCAGCACGCTGATGAACACCTTCCCCGTCCGGGTCTTTTCCCGCCATGAAAGCATGGCGTCCTGCCGCCGGATCGAGGCGCTCTGCGGCGAGATCGACGTCGTGCGGCCCAGCCCCCGCGTCACCACCGACCGCCGCTGGCGGGCCAACAGCGCGTGGGACATGCTGCTGGGCAACAACAAAACGGAGACCAGCATACGCAGCGCTCCGGTAAAGGAGTCCCGCTTCCGCAAGGAGGTGATCGCCAGCCTGCTCCCCGGCACGGTGATCCTCAGCTGCGGCGGAAGCAGTATGCTGTTCTCATTCTGAATCTGATCGGAGGCGGTTTCATGCCGAGTCGAATTTTGGGTGCGCTTAAAGTGAGCGCAGTTCTCATTCTGGATCTTTCGCTGTTTCTCTCCCTGTTTCACAGCCCGGCCGTCGCCGCGGCGGGCGTCATCGGGATCGGCATCTATACGTTCCTGGGCGGATATTTCGCTCTTGTTCAGGAGGGCGGCGTCCGGCTGGACAAGCTCCCCGCGCCGACCGCCTGCGGCTCGAAACCGCGCTGGGGCGGCTGTCAGACGACCGGGCGGCCCACGGCGACCGCGCACGGCTGCGGCTCTACCTCATCCCCGGCGACAGCGATCTGCAATCCACCGCCTACGGCGCGGGCTGCATCAGCGTATCCGCAGGCACGCTTGACGCCGCGGACACGCTCTCGGCTGAGCGCCGTGCTGGGTCACGAGGCCGGCCACATACAGAATCTGGACTCCGAGTTCAAACGCGCCGTGTTCTGCACCGTCATGCTGGCGGTCGCCGGGCTTTCCGTCCTGTCCGCCGCCGCAGTGCTGGCGCTCTTCCTGCTCTTTCTGATCCTGAGCTGCTTCCGTTCGTGGCTGGGTCTTTTCGCCTTCCATGGCGCGAGGAAGGCATCAAGTCGCTGTTCTCCCTGCTGCAAAGGCGATCGTCCTGCTCTATCAGGCCGCGCTGGGTCTGGTCAGCCGCCGGGCCGAATTCCGGGCCGACCGCTATGTGTGCCGCCTGGGCTACGGCCTCCAGCTGGCGCACTTTCTCTCCCTTTCCGCGCCCGGTGCCAGCCGCCCGCTCACCCTGCGGGAGGCGCTTTACCGCAGTCATCCGGATCCCCACCGCCGCATCGCCAGGATCGAAGCATACCTGGCATCGGCGCCCGAAGCCATTACGAGGAGATGATCGTCCATGCTGTACGCCCCCGGCGCCGCCCTGGCTGATCAGGCCTTCGCCGACCTGAAGATCCCGCACCGGATCTGTTCCCTGCCCGACGGCAGCCTGCTCTTTCTCTGCACCGGAACCGGCCTGCATTTCAATATGCAGCTCCGCCCTGACGGTCAGGCCCTTCTCTGGCGTTTTTTCTCGGCGAGGCACCGCCCGGACAGGAGGGCCGCCTGGAATACCGCGCCGGGGACTGCACCGCAGTCATGCAGGTCAACGGGGAACATATGCTCGAGCTGTCCCTGCGCAGCGTGCAGCCGCTTGAGGACATCACGGATGTCCGCCGGCTGATCTGTAAATTTCTCTGCCTGATCGCAAAAGCGCATTGACCTTTCCCGTCATACCCGATCACGCCTTCTTCCTGCCGGTCGATCACACCGGCGGTTGTAACGCAACTACCGCACTCACACTTCCGGTTTATGTTCGCAGTCCGAAAAATACTGTATCATACAAATACAAAGGGAACGCAGGGGATCATGACGGATCCGAACACCCACGAACAGACCTGAAAGGGAGTGCATTACCATGAAGCTTTTGCGCGTGATGGGCCTTCACACACCCCGGCTCTGTCTCTGGCTGCTTGGCTGGAGCCATCGCCTGCTCCGCACCGGCTGTCTGGACCGCGAGACCGGCCGGGCGGAATCGGCCTACATGACCGGCCAGGTCAAGCGCTTTCAAAGCGCCGCTGTTCTGCGGCTCAGCAAGTCGGAAAAAAGCGCCGCCCCGCTCTTCGCAGAGGCGGACAAGCTGCTGCTGCGCCTGCCTTATCTTGATGCGGCTTTGCGGGGCTCTGCTCCGCAGCCGGGGCCCAATGCCGCGAATGCCGAGCTCCGGGCGGCGAACGCCAGGCAGAAGGAGCGCGGCAAATGGGCCGCAGAACGTCAGTCCATCCTGAACCGGCTGAGTGACATCTCCGCCGCAGTCACCGCCGAAGGCACTGAGGCCGACCGTGTGATCGACGCCACGAAGGACGCGCTTCTCTCCGGTTTCGCGGCTTATGCCCACGGGCTGCTCAGAGGCCCTGTAACCGAGGCGCAGCTGCCCGAGATCCATGCTTTGAGCTGTATGGACAGGCTGAAAGCACGCTGGAAACGTGGCGCCAGATCCAGAAGGTGTGCAGGAAGGAGGAAGCAGCATGATCTTCAAAAAGAAAGGAAATGACGCCCACATCCTCTCCGACCGGTATCTTCCGGCCCGACTTCCCCAATACGGGCAGCATCAGGAGGGGATCATCCCCGCCGGTTATTCGCTCAACGACCCGGCCTTTCTTCAGAGATGCTATGCCCATTCGGAGGAGGCGCTCTCCGACGTGCTCTCTACCCTGGACAGTTACTCCAGCGGCAGTGAGTGCGACGGCATGATCGAAACCCAAATCGAGCACCTTCGGGAGCTCCACGAGACGGAGGGCGTTCACGTCAGCAATCAGCTGGACCGCATTGAAGCCTCCCGTGCAACGCGCAAAGCGGCATTGAACCGACAGATCGGACCGCTCCGGGAGAAGGCCGATCAGCTGGAGTCTGAGATCCGCCCTCTGGCCGGGCTCCAGCGGCGCTTCTTCCACATCGGCCCGCTGTCTGCCGGAACGATCGTGACCATTCTGGCGCTGATCGCCGACTTTTTCGTCAACTACAGCTTCCTTCAGTCCGTGATCCGCGACAGCGCGGTTTTCCTTGTCATTACGACAGTTACCCTGTGCCTGATGTCGGATGCCAGCATGTGGGCGCTGGGACTGTTCCATTCCGGCCAAGGCAGCGACCGGCCCAAACGGCCCGCCCTCTGCATCGCCTTCCTTGCCCTGTTCCTGTTGTCCATCGTGACGACGATCCTCATCCGCTTCGGCAGCATGGCCAACACCTTCGGCACGATCTCGGCCGACGGTGGCTGGCTGCCCAAAGAGGGCGGTTATACGCTGGCGGAGTGGGAGCCACCCTGGGAACAGCCTTTGTGACCGCCGCGACAGGTATCCTTTCCTTTGCCTTTTCCTATAGTCCCAACGATGACCGCGTGCGCAGCAGAGAGAAGCTTGAACGCTCGCTCCGTAAGTGCCGCTCCAAGTTGGAGCCTCTGCTCTGTGAGGTGAGTATGCTTGAGGGGCGCCGGATCTGCGCGCGGAAGATGCCCGGAATCGTGCCGCAGCGCTGAGGCATCTTGAGACGTTGGAGCTTGGCCTGAAACAACACGCCCGCAAAATTCTGGCCATTCGCATGAACGACCCGACGTTCACGGAGAAAATGGCCGCGCCGCCTGAACACGCCGGCCTTACCGCCGTTAATAAGAAATCCGCCTGACTGAAAGGAACCGCCAACATGAAGAAGTTTTTCGCTGCGGCGCTCGCCGCCCTGATGCTGCTGTCCTGCACCGCATGCGGCGGTGCAGACGGCAATACCGATCCCCCGCCGAGCCGGTCAAGCCTCGCCCTGATCGCCGGTATTGCCGACGGAGAGCCTGCGTTTGAAAACATCCCTGACGAATTCAGTGCTCTGGTCAGTGAGTCCGGCAGCGATTACGCGATCATCTCCGCCGAGGGAAGTCCTCAGGTCCTGGCCTCCGGATCGATCGCCGATCTCTCTGATCGGGGATACAGTAAAGGAACGCTCCAGCTGGCCCAGCGGGATATGACCGCCGATCTCTTTGAGCAAGTTCAACTATACGCCCTCGACTCCCGAGATCGACATGGCCTCAGCACTGACGCTGGCCGTTCGCCAGCTGACCGCGTCCGCACAGGATGGCCGCGGGAACGTGCTGGTGCTGGCCTGCTCCGGCAGAAGCACGACCGGGATCATCAATATGGTGGACACGCCGCCCTGTGAACTGGATCCCGAGCTGTCGGCGCAGGAAACGGCCGCGCATCTGGACATCAACATGAGCGGCACAGATGAAGTCGTCTGGTACTTCCTGGGTGACGCCGGTGGCTTCAGCGCATCCGAAAAGGCCGCATTGAAGTCGTTTTATTCCGCCCTGTTCCAGGCGCTCGGCTTTGCCGGCACCATTGAATTTAACGCCGATCTCCCCTCCGGCGAAACCTACTGCTTTGATGCGCCCGTTTCTCCCATCCGGACCGAAGAGGAAGGCTCCGGCCTGAGAGCGATCACCCCTGACGAGTTGACCGCCGAGGACGATACCGCGCTGATCGACACACCGGTCATGCTGATGGATGAACAGGTGCAGTTCCGGCCTGATTCCGCCGAACTTCTGGACGAAGCGGCGGCCGTTGAAGCGCTCCGGCCCGTCATCGACTTTCTGTTGAGCCACGCTTCTTGAAGAATTCTGGATACATCTTAATGTTCATGATGATTGCGCCGACACGGATATTCAAAATTCCATCGTCACAGGCTACGCACATATCTTTGTTCATTGTTTTTCCACCTTATCACCGTTTTGCTATTTCAAGACATACTTCCATGCACTGCTTTCTTGATAGTAGAAGAACTCGCTCAGATTTTCTTCTTTGAAAACCCGGAGCATATCACGCATATCCAAAGACAACTTGAGATTAGGCAGATTGGCAATATCTTCCCACCAAACCCGACCTTCGGAGCTGGAATGTAATTCGCCATCAAAACAAGTTGTCTTATAAAGCAGCACAACAACCTGCACTGATTTTCACACCAGTCTTTGATACCGCAGAGCTGGGGAGAACGGATATGCAGTCCAGTTTCCTCCTGCACCTCACGAATCACGGCATCCGTAAAGGATTCTCCCGGCTCTATATGACCTCCAGGGAAGGTGATGCCCGGCCAGTCCCGTTTTTTCCGGTCGATCACGACAACTCGGCTGCCATCACCCACCAGCTTATTGGTCTTTTTCAAGAACTTCGCCGGAATGGGCTCATCCAGCCGCCAGGTAATACTTGTCTCACAAATGGGGCAATTCATAGTGTCTGGGCGTTTCATATTGATACGATTTAATTATATGCCATGCCGCTCACATTCTCCGGATACATCGCATCCAGCAGACGAATGCCGGACACCGTCCGAAAAGATCTGGCTGCGGGCAGCTTCGATGGTTGCCCGTGTATAACCGCTCTCATCGGCATTGACCAGAAAATCCGCCTCAAGCAGGATCTGATGATCCAGCCCGTCTACATTCGTATAGGTATGGTGATGGCCCACGACCCACGAAATGCGCTCCACATCGGCGGGATCGACAGGCAGCGGCGCAAAAATCTCTCCACCAGCGGCGGACTTTCCCGCTCCTGATGCTTTCCATTG
>VOFH01000397.1_pt1 | contig 28001 bp, 37 predicted proteins | sample 5384091 | NCBI WGS metagenome assembly VOFH01 (sample SAMN12384727, study PRJNA508395) | human gut metagenome | isolation source: healthy gut G | host: Homo sapiens
GCCGAATCTGACAGAGGAATATGTAAAAGCCGGTTTCCCGGAGCCACAGACGGAAAGTATTACCTGATCGATGAGGAATTGAAGTTCAGCGTAAAGTGTCTGGGAGGAACAGACGAGAACTACACGGGCGATGTGATCAGACTCGGTTTCGCCTATGATAAAAAGAGTCTGGACGGTGGATTGCTGGAGACCGGACAGGATGCGGATTTTACCAAGAGCATTTTCAATGAGGATCTGGTGGTGAAACCGGAGGCTGTGGACTTCATCAACAGTATTCCCGCGGACAAGGTCCGGGATGTGATCAATGATCTGTTCATGCCGATTTTGCGAATTGACAACAGCGGAGATAATGACGACGAAGCGCAGTTTGAAGTAGAACGCAAGAGCAACGGATTTATCCTGAAATTCAAGTTGGATTTTGACCGCAACGAGGCAAGCGGGGAGCATCTGGTCAGCATCTATTTCAAGATGCCCCGGGTATGGAACTCTATTTTCGAGGTGACTCTGGTGGATCCGACCAAGGAGCCCCATATCAAGCTGAAATACAAGAATGGAATGGATGTCACTATGTATTCCTATCTCAATAAGGAAAGCACTGCCAATGTCGGAGCCTGCATCCAGAGAGCCGGACTCTATGACATTGCGATCAAGGACGAGTGGATCTACCCCAAGAGCGGCGTGATCTTTCATATTAAGAAGCGTAGAATAAATATGAAACCAAGATCTCCCCAAAGTATGCAATTATATAAAATGCTCCTATCCCGCGGGTATCCGGAGTCCTTCTGTGATCTGGTGACGAAGAATCTGAATACGGATTTTACGGCGAGCCGTATGATCGGTTATCTGTGTCATTATTCTGATCTGCCGCCGGAGGAGATCGCGGACGAAATGCTGGCGATCCTAAGTGACCGCAACCGCATTATGCAGAAGAAAGAACAGGAAAGTAATAATGCGGAATGGAATCGTATTCTGATGCAGGGACTGGACACGGAGGACGAAACCTGAGGAAATAAACGGATTTGTTTTCGGTTGCCATTGTAGCAGATTCCGATTATAATAAAAGATTGTAACAGCAATGACACTGAATTGAGGTTTTCAATGAATATAGTAGTAGACGGATATAATATATGTTATAAAACAACCGGTACCGGCGATAAGACAGTCGTGATCTTACAGGGCTGGGGTACGGATCTGGGAGTGTATGATTCCGTAGCCGGTGTGATAGACGGCAGCAGATACCGTGTGATCCAGTTCGATTTCCCGGGCTTCGGCGGCAGCGATGAACCGAAGGAACCCTGGGATGTGGACGGATTTGCGGATTTTTTTCTGCAGATTTATGGAAGTAATGCAGGTAAAGCAGGCCACCCTCATCGGGCATTCCTACGGTGGACGCGTGATCATCAAGCTGGCAGCCAGAGAGAGCATCCCTTTTGAGATCACGAATATTATCCTGATCGACAGCGCAGGTGTCCTGCCGGTGCGGACTACTGCACAGAAATGGAAGATCCGCAAGTACAAGATCCTGAAGAAATTCCTGAACATGAAGCTGATCTATGCTATGTTCCCGGAGGTGATCGATGACTGGAGGAGCCGACAGGGATCGGCAGACTACCGCAATGCGACACCCATGATGCGTCAGTGTATGGTGAAGGCGGTGAATGAGGATCTGAGGGGGCTGGTTCCGAGGATCCGTCAGGGAGTACTGCTGATCTGGGGAGATCAGGATACGGCAACTCCTATCCGGGATGCACATATTATGGAAGAGAAGATACCCAACTGCGGCCTGGCAGTGATCCCGGGAACCGGTCATTTTTCTTTCCTTGAGAAACCGGCACAGTTCCGGGGAATTATGGAGGCATATTTGCAATGATCATACGTGTGCTGATAGCGGTCGTGCTTGCTGTTCCGGCATATTTTTATACCATGCGGTATAACATTCATATGTTCCAGCAGAACGGCTATAAGAATAAAGAACACATTCACTGGCTGAAGAAGAAATTCCGGCTGCAATGGATTCTCTATTTTGGTCTGGCACTGGGCATTGTAACCTGTGTGTTTCCCGTACCTTGCCCTTGAAATCTTCGAGTATCTGGTACTGTTTGTGATCATCGTGGTATATCGTGCCATGAAGCGGATGAATACGAAGAAAAAGCTGGTGTATACTGCCCGGGTCAAGAGATTGCTCACTACGGAGCTGATCTTACGGCTGCGGTATTCGCTCTGGTGTGTGGATTGGGCGGAATGAAGCGGATCCCGGGACTGTGCCTGATCCTGGTATCTGTGAATCTGTTTCTGGATATTGTGGCTAATGTCATCAATCATCCCATGGAGGCGGGGGATCAATCAGCATTATATCAATGATGCTGTGAGAAAGCTGAAAAAGCGTCCAGGGACTTACCGTCATCGGTGTGACCGGCAGCTACGGCAAGACCAGTGTAAAGTTCTATTTGCAGACATTATTGAAGGAAAAATATAATGTACTGGTGACACCGGAGAGCTTTAATACTCCGATGGGTGTGGTGCGGACCATCCGCGGTTCCCTGAAACCCACCACAGAGATCTTCGTCTGCGAGATGGGTGCCCGCCATGTGGGCGACATCAAGGAGATCTGCGATATGGTGCATCCCGATCACGGTGTGATCACATCTATCGGACCGCAGCATTTAGAGACCTTTTTTAACATGGAGAATATTCAGAAGACGAAGTTCGAGCTGGCGGATGCCCTGCCGGAAGGCGGCATGCTGTTCTTGAACGGTGACAACGATTATATTCAGCAGCAGGCAGCTTCTCCCGCGTATGATCAGACCCCGGAGAAGATCTTCTATTATTCCGAGACGGAAGGGACAGGATACTGTGCCAAAGATGTGAAGGTATCCCAGTTAGGTACGGAGTTCACGGTAGTGACCCCGGGCGGCGAGAGCGAGAGATTCCAGATGCGTCTCATCGGGGCCCACAATGTCATCAATGTGGTGGGGCTATCGCAGTTGCTCATAGAATGGGCATGACGCTGCAGGAACTGCGGATCCCGGTACGCCGGATCGAGCAGGTACCCCATCGTATGCAGATGCGGGAGCACGGTCTGGTGACGATCATCGATGATGCTTACAATTCCAACCCTGTAGGTTCCAGGGCAGCGGTCGAGACGCTGGCTATGTTTGACGGTATCCGGATCCTGATCACGCCGGGCATGGTGGAGCTGGGTGACAAGGAAGCAGAATACAATCATAAATTCGGTAACTACGCAGCGGATTGCTGCGATTACATCCTGTTAGTGGGCAGACGGCACACCGAGCCCATCAGGGAGGGCGTGTTGGAGAAGGGATTTCCCGGAAGAGAAATGCCTGGTATTCGACAAGCTGGAGGAAGCTGTATCTTACGCCTATGCCATCAAAGGGCAGGGACATAAGTATATTTTATTGGAGAATGACCTGACGGATAACTATTAGACGACTCAGAGGCGATTTCGCGAAAGTGGTTCCGGATAGTTGACAGAGAGTAGTAAAATTCAGGAGGGAAAATAAATGAAGACAAGAGTAGCAATGCTGTTTGGCGGCAAGAGTGTAGAACACGAGGTATCCGTAATCTCCGGCATCCAGGCTGTCATGAGCATGGACACAGACAAATACGAAGTGATCCCGGTCTATATGACCAAGCGTAATGAAATGTACATCGGTGAGGAGATCGGCAAGATCGAATCCTATAAAAATATCGACGAACTGTTGAAAAAAAGTCCCAGAGAGTCATTATGACCAATGAGGATGGAAAGGTATTCCTGACGCCCTTCCCGGTGAAGCTGTTCGGCGGGAAGAAACCGGTAGAGATCGACGTGGCTTTTCCCGGTAGTCCACGGTACCAATGTGGAGGACGGCGCTTTCCAGGGTTACCTGAAGACCATGGGCATCCCCTTCGTGGGCTGTGATGTGACCGCATCCGCCATTGGTATGGACAAATACATCATGAAAGCTGTATTAAAGGAGTGTGATGTTCCGGTACTGGATGCGCAGCTGTATACCCTGTCGGATTATGCGCAGATAGGGACTCTGCTCGACAAAGTGGAAAAAGGACTGGGATATCCGGTGATCGTAAAACCGGTCAACTTAGGCTCCAGCGTAGGCATCAGTGTAGCTAAAAATCGTGTGGAACTGACCCACTCCGTCGATGATGCGTTCAAGTATGCGACCAAAGTGCTGGTGGAGCACGCCATCACCAATTTACGTGAGATCAACTGCTCGGTACTGGGAGATGAGAATGACGCTATTGCTTCCGAGTGCGAAGAACCCCTGCACACCAAAGATATCTTAAGTTATGAAGATAAATACGTCAGCAATGCCAAGGGCAGCGGCTCCAAGGGCATGGCGAGCGTATCCCGCAAAATCCCCGCAGAGCTGTCTCCGGAGAAGAGAGAGGAAGTCCGGGAGCTGGCAGTCAGATCCTTTAAAGCACTGGGCTGTAACGGTGTGTCCCGTATCGATTTTATGATCGATGAGGACAACGGCAAGCTGTATTTTAACGAGATCAATACCATCCCGGGATCTCTGGCATTTTATCTGTGGGAGCCGGTAGGAGTTCCTTACAAAGAGCTTCTGGATCGTATGATCCAGCTGTCTTTGAAGAGAGCCCGCACCGAGGAGAGACTGACCTTTACCTTTGACACCAATATCCTGAATTCCGCAAGCTTTGGCGGCTCTAAGGGTGGTAAACTGTAATAGCTGGTTTATGGATTTTATGATTATTTAATATATTTTTAGCACTCGGGACTTGCGAGTGCTAAGCAGTAGTGATAATATAATCTCTGTAAGAGGAACAAGCGACTGCAACAGCAGACAATTGTTTGAAAAGAGATGTGAAGTGGTCAGCCGCGCAGGGAACTGTGTCGGCTGATTTTTACATGGAGAACGTCTTGGTTGTGTGGCTCACCGGTTGGGCAGAATGGAGGGAATATGACGAAGACAACAAAAAGAGATTATTATGAAGTACTGGGTGTCAGCAAGACAGCGGACGCCGCAGCGATAAAAAAAGCATACCGGAAACTGGCGAAAAAATACCATCCGGATACCAATGCAGGAGACCCTGTGGCAGAGGAGAAGCTGAAGGAAGTCAACGAAGCTTACGATGTGCTGGGGATGAAAAAAAGAAGAAACTATATGATACTTACGGTTTTGCTGCTTTCCAGGAGGGATTTAATGAGGAGGCAGCCAGACAGTATCAGGAGCAGTTTAAGAACGGAGGCGGATTCGGCACCGATGGATTCGGCGGCTTTGGCAACGGCACGTTCCATTACAGCACCGGAGGAAGCGGTTTCGGTACCGGTGATTTTGGCGGCTTCGGCGGGGATGAGGATATTTTTGACAATCTGTTCGGTCAGTATTTCAAAGGGACAGAAAGGCTCCGGACGGGGCAGCCGGGCGAACTACCGCAGCAAAGGTCAGGATGTGGAATCCGGCATCACCATCAGCTTTGACGAAGCAATGCATGGCTGCGATAAGACCTTTACCTTAAGAGATCCGGCTACCGGCAAGTCCGAATCCGTGCAGGTGCATATTCCGGCAGGTATCGATACCGGTAAAAGTATCCGCCTGAAAGGTAAAGGGTGGTGAAGGTTACTCCGGCGGTGAGAGCGGTGACCTGTATCTGAAGGTGACGGTACAGGAGAAGCCGGGCTGGGAGCGTAGAGGACAGGATCTGTATACCACGGTCAATATCCCTTATACTACCGCGGCACTGGGCGGCGAGATCCGAGTCCCCACGTTGTACGGTGATGTCATGTGCAAAGTGAAGGAAGGTACGCAGTCCGGAAGTAAGATCCGTCTGAAAGGCAAGGGTGTGGTATCCATGAAGGATAAAAATGCCCACGGCGATCAGTATGTCGTGATCCAGATTCAGGTGCCTAAGAATCTGACCCCGGCAGCAAAAGAAAAATTACAGGAATACAAGAAGGTCAGTGGATTTTGATCCACTGGCCTTTTGTGTTTTTGATAAATGATAAAATTTTTCATTAAACGAAAAAAGCTGGAAATAGGAAAAACAGGTGTTTATAATATTCATTCATAAATAGAATAAACAAAAGAATTCGCACAGGAGGAAATGAATTATGTTGAAATGTTTAAAAAAGATTGATAAAGTTAAAACCGGTATCTTCGCAGCAGGCGTTCTGTTCGGAACCGCAGGTATCAAAGTACTGTCCAGCAAGGATGCGAAGAAGCTGTACACCAACTGCACCGCAGCAGTTCTGCGCGCAAAAAAGAGTGTGTCATGAAGACTGCGACCACCATCCAGGAGAACGCAGAGGATATCTACGCAGAAGCTCAGCAGATCAACGAGGACAGAGCAGCAAAGGCAGCTCAGGAGTTTGACGGCGAGGTTGAGGCAGAAGCAGCAGAGACTGCAGCAGACGCTGAATAATCCATCGAATCTTCAGTACAACACAGAATAAATGACACCTGCATGCTTCGGCATCGCAGGTGTTTTCATGAAAGCAGGCATAAATTATGAGATTTGTGATCAAACATGAGATAAAGGGGAGACTCAGGGTTCACATTCTGCAGAGCCGTATGAGCTTTGCACAGGCAGATACACTGCAATACTATCTGGATGGACAGAGTAATATTGTCAGTGCCAAAATTCAGGAGCGCACCCTGGATGTCACGGTAGTCTATACCGGTTCCAGGGAGGAGGCACTGAAGACACTGGAGGATTTTACATATCAGGGTACGGAAGTGCCGGAGAACTATCTGGCCAATTCCGGCAGAGAGATGAACCGGGAATATAAGGATCAGCTGATCAATAAAGTGGTAATGCATTATGGGATCAGGCTGTTTCTGCCCATGGACATCCGTTCCGTGATCACCACAGTGAAGTCTTTCAAATATCTCTGGCATGGAATCAAGACCCTGGCAAAGGGGAAGATCGAAGTGCCGGTACTGGATGCCACTGCTATCGGCGTATCCGTGCTGCGCGGTGATTACAACACCGCAGGCTCTGTGATGTTCCTGTTAGGCATCGGCGAGATCCTGGAAGAGTGGACGCACAAAAAGTCTGTCGGTGATCTGGCGAGGAGCATGTCCTTAAACATTGACAAGGTATGGGTTGTGAGCGACGGACAGGAGATCCTGGTGCCGTCCACATCCATTAAGTCAGGAGATCTGGTAAGGATCCACATGGGTAATGTGATTCCTTTTGACGGCACAGTGACGGACGGAGAAGGTATGGTGAATCAGGCGTCTCTGACCGGAGAATCCGTTCCCGTGAGAAAAATCCCCGGTGGAACTGTCTATGCCGGAACTGTGGTAGAAGAAGGCGAGCTGACTATCTGTGTGAAAGAAAACGGCGGCTCCAGCAAATATGAGAAGATCATGACCATGATTGAGGAATCCGAGAAGCTGAAATCCTCTCTGGAGGGTAAGGCAGAGCACCTGGCAGATAAGCTGGTACCCTACACGTTCTTAGGTACCGGTCTGGTATGGCTGTTCACACGGAATGTGACTCAAGGCATTATCCGTGCTGATGGTGGATTTCTCCTGCGCACTGAAGCTGTCTATGCCGTTAGCGGTACTGTCTGCGATCCGTGAGGCAAGCACCTATGAGATCACGGTGAAGGGCGGCAAATACTTAGAGGCTATGGCAGATGCCACCACCATCGTATTTGACAAGACCGGAACACTGACCAAGGCACAGCCTACCGTGGCGGATGTGGTATCCTTTAACGGACAACCCGCAGAGGAACTGCTTCGGATCGCTGCCTGCATGGAGGAGCATTTCCCGCATTCCATGGCAAAGGCGGTGGTGCGGGAAGCGGCCCGCAAGGAGCTGGTACATGAAGAACTGCATACCAAAGTGGAATATATTGTAGGTCATGGAATCTCTTCCACTCTGGAAGGCAAGAAGATCATCATCGGCAGCTACCATTTCGTATTTGAGGATGAGCAGGCACAGATTCCGGAGGGCAGACAGGAGCTGTTCGATCAGCTGCCTGAGGAATACTCTCGCCTGTATATGGCAATTGACGGCAAGCTGGCTGCAGTGATCTGCATCGAGGATCCTCTCAGAGAAGAGGCTCCGGAGGTCATCCGACAGCTGAAGAGTCTCGGAATCCACAAGGTAGTCATGATGACAGGAGACAGCGACCGTATCGCCGGGGCAATTGCGGGTACCGTCGGTGTGGATGAGTATTATTCCGAGGTGTTGCCGGAGGACAAAGCAAGGTTCGTGGAGCATGAGAAGCAGGCAGGTCATAAAGTCATTATGATCGGTGACGGCATCAACGATTCCCCGGCATTGTCTGCGGCAGATGTTGGTATTGCCATCAGCGAGGGTGCACAGATCGCCAGAGAGATCGCGGATGTGACCATCGGCGCAGACAATCTGTATGAAGTGGCTACCCTGAAGGAATTGAGCAACTCTCTGATGGAGCGGATCCATAAAAAATTATCGCATGATCGTAGGGATCAACACCGGACTGATCATTTTAGGTGTGGCAGGAATCATTCCTCCCACTACGTCCGCTCTTCTGCATAATACATCTACCCTGTGGATCAGCACCAAGAGCATGAAGAACCTTCTGGACAAAGAAGAAGTATAAAGAAAAAAACATAGGCCATTGTAAGGGGAAGGATGAGTTCCCCTTGCAGTGGCCTGTGTTTTGCTCTATAGTAAGTTTGGACTAACCACAAAAAAGTGTAATACAATTTGCCGAGAATGTACGGTACTTTTTGTAGGAATTATATGTTGCATATTTGCAGATGCGTGTATATAATGATATAGTAATTCCTAGTTGAACGATAGAGATAGGAGGAAGTATATGTCAGAACAATTATTACAGGTGCGTAACTTGTCCGTAAGTGTAGAGGACAAGCCCATCCTTCATGGAATAGATTTAGAGGTTCGCCCCGGAGAGACCCATGTCCTCATGGGACCCAACGGTGCGGGCAAATCCACACTGGGTTACACCATCATGGGAAGTCCCCCGGTATGAGGTGACCGGTGGTGAGATCCTGTTCAAAGGGAAGGAATTATTAGAGGAAACTGCAGACCAGAGAGCGAAGGATGGTATTTTCCTGTCTTTCCAGAATCCCCTGGAGGTACCCGGAGTATCGCTTCGGAATTTCATCCGTAATGCCGTGGAACAGAGAAGCGGTTCCCGCATCAAGCTGTGGACCTTCAAAAAGGAACTGGAGCAGGCAATGGAAGTATTGCAGATGGATCCTTCCTACGGGGACCGTGATCTGAACGTGGGATTCTCCGGCGGTGAGAAGAAAAAGGCAGAGATCTTACAGTTACTTATGTTGAAGCCTTCACTGGCCATTCTGGATGAGACGGATTCCGGCCTGGACGTGGATGCAGTGCGTACGGTATCCAAGGGTGTGGAAGAATACCAGAAGGACAAAAAGGGTGCGCTGTTGATCATCACCCACAGCACCAGAATCTTAGAGTCTCTGCATGTGGACAAGACCCATGTTCTGGTAAACGGCAAGATCGTGGCATCCGGCGACGCTTCTCTCGTAGACGAGATCAACGAGCATGGTTTCGAGCGTTTTCTGGAAGCATAAGGAGGTTGACGATCTGAATGAGTGAACGTGAAAAGACATACGTGGAAGACGTCAACAGAAGCATTTATGATATCCGTAATGAGGAGAAGGACGTCTATCGTATTAAAAGGGACTGACTCCCGATATTGTGGCGGAGATTCCCGAGAAAAAGAAGGATCCCGCATGGATGGCAAATTTCAGATTACAGTCTCTGCAGATCTATAATGAGATGGAAGTTCCCGACTGGGGTCCCTCTATTGAGGGTCTGAACATGGAAGACATCGTAACCTATGTAAAACCTAATACCCATATGAGCGCCAAATGGTCCGAAGTACCGGAGGATATCAAGGATACCTTTGAGAAGCTGGGAATCCCGCAGGCGGAGCGGAAGTCCCTCGCCGGTGTGGGCGCCCAGTACGATTCCGAGCTGGTATATCACAATGTCAGGGAAGAAGTGGCAGCCCAGGGCGTAGTCTATACCGATATGGAGAGTGCCCTGAATGGGGAATATGCGGATATGGTGAGGAAGCATTTTATGAAGCTGGTGACCCCCAGAGATCACAAATTCGCAGCGCTGCACGGTGCTGTGTGGTCCGGCGGCTCCTTCGTATATGTTCCCCGGAGTGTCTGTGACGATTCCCCTGCAGTCTTATTTTCGACTGAACGCACCGGGCGCCGGACAGTTTGAGCACACGCTGATCATTGTGGACGAGGGTGCATACCTGCATTTTATCGAAGGCTGTTCCGCCCCGAAGTACAACGTGGCGAACCTCCATGCCGGCTGTGTGGAGCTGTTCGTGGGGAAAAATGCAAAACTGCGTTACTCCACCATCGAGAACTGGTCGAAAAATATGTACAATCTGAATACCAAGCGGGCGTTGGTGGAAGAAGGCGGTACCATAGAATGGGTATCCGGTTCCTTCGGATCCCACGTATCCTATCTCTATCCCATGAGCGTGCTGAACGGTAAGGGGGCCAGAGCGGAATTTACCGGCATCACCTTTGCGGGAGCCGGACAGAATCTGGATACCGGTACCAAAGTGGTCCACAATGCGCCGGAGACCACTTCTTATATCAACACGAAGTCCATCTCCAAGGATGGAGGTATCAGTACGTTCCGAAGCTCCGTGGTAGTGAAGAACAGTGCGACAAAGAGTAAATCTGCCGTATCCTGCCAGTCCCTGATGCTGGATGACAAGTCCCGCTCCGATACTATCCCGGCAATGGATATCCGTACCCAGGATGCCGATATCGGGCATGAGGCGAAGATCGGCAGGATCAGCGATGAGGCAGTGTTCTATCTGATGTCCCGAGGTATCTCAGAAGAGGACGCCAGAGCCATGATCGTCAGCGGCTTCGCAGACAATGTATCGAAGGAGCTGCCGTTGGAATATGCGGTAGAGATGAACAACCTGATCCGCCTGGAGATGAAGGGCAGCATCGGTTAATGTGGCAGGAGGAATGGAGATCAGTATGGAAAAAAGAATATAATATGACCATTAACAGACTGCCGGCGAAGACCTGGAACTGGCTTCGCATGAACGAGACGCAGTTGGAAAAGATAGAAGTACCTACGGCAGGAGGGGTAAAGGTAAGCCTGCCGGAAAAAATAACAACAGCAGAAAATGAGGGATCCCAGCCCTGGAATGCGGATTTTGCAGGCATCCCATCCGGCGTGGGAGAGGACATGGACGGTCTTCTGACAGCAGCGGGAGTGAAGGCACAACATTATGAGGTGTCTGAGGAAACCACAGAAGCACAGCCGTTGCTGTTGGATTATACCTACGTACAAAATAGTTTACAGGCCGGTGCCGTAGCAGTGAGAGCCCGGAAAAACAGTGAAATCACTGTGATCCAGGATTTTGCTTCCGACAGGGAGGCAGCAGGGCAGGCGGCAGTATCCACCAGACTGCATCTGGAAGAGGGAGCGAAGATCCGCCTGATCCAGATTCAGAGACTGGGCAATGGATTTACCTTTATGAATGATATCGGAGCCCTGTGTGAAGAGAAGGCTTCCCTGGAAGTGATCCAGCTGATCCTCGGCGGAAAGAATACTTACCTTGGATGCAAGACTACCTTACAGGGCAGAGAGCAGCCTGAATGCCGACACCGCTTATATCGTGGGCGGTGACGGAAGACTGGATATGAACTATGTAGCTGTGCATGAAGGCAAAAAGACCCAGAGCAATATGCAGGCCGGCGGCGTTCTGCGGGATCATGCTTTCAAGCTGTATCGTGGCACCATTGATTTCAAATGGGGGCTAAAGGCGCAGTAGGCAATGAAAAAGAGGATGTACTGTTATTATCCAACGATGTGGTGAACCAGACCATTCCCTGATCCTCTGTGCGGAGGAAGATGTGGAAGGTAATCACGGCGCCACCATTGGCAAGCTGGATGATGAGCTGCTGTTCTACCTGGAGAGCCGCGGCATGAACAGAGAGCAGATCTATGAGATGATGGCTATGGCCAAGGTGGATGCGGTCTGCCGCAAGATTCCTGATGCAGCTACACGGGCTAAGGTACAGGAGTTCCTTGGCAGAGCCGGGGAAGAAGAGGAAGCGGAAGAGTAAGATAACAGGAGGAAGTATGACGACTTCAATCAGCGAGATCCGTAAGGATTTTCCTCTGCTTATGAGTAACGATGTGATTTATCTGGACACGGCGGCGACTTCCCAGAAGCCGTCCTGTGTTCTGGAGGCAGAGAGAACATTTTATGAAAAATACAATGCCAATCCCTGCGCGGATTATACGAGCTGGGAGGCGGCAACCGAAAAATACGAAGAAGCCAGAGAGATGGTCGGGAGTTTTAAATGCCAGAGAGGCGGCGGAGATCGTTTTCGTCCGCAATGCCACGGAAGGCTTAAATCTGGTGGCCTACAGTCTGAGTTCCCTGGTGCTGAAGCCTGGGGATGAGATCCTGGTGAGCATCATGGAGCACCATAGCAATCTGCTGCCCTGGCAGCAGGCAGCAGCTAGAACAGGAGCTGTGGTAAAATATCTGGAGTGTACCGAGGATGGAAAATATACCGAAGAAGCATTCCGCGCGGCTCTGAGTGATCGGACGAAGGTTGTGGCCATGACCCAGGTATCCAATGTATTGGGCTGCAAAAATGACATCAAACATTTTGCACAGATCGCCCATGAGTCCGGTGCTTATTTTGTAGCGGACGGAGCCCAGAGCGTTCCCCATATGGCAGTGGATGTACAGGATCTGGATGTGGATTTTTGGCATTTTCCGGACACAAGATGTATGCTCCCATGGGAATTGGTGCGTTATATGCGAAGAGAGAACTGTTGGAGCAGATGCCTCCTTTCCTGTGCGGCGGGGAAATGATCGATTCCGTCAGCCGTACCGGAGCCGTGTGGGCGGAAGTGCCACATAAGTTCGAAGCAGGAACGGTAAACGGTGCCGGAGCCTATGCACTGGCAGAGGCAATCCGGTATGTGCAGAAGATCGGTTTTGACTTTATCGAAGAGAGAGAAGCGAAGCTGACAGCCATGCTGATGGCTGGCATGAAAGAGATTCCCGCAGTACACATTCTGGGCTCACAGAAAGCTGAAGACCATCACGGCATTGTGACCTTCAAACTGGACGGTGTGCATCCCCATGATGTGGCTTCTATTTTGGATGCGGATCATATCGCGGTCGGGCGGGACATCATTGTGCCCAACCGTTATTGCAACATTTGAAAGTATTGTCCACCACCAGAGTAAGCCTGGGTGTCTACAATACGGAAGAAGAGATTCAGGCATTTTTAGAAAGCCTTGCAAAGATAAAGGAGACAGATGGGCTATGGAGAATAAGACATTTTATAATGAAATCCTGACGGAGCACAATCTGCATCCGTATCACAAGCACAAGCTGGAGGATGCGAATCTGGTGTTGGAGGGCGTTAATCCCAGCTGTGGTGATGACATTTTTCTGGAGCTGAAAGTGGAGGATGGTGTGGTAGTTGACGGTGCCTTCGAAGGCGACGGCTGTGCCATTTCCCAGGCTTCCGCGGACATGATGCTGGAGCTGGTCATTGGCAGAAGCAAGGAGGAAGCGTTGCATCTGGCAGACCTGTTCCTCAAGATGATCAAGGGAAGTATTACCGAGGAAGAGCGGGACGAACTGGAGGAAGCCTCCGTATTGCAGGATATCGCCCACATGCCCGCCAGGGTAAAATGCGCGGTGCTTGGCTGGCATACTATGCAGGAATTATTGAAAACAGAAGAAAAATAGCTGATAAAAAGATAAAGATACATCTTGCACGCCCTTTTTGGATACGCTACAATGAAAAAAGAAGTGTAAGAAAAGCGGGGGGCTGTGCATGTTCCACATAGAGCTTATCATTGAATTCCTGGAAAATGTGATGAACAATATTGTCCAGGTGGCAATACTGTTCTTTGAATTTGTCGGAGTGATCGTTATTATTCTCTCCGGTCTGAAAGGGTTTTATAATTATGTGCGGCGGGTGCCGGATATGAAGATCACCCTGGCGCAGGGGCTTGCTGTAGGGCTGGAATTCAAGTTGTGCAGTGAGATCCTTAAGACCGTTATTGTCAGAGACTGGAAGGAGATCGTTACCGTAGCCGGTATCATCGGACTTCGTGCGGCACTGACTTTCCTGATCCATTGGGAGATCAAGGAAGAGAAGAATCATTCCTAAAAATCGGCAGCTGATGAAAATCGGCTGCTTTTTTTTAGAATGATTTCCGGTTACCCAACAAAAGTCAATAAGTTTATCCAGATAAAGAGATTAAATTTGTAATGGTATATAGGTTAAATTTGCACCTTGGAAAAAAGCTGTCAGAGGACTAACATATAACGATAAAGTATGTATTTATAAAAAGTGTAAAGAAATGCTAAAAAATCCGTTGCATTTGACACTTCGACGTGCTAAAGCTATCGATAGCATGAACGTAAATGTAATCGATTACGCATGCTTAAAAGGAAAGCAGAATGGAATTACAAAAGACACTTACTCCCGGGGAAGCGCTGGAACGCGTCCTGCGATCTTATCAGACCTACTACAATATCAAAACAGAGGCTGTAGAACCGCCATTCGCAGCCGAAGCAATCTTCGGATCCCATAATGAGCAGTACTTTCTGATCAAGAAAGCTAAGGTGGCAGATATTGACACCAACGAGACTGTGTATTTTGCCACAGAGGAATCTTTATCAAAGGATCGCCTTCTGGAACTGGACTCCATCGCCTGGGAACGGGGAACTGCCAACGTGCAGCCCTCATCCAATCATCGGAACAGCGATGTTGTCCTGATCATTCTGACCGGTCATGCAGAGGAGGATGCGCTTACACAGGTGAAAAAGTGCAAGCATTATCAGAGTTACCTCTGGGGATTTCATGGCTGGAGTAATTACCGTTTGATTGTCGCCGAGTTATCTTCGGGTCGGATCGTCCACAACCGCCACGGACAGATTCTGAAGAAGCTCGTGAAAAAGGCAATACAGTAAATACAAGGGACAGAAATTCCAAATATCGTGCATGCTTGCATGGTAAGATATTTAATTTTGGACCAAAAACTGTGAGGAACAGTAAATTAACGGATTCCGAACAGTTTTAGAATTTGCGAGCGGATTTTAGCGGAGCAATTCGTGTATTTGCGAAAAAATTAAATCTGTGTATAAGAAAAGGAGAAACACAAATGACAGCATTATTAATTGTTTTGGCCGCTATCGTATTATTGTTTACCGGCTATGTGTTCTATGGCTCCTGGCTGGCAAAACAGTGGGGCATTGATCCTACCAAGAAGACTCCTGCTATTGAGAAGGAGGATGGTGTAGACTATGTTGCAGCAAAGCCCGCCGTACTTATGGGACATCATTTTTCCTCTATCGCCGGAGCAGGCCCGATCAACGGACCGATCCAGGCTTCCATCTTCGGATGGGTTCCCGTATTCCTGTGGTGTATTATCGGTGGTATTTTCTTCGGCGGTCTGCAGGACTTCGGATCTTTATTCGCATCTATCAGACATGACGGTAAATCTGTAGGTGAGATCATCGAGGATTCCATGGGATCCAGAGCAAAGAAGCTTTTCATCATCTTCGCACTTCTGGTATTGATTCTGGTAATCGCTTCCTTCGTTAACATCGTGGCAGGTACTTTCCTGACTGTGGCAGACGAAGCCGGCAAGACCGCTTTCGGTTTTGTGACCAATCCTACCGGTAACCAGTCTACCGCTATGATCTCTTTGTTATTTATCGTTCTGGCTGTTATTTATGGTTATGTGACCAACAGAATGGGTGTCAAGACTCTGCCCGCTACCATCGGTGGCATCATCGGTATCGTACTGATCACTGTTCTTGGCTTGAACGTTGGTTTTGCAATGAACCGTATCGCATGGATCGTATTCGTAGGTGTGTACATCGCTGTAGCTTCCCTGGTTCCCGTATGGATCCTGTTACAGCCCCGTGACTATCTGTCCAGCTTCCTGCTGTACGCTATGATCGGTCTGGCATTCATCGGTGTGGTTGCAGGTGCTTTCACCGGTACTGTTGCTTTCGATATTCCAGCTTTCACCAGCTGGGAGCCCAAGGCAGGACAGACCCTGTTCCCTATGCTGTTCATCACTGTAGCATGTGGTGCATGTTCCGGTTTCCACAGCCTGATCGCTACCGGTACTTCTTCCAAGCAGTTAGCGAACGAGAAGGATGCCAAGGCAATCGGTTACGGCTCCATGCTGATCGAGTCTGCTCTGGGTATCATCGCTCTGGTAGCAGTCGGTGCAGTATATCAGAAGTACTTAAACGGTGAGTTCGGATCTCCCGCAGCTGCATTCGCTGCAGGTATCGCATCCATGTTCGGTACCGAGACTTCCAAGGCATATGGCACCATTTACGCACTATTAACTCTGTCTGTATCCGTATTCGCGCTGACCAGTCTGGATACCGGTACCCGTCTGAGCCGTTTCATGTTCTCCGAGCTGTTCCTGAAGGAAGGCGAAGCTACTTACAAGGATGCCAAGGGCGCACGTAAGGTGCTGGCTCATCCTCTGTTCGGTACTGTTTCTATGGTACTGATCGGTTGTATCCTGGGTGGTCTGTCTCTGAGCCAGATCTGGGGTTTGTTTGGTGCAGCGAACCAGCTGCTCGCAGGTATCGCTCTGATGGCAGTAGCTGCATGGCTGGGTGAAGTTGGCAAGAACAACAAGATGTTCTTCTTCCCTATGGTATTCATGCTTGCTGCAACCCTGACCAGCCTGGTGATCACTGTAATCAACAAGTGTAAGGCTATCGGCGCCGGCACCGCTGCATGGGGTGACTGGTTCCAGCTGTTCTTCGCAACTGCAATGGCAGTGCTGGCAATCTTCCTGGTAGTGGAAGGCGCACAGACCTTCGCTAAGCAGATGAAAGAGAAGAAGGTTAAGAAGGCTGCTTAATATAAGCGCAAGATACAAAAGATAAATAAAGTTAAGCAAAGAGAAATCCCGGAGACTGTGAAAGGCCTTCGGGATTTTTATTGTGTATGCGTGGGGACCACAGAAGCGGTGTCGGAATAATAATGGATGCGGCAATCGCAATATCAGCCCCGCGTAAGGAACCGGGGCAATTCTTCAATGGGAATCGGCTTGGAGAACTTATAGCCCTGTAAATAATCTGCATGACTGATGATACACAGTTCTTCCTGGGCATCGGTCTCTACACCTTCGTACAGTACCTTGTAACCCAGACGCTCAAAGGCGGTAGAGAAGTAATCCAGCATGAAGCGGGAATTGGCATCCTGATCCGCCATCAGTAAAAGGCTTCTGTCGAATTTGACCACATCCAGTTTCAGGCTTAAGATCCGGTCGAAATTGGAATAACCGGTTCCAAAATCATCCAGATAAGTACATACCCCCAACTGTTTGAACTCACTGACGCATTCCTGTACCAGTTCGTATTCCGTATCGTTCTGGGACTCCGTAAACTCAACGGCAATGGTGTGGAAGTCGATTCCGGCGGCTCGTACGATGGATTTGAATTCTTCCATGAAGTCCTTTTCGCCCAGCTCTTCCACAGAAAGATTTACGGATACACGGGAGATCTGATAGCCCTCATCTTGCATCTGCTTGATCTGCCTACAGGTCTTATTCAGAATGATCATGCTGAGGCGGTGGATGTAGCCGTATTTTTCTGCCAGAGGAATAAAACGATCCGGGAATACCAGTCCTGTCTGTGGCAGACGCAAACGCATCAGGGATTCTGCGGTATCGTAAGTACCCGTGTGGACATTCCGTACCGGCTGACAATAGACCAGAACGCGTTCGTCATCTAAGGAGCCGTGTTCCGCAATATCCTTCAACTGGGACTTGATATAATGCATTTCTTTATAAGTCTGGTAATCTTCTTCCCCGAAGACACGATAGGAATTCTGCGCTACTTTTTTCGGAAAAGTAATTGAATACTTCGTAGAACTGTTCCAGATTCTCACAAAAGTCCAGATGGTCGAAGAGTACCAGCTTGTAGGGAAGCTTATATTCTTCATAATATTTCTGGAACACCTTTTTAATCAGGGATACTGCCCTTTCTGTGGCATCCGGGACATTGTGGCTGTCCACTGCCAGTACGAAGAAGCTGGTGGAAGGATTGAACAACATACCCTTTCGAAAATAATCCGTCCAGAAGCTGTAGAACAGCTTTCCCATTTCCTCTGTCATGACGTATTCGAAATCCATGTCAAAGCGCAGGCACAGGTAGTAGGTATCCTGAGCGGTCTGTCGCTGCTGGCGCAGATATTCATCCAAGGATGTGGAACCCAGGGCACCGGTCTTCGGGTCGTAGGCGTTGGCATGGAGCATGTACAATACCACCAGAAGCGGCAGAAAATAGGTTGTGGCCAGGAAAGAAGTCGTATTCATGGCAGCTTCCATGACTACGATCAATCCACAGACCGTCTCAGTAAATATCAGCATATGGAACAGTGCGGTAGGAAGTCTGCGGCGCTAGCAAAACCAACAGAAAGAGGATAACCGCCAGATACAGAAGATATCCGACCATAAAAGGAGTGGACAGGATATTTTCATACCAGATTCCGTAATGATCCTGATGAAATCCCCAGCCGGTCAGAGGAGATGCCAGATCGGCAACTCCGGTCACCACAAGGATGGCGAAGGACAGAAAGGTATATTTCCTGCCGATATTTTTCGGGAAGACGATCAGTATTTTCAGGTAAGCAATATAGAGACAGAACAGGGACAGAAGACTGATATGGTAGACGGCCCGGAGGATCCAGAGAAGGGTGTTCTGTCTGGAAAAAAAGGTCGGCATAATAAAGGCAATATTGGAAACTGCGGCAATGAAAAGCAAGGGCAAAACAGGACTTGAAGATCCGAAAGGTCCGGCTCTGTTTAATGAAAGTCTGTCGGATCAGTAACAATGCCAGAAGACACATAACCACCAACAGAAAATCTGCCACGGGAGAGTAACTGTGGATGACGATATGATTTGTGGATAGTAACAGGTTCAACCCCATAAAAATTCTCTCTCTGGTAATGTAGAAAATGAACAAACAATATAAAATGATTTTACAATATACCATAAGAGGAGAAAATTTGTCAGTGGGGCAGCTGTGGAAAATTAGTCCTATTTTGAGCAAATGGGAAAAATTGTAATAGATTTAATGTTCGAAGAATGCAACGGCAATAGCACCCGGGCCCACATGGGTTCCGATGGTGGCACCCAGAGTGCTGACAGGGAAGCTCCTTGGCATAATCCTTCCAGAGATGCTCACTGTCGTGAATGTATTTCTGTCAAAAGTTCGTCACTCAGACCGGTATAGCCCAGACAGAAGGGCTTGGAGAAGTCCACACCGTCCGCTTTTTTCAATTTCACGGATGAGGAAGTTACTGCCGTTTTTGGAACCACGGGCTTTTCCCAAAGCATAATGATCTCACCGTCTACGACTGCTACCACGGGCTTGATGGCCAGAGCACCCCGATGAATGCCACAGTGGGGGAGATACGGCCCCCTTTTTTCAAGTATTCCAGAGTGTCTAAGAGTCCCATGGTGTGGATCTTATGCTTTTGCTCTTGCAGAATGCTTACGATCTCTTCCGCGGTCATTCCCTGCTTTTTTCAGCTGCAGGCCGTGTTCTACCAGAATCTGTTCCCCAATGGTGGCATTCAGACTGTCTACGACGAAGACTTTGCCTTCATAATCCTCGGCAGCGATCCGGGCACTCTGGCAGGTGCCGACAGCTTGCTGGAAATAGTAACCACAATGACAGTTTCTCCGGCCGATACAGCTTTTTCGTAGGCTTCTTCGAAGACTGCGGGAGATACCAGACTGGTGGTGGGCAGAGTATCACATTCGATCAGTTTCTCATAGAATTCCTTATGACTGATGGTGACTCCGTCAGCATATTCCTCCTCACCGAAGCGGATATGCAGGGGGAGAATCGTGACGTCCTCTCTTGAATTGTTCATATCGGATGCGGAGTCCGTGATAAAACGTATTTTTTCCATAATTGTTTCCTGTACTTTCTATATATAGTTATGATGAATATTCTTTCGGGCGGAAATGCGCCGGGGCATCCATCGGGATGGACATACGACATCGTTCATGTCACCTTGCTGTTAATTCTGTTGGAAAGCCGGTCAGGGTGAGTTGCGGATGGATCATTTCTCTGTGAGATGCTTGACAGAAAACTCTGTAAGATACTGCTCCAGATTATGGGAGATCCGTTCCAGAGAGCCATAGAGATTCAACCGTTGTTCTTCCGTCATGCCATCACCGCCGTGAGCCAGTGCGGAATAGATCCGGGAACTGATCTTTTTTGACTACAGTATTGCCTTCTTCTGTCAGATAATACAGTGTGCGGTAGGAACGTTTATGTTCCGGCAGCTCGCAGGACACCAGCCCCTTGGAACTCAACTGGCTTAAGGTACGGGAGATGGCGGCCTTGTCTTCCTTACACAGCTCCGTCAGCTGCGTGGCGGTCAGCCCTTCCGGGTGCTTTCCCAGATAATACAGACACATGGTATAACCGGCTTTTAAGTCCATCTGTCCCATTTCCAGTTCTTTCAATTTTTGCAGATAACGGTGCAATTCTGTGATAGATACCACAAATCTTTCAAAACGATCCTGCATGAAGGTTCCTCCTGTAAAATGTTGACACTGCAACAACTTTATGAAGTGTAACACAAGGATGTTGATAAGTCAACAAAAGAAGGGCAAAAAAATACCTTATCCATTAAGATAAGGTACTGATAAGAATAAACTATGCAATTTCCAGCCGCTGCTTTATTTTTCGGACATCATTTTCCAATACATTAAGCCGGACGCGAACCAGTTCATCATCTTCTTTTACTTTTAAGGCCCGGTCGAATTTTCTGGATAAATCTAAATGAGCTTCTGCAATTGTACAGATATTACGACTGACTTCATTCTCAAGAGTCAACTCTATATTGGTAAGGCGATTCGCCATAGAGAGCTGACCGGATTCCAGATTGGCAAGGCGCTGTTCCATGGCAATCTGACCGGATTCCAGATTGGTAAGGCGCTGTTCCATGGCAATCTGACCGGATTCCAGATTGGAAACACGTTGTTCCAAAGAATCGAATCTTTGCTCCAGTGAATCAAGTCGCTGCTCCACCCTGTCGAGTCGCTGTTCGTTATCAAGTCGCTGCTCCACCCTGTCGAGTCGCTGTTCGACCTTATCAAGTCGTTGTTCCACCCTGTCGAGTCGCTGTTCGACCTTATCAAGTCGCTGCTCCACCCTGTCGAGTCGCTGTTCGACCTTATCAAGTCGTTGCTCCACCCTGCCCAGTCGTTGGTCTATACTTTCTAATTTAATTACTATCGTCTCTAATAATTCCCCGGTTGGTCATGAATTCTCCTCCTGTACATGTATACTAGCACAGTTCAAAAGTGCTGACAATTGGGCAATATAGAGAAAAAAAAAGCGATTGTGCATTATTACAACAAAAAATATGATAAATGGATGATAAGCACCAAAAACATGATATATCCAAGGAAAAAGAGTACGGCAAAATAAACAATGCCGATTGGAACGGTAGAAGAGCCAGAGAGAGCGGCTGCGGTATGGATTGTACTGCGTATTCGTTTATGCTATGCTAAATAGCAGAAGTATTCCGGAAACGGGAATGCACAATGTGCAAAAAGCATAATGCACTAAAATCACATGGTGTGATAGATCGCATTGAACATAGAAAGAGTGAGGACTACAGCATGCTCAGACCCAGCATCGGTATTGATTGGGACGATGTTACCGCCCCGTTTAACAGTATCGCCATCCGTATGGCAAATGAAAAATATCATCCGAAGGAACCCTATCGCATGGAGGAAATCACTTCCTGGGCCAACGAAGGGCGGACTTCGGTGATCAAAGAATTTTATAACGATCCCGAGCTGTACAGCCGGCAGATTCCCACGGAGGAGACAAAGCGTGGGATCCGCCGGCTGATGCAGATTGCGGATGTTTTTTTTATTACTGCGGTGTCACCACATTTTATGGGAGTGCGGGCAGAACAGATCATGACCCAGTTCCCGGAGCTTCCACCGGAAAATATTATTCTGGGAAGTGCCAAGGATCGTGTCCAGTTTGATATTGTGCTGGATGATGCCAGCCACAATATTTTGGACAGCAAGGCAGAGTATCCGGTGTTGATGCGGAAGCCATGGAATGCCAAAATGACAGGGCTCCTGTCTGTGAATACCATGGCTGAATTTGTCTCTCTGGTGAAGCAGATCATGAAAGCATCCACTTCTAAGACAGAGAAGATCACTGCTCCGGCGGTGCTGGCCCTGGTGGGGCCGTCCGGCTCCGGCAAACGGGAGATTACGGAAGCTTTGTGCGGTAGCCGCGGGACAGGCGCGAGCGAAAGGACAGAGAGTGGGGAGATTTTTGTCCGCCCGGTGAACTACTGCACGGAACCGGGGCGCTACGGCCCAAGTACGTCCCGGAGGAAGCCTTCGACCGGATGAACTTTTTTGAAAAAACGGCTTATGCCGGGGTACGGTACGGCACCAGAAAGGAAGACATTCAGACCTTGCTGGATCAGGGAAAGTTTGCGGTGATCCCCGTGGATATGTGCGGTGCCATTGCCATGAAGCGTTCCTTTCCCACCCATATTATCTATGTGGCGAGAGATAAAGAAAAGCTGATCGCCGATATCATTGATTCCGACTATGACACCGAGGAAAAGACACTTCGGATCCTGTCTATCGATGCGGAGAAGCGTAATCGCAAGATCTGTGATTATGTGATCCATAATGATACCATAGAAGGGGAACGTGTCAGCGGAGCGGAAGAAATCCGGCGGCTGATCCTGCTGGAAGGCGAAAAATACTGAAATGCACCGGGGAGCGATACCCGGAAAACGGAATAGAGTTGCACAAAACCGGATAGAGAAGGAGCGGGGCGGACGGATACGTATGGAAGAAAAACAGCTGAAATACTATAAAATGCATCATGATTTACAGGAACAGATCCGACTGGGAGAACTGCGCAGCGGTGACCGTGTTCCCTCGGAGAACCAGCTGGCCGCCGCTTATCAGGTGAGCCGCCAGACCGTCCGCAAGGCACTGGCCATTCTGGAACAGGAGGGATACATCTATGCGGTACACGGGAAAGGCACCTTTGTGTCGGAGCGGGTTCGCCCGGAGCATAAGTCTCACAACATTGCCGTGGTGACCACCTATTTGTCGGATTATATTTTTCCCGGGTTATTCAGGGCATCGATGAAGTTCTTACGGCACAGGGGTATAGCATTTTATTAAAAAATACAAGAAACTCCCGGAGCCAGGAGGCACGGTGTCTGGAGGAACTGTTGCAGAAGGATATCGACGGGGTCATCATCGAACCCAGTAAGAGCCAGATCAGCTGCAGACATCTGCATCTGTATGAGCGGCTGGAAGAATACGGAATTCCCTATGTGTTTATTCAAGGCTGCTTCGACCAGATGGAAGACAAGCCCCAGGTGCTGATGGACGATTGCAGGGGAGGTCATCTGATCACAAAATATCTCCTGGATACCGGGCATCGCGATATTGCCGGAGTGTTCAAGGCAGATGACATCCAGGGACAGAACCGTCACCGGGGCTATGTACAGGCCCTGCAGGAAGCAGGTGTCCTCTACGATCCGGACAAGGTGATCTGGTTCCATACCGAGGATCGTAAAGTCCACCCACAGGGAGGGAATCCGGCGTCTGATCTCCAAGGGAACCAGACTCGACAGTGTGGTCTGTTACAATGACCAGATCGCCATGCAGGTCATCCCGACGCTGACGGCCCGGGGATTCGTGTCCCGGAGGACATTTCCGTCACCGGTTATGACAATTCCTACATGGCCATCGGCGGAGGTTTTCAACTGACCACTATCGTTCATCCCCAGGAAAAACTGGGAGAAATGGCGGCACAGCTGTTACTGTCACTGCTTCATGGGGAATCTCTGGGACCGGAAGAGAGAAAGATTCTCATCCAGCCGGAGCTTGTCGTAGGAAATACAACTTGTTAGCAGGAGCATACAAGTTGTAATATGGTAATATCGAAATTGTATGATGCCAGGGTCAAAAGGTCTAAGCCCATATGAGCTTGCTCATAGGTGGGTGAAAGACCTTTGGACCCGCCCCGATAGGAGCATAAAAGTGGGATGATAATCCCACGATATGCGACTATCGGGCAGGATTGTGGGAGTGCGCAGCACGGAACAATCCGCAGGCATCAAGGTCGGGGGCTTTTGACCCCGACATCATTGTATTCAACTACAGGAGGTATTACTTATGTTACAGACAAAAAATATCAATTCTGGTTTTGTACGGGATCACAGGACTTGTATGGGGACGAGTGCCTGGCAAAGGTAGCGGAGCACTCTCACAAGATCGTGGATGCCCTGAACGCTTCCGGTGTGCTACCTTATGAAGTGGTATGGAAGACGACCCTGATCACTAACGAGCTGATCCGCCGTACTTTTAATGAAGCAAATCTGGATGACACTTGTGCCGGTGTTATCACCTGGATGCATACTTTCTCTCCGGCAAAGTCCTGGATTCTCGGATTACAGGAGTACAGAAAGCCGCTGCTTCATTTACATACCCAGTTCAATGAGGAGATCCCTTATGACACCATCGACATGGATTTCATGAACGAGAACCAGTCGGCACACGGAGACCGTGAGTACGGCCATATCGTGACCCGCATGCGCATGGAGCGTAAGGTTGTGGTAGGTCACTGGTCTGATCCGGTGGTACAGGAGAAGATCGCTTCCTGGATGCGCACCGCAGTCGGCGTGATCGAGAGCAGCCATATCCGTGTGATGCGTGTCGCTGACAATATGCGCAATGTAGCGGTAACCGAGGGTGATAAGGTAGAAGCACAGATCAAGTTTGGCTGGGAAGTAGACGCTTACCCTGTAAACGAGATCGCAGAGAGTGTAAATGCCGTATCTGCATCCGATGTCAATGCACTGGTAGACGAGTACTACGAGAAATATAATATTTTATTAGAGGGAAGAGACCCCGAAGAGTTTAAAAACATGTGGCTGTACAGGCGCAGATCGAACTGGGATTTGAACGTTTCCTGGAAGAGAAGAAATATCAGGCAATCGTTACTCATTTCGGAGACCTGGGTGCGTTGAAGCAACTGCCCGGACTGGCCATTCAGAGACTGATGGAGAAGGGCTACGGCTTCGGCGCAGAAGGTGACTGGAAGGTAGCCGCCATGGTACGTCTGATGAAGATCATGACCGCAGGCAAAAAAGGATGCCAAGGGTACTTCCATGCTGGAGGATTACACCTACAATCTGATCAAGGGCAAGGAAGGTATTCTGGAAGCCCATATGCTGGAGATCTGCCCCACCATTGCGGACGGTCCCATCAGCATCAAGTGCCAGCCCCTGTCCATGGGAGACAGAGAAGATCCTGCAAGACTGGTATTTACTTCCAAGGAAGGTCATGGTATCGCTACTTCCCTGATCGACATGGGCAATCGTTTCCGTCTGATCATCAACGATGTGAACTGCAAGAAAGTGGAGAAACCCATGCCGAAGCTTCCTACCGCTACCAACTTCTGGACTCCCGAACCGGATCTGTATACCGGCGCGGAAGCATGGATCCTGGCAGGAGGTGCACATCATACCGCATTTACCTACGATCTGACCGCAGAGCAGATGGGTGACTGGGCAGCTATGATGGGTATCGAGGCTGTATATATCGACAAGGATACCAAGATCCGTGATCTGAAGAGAGACCTGATGCTGGGAGAAGTATTCTACCGCTAAAATATGCTACCCGAAAAATCTGTTTTCGTGTATAATAGAAAATAGTATTGCAGAGAACGAAATAAAAATCTGCAGGCAGAATCTGCGGGTAGAAGTTACCTGCAGATAGAAGAAGGGTATCGTAAAAATGTTAAAAGTGTTTTTGGTGGAGGATGAATTTGTCATCCGCGAAGGAATCAAAAATAATATTGACTGGAAGGCTCATGGCTATGAGTTCTGTGGGGAGGCCGGTGACGGAGAACTGGCCTATCCCATGATCCATAAACTGCGTCCGGATATCGTGATCACTGATATCCGGATGCCGTTTATGGACGGCCTGGAACTGAGCCGTCTGATCCGCAAGGAGCTTCCGGACACATAAATCATTATTCTGTCCGGTTACCAGGAATTCGAATATGCCAAGGAAGCTATCAAGCTGGGAGTGGCCCAGTATCTGTCCAAACCCATCAATGGTGAGGAACTGCTGGCGGAATTGGATGAATTGTCGGCGAAGATCGAGGAGAAGCGCATAGCCATTCAGATCAGAGAGCGGTATTTGCAGGAGATGGAGGAAAACAATCTCAGAGAGCGGAAAAAACTGTTCCAGGAACTGGTCACCGGAGAAAGCACCGTGGCAGAACTGTTGGAATCGGCAGAGATTCTGGGGATCGATCTGTCGGCACCCTGGTACAATATTATTCTGTTCAAGACCCAGTCTCTGCGTCATGCGCAGGATGAGTATTCCGGCAGCCTGATCCGGATCGAACAGGAACTGCGGGGACTGGAAGACGGCAGGACGGTGATCACCTTTGATCGTAATCTGGAAGGAAAAGCATTCTTATTAAAAGCCGATTCCGAGGAACAGCTATTGCTGCTGCAACAGGAATACATAGAAAAGATCAAGGACATTATGGAAGGCTATGAGCATGTGCGGTATTTCGGTGGTATCGGCAAGCCGGTGAACCGTCTGCGGGAGCTTCCGACATCTTTTGAACAGGCCAGTCATGCTTTTGCCCACAGATATCTGGTGCAGGACAGCCGGATCCTGGACAGCGGACATATGACGGAGGAAGCGCAGAAGGAAGATAATTTTGACATCAAGGAAGTCAATCCAAAGCAGATCGACCGCACCAGGATCCAGGAATTCTTAAAGCAGGGAGACAGAGAGGAGGTCGTTTATTTCGTAGAAGAATTTTTCCGGGATCTGAGCAACAAAGCACTGCAGTCCAATATTTTCAGGCAGTACATCACGATGGATGTCTATTTCTGTGTGGCAGATTTTCTGGAAAGCCTGCAGACGGATACGCAGGAACTGGAAACACCCAATCAGGACGAGAAGACCCTGCAGGACAGCGATAGTGCGATCCATTACATTACCAGAATTCTGCAGAAAGCACTGGCGGTCAGAGATAAGGCTGCCAGCAGCCGGTATGATGATGTGGTGGAACAGGTGATGAAATACATTGATGAGAATTATGCAGACGAGGAACTTTCCCTGAATCTGCTGGCATCCCACGTGAATTTCTCACCAAACCATCTGAGCATGATCTTCAGCCAGCAGACCGGACAGAGCTTTATCAAATATCTGACAGACTATCGTATGAACAAGGCAAAGGAACTCTTGCGCTGCACCGGCAAGCGCAGCAGCCTGATCAGCCAGGAGGTGGGCTACAAGGATCCACACTATTTCTCCTATCTGTTCAAGAAGACCCAGGGAATGACCCCTACCCAGTACCGGGGCGGCACCAGTTAGCCGTGGCCATGGATAAGGGGATTCCTATGAGAAAAAAGATAAAAAGAATTGTATGAACATTCGACACTGGTGGCAAAGATAAGATATTCCTATCTTTGCCTTCTGGTGCCTTTTGTATTGTTCCTGATCTTTTGCTTCTATAATTTATGGAACAATAACCGCAGATACGAGGATATGATCAATTCCTCCGTCATGGCCAGTCAGTTCAGCCTGGATTTCCAGAAGGATTTCGATTATGAGACTTATCTGCTGATCGTAGGGAACAAGACGCTGGAAGAGTCCAGTCTGCATGATATGCTGGTGGAGGCAGATGACATCGTGGCCGGTCTGGAAGAACTGACGGAATCTCAGGAGAACCTGAAACGACTGACCAGTGTCAAAAAATATCTGAACAATCTGGAGACCTATATCGGCAGGATCGAGGACAATATCCGGGAAGGCAACCGCTACGAGGACAACATGGAAATCTGGGAAAATGATGTGCAGATTGTGACGTCTCTGGTGGGTGATACCATGTCCCAGT
>VOFH01000657.1_pt1 | contig 28001 bp, 35 predicted proteins | sample 5384091 | NCBI WGS metagenome assembly VOFH01 (sample SAMN12384727, study PRJNA508395) | human gut metagenome | isolation source: healthy gut G | host: Homo sapiens
ATGCAATACCCAAGTAACCGCCTTCAAAGTTCATACCCCATCCGCTGCCTTTGTCGGCAAAGTGGTTGTTTAAGGGGAAATTGAACTGCCAGTCGATGTTGGCATAACCGTTATCGGTCATCTGTGCCTTTGCCGGCATGGCGAAGACAAGGGCGAGGGCGGCGATTGCGAATGCCCTCAAGGATATATATTTCAATGTTTTCATACTTGTTCTTGTTTTATAAATTCAACAATAGCTTTCTATCGGGATAGAAGAAGTCGGTAGTTTATCTCGGCTGGGCACTCATTCTGTTAAGATAGGCAGATTGTGTAAAAGCCTGATTCACGCCTTCCACTGCCATTTTGGTGTTGAAAGAGGTCGAGCCGCTCAATAACCCGCTCATGTAGCTGGTCCACAGCACGGGAAGTTTTTCCTTTTCGCCTTGGGGAGCGTCGAGGTTCAGCAATTCGGTGATGAAGGAACCGGTACTATAAGCATAGTTTACAGCATACGGATAGTACCATCCGCCCCAGTTACCCCAGTAAGGAGCATCCCAATAGCCCGGGTAGTTCCACCACCATTCGGGGCGTCCGTAGTCCGTAAAGTAGTAAGTGCTCTTTACGTAACTCACTTGCAAACCGAGGTCGGCGTCTTCGCGATTGTCTGTACGGACATAACCGCGGTTGTTCATATTGGCAACGTATGCGCTGAGGATTTCCTGTGCACTTTCGTCTTTCCAATATTCGGCGTCTTTACTGTTGCCGATAACAAGGATGCTATCCGGTAAGTAATAGGTTTCGAAAGCTTTGAAGTCTGCTTTCGTGTCATAATTGGTATAAACCAGATACTTGCTGTCCAGCTTATCCATGTCGGGGTCTTTTTCGCAAGATACGAATGCTATTGCGAAGACCGCTAATAATAAGGGAATAAATTTCTTCATACTTCTATAATGTTTAGGTTAAATATAAATTCCTGCCCTATTGGTACCTTAGGCTTTTGGAGAAAGAACAAGATAAACCCAAGCACTTCTGAATGGGCACGGACCATCGACGAACTAAGGTCGGATTATCCTCTTGACTTGCTATTGGAGTTAAGAAAGATGGCCTGTTCTGTGTTCTATTACCATCTGAATCGCCTTAAAGCCGCTGACAGATATGCCAATGAAAAGGAATCGATTAAACTGATTTTTCATGAGCATAAGGGACGCTATGGCTATCGCCGTGTGACAGCGGAGATGCATAATCGTGGTTTTATGTTAAACCACAAGACCATTCAAAAGCTTATGGGTGACTTGGGGCTTAAAAGCAAAATACGCCAGGTGCGCTACCGGTCATACAAAGGTGAGGTCGGTAAGATTGCCCCAACATAATAGACAGGGATTTTACGGCAGAAGCTCCAAACCGCAAATGGGCGACAGATGTAACACAGATAAATATCGGTTCCGTCAAACTTTATCTCTCGCCGATATTGATATGTTCAACGGCGAGATAATATCATACAATATCTCCCGGAACCCAAATCTGGAACAGATATACGATATGTTGGATAAAGCGTTTGCAAAGTTCGACAATCTTGACGGCCTTATACTCCATTCTGATCAAGGATGGCAATACCAACATTACGGCTACCGTAAGCGTTTGGAAGAACACCATATAGTACAAAGTATGTCTCGCAAAGGCAACTGCCTTGACAACGCTATGGTGGAGAACTTTTCGGTATTATGAAGTCTGAACTTCTATATGCCGAGCAATTTGAATCGACCGAAACCTTTATAAAGGCTTTAGATAGCTATATTGAATATTATAATAATAAAAGAATCAAAGCCTGAAGAATGGAAAGAGCCCGGTACAACACCGAACTCTTTCTATTACGGGATAATGTTTAACCTGTCCAACTTTTGGGGTGCAGTTCAACTCTACACGGTGACTCTATTTACACACCGGGGTAAAGCTCGTTACATATCGAGGTAAATGTCGTTACAATAAGGGGGAAGTGTCGTTACATACAGTGGTAAATGCTTTTACATATTTCAGTAAACTATTGGTAAATACTATTTGCTGATTATCAATAGAGTAACAGAATATCCTTCGGTAACCTTTTTATTCTTTTTATCGGGTTATGAACAAATGATAAATAATCTTTTAGACACGGATGACACGGATGACGCGGATCTTTTTTTTTATAGTGCAGCCTTTAAATCCGCGTTATCCGCGTTATCCGCGTCTAAAAAATAATATACTGAATGGTGCTAATCACTTATCACTAAATCCTAATCACCTTTATTCCTTTCTAATACTTTTTAGTCCAGTATCCGTTGGATCGTTTCAACTCTTCCGCTGTGAACTTTGTATTTTCTATGGCTTTCAGATTATCTGCCAGTTGGGCTACGGAACTTGCACCTATAATGACCGAAGTGACCATTTCATCTTTCAGCACCCATGCCAACGCCATTTCGGCAAGAGTCTGTCCGCGTTGGGTAGCCACTTCATTCAGTGCCTTTATTCTATTGAGCACTTCTTTTGTCAGCGCTTCTTTTTTAAGGAAGCCGCCTTTGGCGATGCGTGAATCATCGGGAATACCGTTCAGGTAGCGGTTGGTAAGCAATCCTTGTGCCAGCGGTGAAAAGGCAATGAAACCGGTACCGTTTTCGCGTGCCTGTTGCAGAATACCTTCTTCTTCCGGTTCCCGGTTGAACATATTGTATCTTCCCTGATAGAGCAGGCAGTGCATCCCTCTCCGCCAGATAGCGGTATGCGAATTCGGCTGCTTCTTTCGGGTATTTGGAAATACCCACATACAGGGCCTTGCCTTGGCGCACGATGTCCACAAGCGCCTGCAATGTTTCTTCGAGTGGAGTTTCGGATCGTAACGGTGCGAATAGAAGATGTCTACATAATCCAGATTCATCCGTTTCAGGCTCTGATTAAGACTGTTCATCAGATATTTCCTGGAACCCCATTCACCGTAAGGACCGGGCCACATATCATGTCCGGCTTTTGGTTGAGATAAACAGTTCGTCCCGGTAGGGCATGAATGACTTCTTCATAATCATGCCGAAAGTCTCTTCCGCCGAACCGTAGGACGGGCCATAGTTATTGGCGAGATCGAAATGCGTGATACCCTGGTCAAAGGCGTAATGTGCCATTGCCTGCAGAATTGGAGAAGGTGTTTACATCTCCGAAGTTGTGCCACAAACCTAAAGAAACTTCGGGCAGTAATATGCCGCTTCGCCCGCAACGACGATATTTCATGCCGTTGTCATACCGCTTGGAATCGGGAGAGTAAATGGGGTTTATCATATCATTCAGTTTGAGTGGAGAAATGTACTTTTATCGGGAAACAAAAATAGGCAATTTCTCCGGAAAAGACCATTTTCTTTGTCTAAAAGTGAGCGGATTACAACAGATGCCCCGACTGGAAACAAATTATACTATAATTGGATAAGAAAATGTTATCGGAAGTTTCCGGAGAGCGCTATCTTTGCGGGGTAACGGGAAAGAAAGGAAGGAAACCAGTTGACGAGTTGACAAGGGGACAAGGGGCTGCGCAATGCTCCTATGCCGCATGGAATCTTGTCCCCTTGTCAACTTGTCCCCTTGTCAACTTTCCCTCAAAAACCTAATAATAATGAAGAAAATAATCGCAACTATGGCAATCGGAGCTTGTTTGTGTTCCTGCGGCGGAAGCCAGAAGGAAGTGTATAAAGACTCTACCGCACCCGTAAAGGACAGAGTAGAAGATCTCTTGAAAAGAATGACTCTGGAGGAGAAAGTAGGTCAGATGAACCAGTTCGTCGGTGTGGAACATATCAAGGCAAACAGTGCCGTGATGACCGAAGAAGAATTGAAGAATAATACGGCAAATGCTTTCTATCCCGGCTTTACGGAGAAAGATATAGAAAAGTGGACGGAAGAAGGCTTGATCGGTTCTTTTCTGCATGTGTTGACCATTGAAGAAGCCAACTATCTGCAATCTCTCGCTATGAAGAGCCGCTTGCAGATACCTATTATATTCGGTATCGATGCCATCCATGGCAATGCCAATGCGCCGGATAATACGGTATATCCCACCAACATCAATCTTGCCTGTTCCTTTGATACGCTGATGGCCTATAAGATAGCCCGGCAGACAGCGAAGGAAATGCGTGCCATGAACATGCACTGGACGTTTAATCCGAATGTGGAAGTTGCCCGCGATGCCCGTTGGGGACGTGTTGGCGAAACGTATGGTGAAGATCCTTATCTGGTCACTTTACTGGGCGTACAGTCAGTGAAAGGTTATCAAGGCGATTTGAATGGCAACGAAGATGTATTGGCTTGTATCAAGCATTTCGTCGGTGGCAGTGAACCCATCAACGGGACGAACGGTTCTCCCACTGATTTGTCAGAGCGTACACTTCGTGAAGTTTTCTTCCCTCCCTTTGAGGCAGGAGTGAAGGCGGGAGCCATGTCTCTGATGACTGCCCACAATGAGCTGAACGGTATTCCTTGTCATAGCAATGAGTGGTTGATGCAAGACATTCTGCGTGGCGAATGGAACTTCCCGGATTCGTAGTCAGCGACTGGATGGACATTGAACATATCCATGACCTGCATGCTACTGCCGAAAATCTGAAGGAAGCTTTTTATCAGTCTATTATGGGAGGTATGGACATGCACATGCATGGTATCCACTGGAACGAAATGGTAGTGGAATTAGTGAGGGAGGGGCGTATCCCAGAATCTCGTATTGACGAGTCTGTACGCCGCATACTGGATATCAAATTCCGTCTCGGCCTTTTCGAACAACCTTATGCCGATGAGGCCGAAACCATGAAAGTGCGCCTTTGCGATGAGCATCGTGCAACGGCTCTTGAGTCTGCCCGCAATGGCATTGTATTGTTGAAGAATGACGGTGTGCTCCCTCTGGACGCTTCCAGATATAAGAAGATCATGGTGACCGGTATCAATGCCGACGACCAAAATATCCTGGGTGACTGGAGTGCTCCTGAGAAAGATGAAAAACGTAACTACCATCCTGGAAGGTCTGAAAATGATTGCTCCCGATACTCAGTTTGATTTTGTAGACCAGGGTTGGGACCCACGCAACATGGATCCGAAGAAAGTGGCTGAAGCTGCCGCGCGTGCCAAGAGTGCTGATCTCAATATTGTAGTGGCAGGCGAATATATGATGCGCTTCCGTTGGAACGACCGTACGGACGGTGAAGATACCGACCGTTCGGATATCGACCTCGTAGGTTTGCAGAACGAGTTGATAGAGAAAGTGGCTGCATCCGGTAAACCGACTATTCTTATTTTGGTGAATGGACGTCCTCTCGGTGTGCAGTGGGCGGCCGAAAATCTTCCCGCTATCGTAGAAGCATGGGCACCGGGGATGTACGGTGGTCAGGCAGTAGCCGAAATTCTGTATGGTCAGGTGAATCCGTCCGCCAAATTGGCTATTACGATTCCTCATAGTGTAGGTCAGTTGCAGATGATATACAACCATAAGCCGTCACAATACTTCCATCCTTATGCGGCAGGTAAGCCAAGCACTCCGCTCTATCCGTTCGGTCACGGCCTTTCTTATACTACTTATAAATATGATGACCTAAAATTGGCACAGAAAGAAATCACTAAGGACGGTACGGTGGATGTGAGTGTAAAAGTTACGAATTCGGGCGACCGTGATGGAGTGGAAATCGTGCAACTGTATATCCGCGATAAATTCAGTAGCGTCACCCGTCCGGTGAAGGAACTGAAAGACTTTACCCGCGTACTGTTGAAAGCCGGCGAAAGTCAGGTCGTGAACTTTAAGATTACTCCCGATAAACTGGCTTTCTATGATAAAAAAAGATGAAGAAGATTGTAGAACCGGGTGAGTTCATTGTGATGGTGGGTGCATCTTCTGATGATAAAGATCTGCTGAAAGATTCTTTCTTTGTGAAATAAAATAGGAGAAATAAAATACAGTTATTGCTTTTTTCTTTTAAGGTTATACCTTTCCGATGGTTAGGTATAACCTTTCTTTCTTTATAACAAATCTTACCCCATAATAAAACAAATTCTACCATTCGGGATTAAAAAAGAATGGTTATTTTTGTGACATGATACTATTTTAACCAATCAATATGGAAAACTCAAACTACATTATGAGGGGAGATTACTCCCTTGTCCGACCGCGATTGTTTTTATATCGCCGACCGTCGCAAGACGGAGTTTACTTATCCTATCCACTGTCATGCCGAATTCGAACTAAACTTTACGGAACACGCAGCCGGTGTCCGCCGGGTAGTGGGAGACTCCGCCGAGGTGATCAGTGACTATGATCTGGTACTGATTACCGGCAAAGAGCTGGAGCATGTGTGGGAGCAACACGAATGTACTTCGAAGGAGATACGGGAAATCACGATTCAGTTCTCATCCGACCTGTTTTTCAAGAACTTCATGAATAAAAACCAGTTCGACAGCATCCGGCGTATGTTGGAAAAGGCGCAATGCGGCATTAGTTTCCCCATGCAAGCCATCATGAAGGTGTATAATTGGCTGGATAAACTGGCTTCCGAAGAACAGGGATTCTATGCTGTGATGCATTTTCTGCGCATCCTTTATGAGTTGTCTTTGTATGATGATGCAAAGGTGCTGTCCAGTTCTTCCTTTGCTAAGATCGAGACATTCTCTGACAGCCGCCGGGTGCAGAAGGTACAGAAATATATTGCTGATCATTATCAGGAAGATATTCGTTTGAATACTCTGGCGGATATGGTGGGTATGACACCGGTTTCGTTCAGCCGTTTCTTCCGTTTGCGTACAGGGAAGACTCTTTCCGACTATATTATAGATATTCGTCTGGGGTTTGCTACACGCTTGCTGGTGGACTCGGCGCATACCATTGCCGAAATCTGCTATGATTGCGGCTTTAATAATCTGTCCAACTTCAACCGAATGTTTAAACGTAAAAAAGATTGTTCACCAAAGGAATTCAGGAAAACTATAGAAAGAAGAAGATTGTGATATGATAATATTGTATCATTATTCTTCTTCGAAACCACGTACATTGCAACAACGAACAAATCTTAGTTTTCTACCATGAGAAAAATATCACTTCTTTTTGGATGTCTGTTGTGTATGCTTGCTGCAACAGCGCAGATACGCGGTAATGAAATCCGTGTAATGGTTTCTCCTGATCATACCGATTGGAATTATCGTTTGAATGACAAATGTACATTTACCGTGAGGGTGCTGAAGGCTCAGAATCTTTTGCAGAACGTGACGGTGGATTATGAGCTGGGGCCGGAGATGTATCCTACCGAAGTCAAGAAAGGCGTATTACTGAAGAATGGTGAATTAAAGTTGCAAGGGACGATGAAGACACCCGGATTCCTGCGTTGCAAAGTGACGGCACATGTAGGTGACCGTAAATACGAAGGATTGGCGACCGCTGCTTATGCTCCCGAACAATTGCAGCCTATTACGGAGTTTCCGCGGATTTTCGTGAATTTTGGGTGAAAGAGCCGGAAGGCGCCCGCCGGACATCGCTTCAACCCTTGATGACTCTGCTTCCCGAACGATGCACTGCAACAGTCAATGTTTATCATGTAAGCTTTCAAACAGATCGTTGGGGTTCCCGTTTCTATGGTGTCCTTTGTGTGCCGAAAAAAGAAGGTAAGTATCCGGCTCTGTTGCGTGTGCCCGGTGCAGGTATTCGTCCGTATGCCGGCGATGTTTATACAGCGGAACAAGGTGCAATCACATTGGAGGTTGGCATCCATGGTATTCCCGTTACTATGGAGCAATCTTTTTATGATAACCTGATGAATGGTGCATTGAATGGTTATTGGACTTTCTGTCGGAATGATTTGAGGAATTTCTATTATCACCGGGTGATTATCGGTGCTTTGCGTGCAGTTGATTTCATCTGTGAATTGCCGCAATATAACGGGCAGGCACTTGGTGTGACAGGTTCCAGCCAGGGTGGGGCACTTTCTGTGATGACGGCGGCCCTTGATCCGCGCGTCACTTTCTTTGCTGCCGTTCATCCGGCACTGTGCGATCATGAAGCTTTTATGAAGAAACGCGCTTGTGGCTGGCCGCATTATTTCTATTATTATGGTGCTCCCGATGCTAAAGAACTGGAAGTGGTGCGTTATTATGATACGGCGAGCTTTGCCCGTTGTCTTACAGTACCCGGTTGGTTCAGTTGGGGATATAATGATGATGTTTGTCCGCCGACTTCCATGTATGCCGCTTATAATGCGGTAACTCTCCCAAAGAACTCCATCCATATCTTGAAACTGGCCATTATTGGTATCAGGAACAATGGGACGAATGGCTGGCATGGCTGTGGAAACAGATGGGAATAGGGAAATGATAAAATTGTTACTAAAACCTGATAATATGAGACACTTATTCTTATTGACTCTTCTTTTATCCTTTTGGGTGCATGTACTCCTAAACCTGTTGAAAACTCATTCGTTCATGTGAATGCGAACGGACAGTTCATCCGTAATGGAAAACCCTATTATTATGTAGGTACCAATTTCTGGTACGGTGCCATTCTTGGTTCTGAAGGTGAAGGAGGCAATCGTGAACGCCTGCATAAAGAATTGGATTTTCTGAAAAGTATCGGTATTAATAATTTGCGTGTATTGGTAGGTGCGGACGGTGAAAATGGTGTGAAAACCCGTGTACAACCTTCTCTGCAAGTAGCTCCCGGTGTGTATAATGATACTATTTTAGCCGGATTGGATTACTTCATGAATGAGTTGCGCAAACGGGATATGACTGCCGTACTTTATTTGAATAACTCTTGGGAGTGGAGTGGTGGTTATTCTGTATATCTGCAATGGTCGGGACACGGTAAGGCTGTAGTGCCTGCAATAGACGGTTGGCCTGCCTATATGGAGTACGTGAAACAATTTCAGCAATCGGATAGCGCGAAGGTGTTGTTTGCCAATTATGTCAAAGACATCGTCACAAGAACAAATAGGTATAATCAGATAAAATATGTGGATGATCCAACGCTTATGTCCTGGCAGATAGGCAATGAGCCTCGCGCTTTTTTCCGATGAAAAAACAAGGAGCCTTTCGCTCGATGGATGGCAGATGTTGCCGCTCTTATTAAGTCACTTGATTCCAATCATATGGTTTCTTCGGGAAGTGAAGGTGCTGCGGGATGTGAGGGGGATATTGCATTATATGAAAGAGTGCATGCAGATCCGAATATTGACTATCTGAATATCCATATTTGGCCTTATAATTGGGGATGGGTAAAAGCTGATAGTTTGAAAGAACTTCTTCCGCGAGCTAAGGAGAATACGAAGAAATATATTAATGATCACATGGTGGTTGCGCAGAAATATAAGAAGCCTGTGGTACTTGAAGAATTTGGTTTCCCTCGTGACGGTTTTCGTTTTTCTAAAAGTACTTCGACAGAAGTTCGTGATGAATATTATCAATATGTATTTGATTTGATTCGTCAGGACCGGGAGAACGGTGGACTTTTGCCGGATGTAACTTTTGGGCATGGGGTGGTTTTGCTGAACAGAATTCCGACCATATCTATTGGGAAAAGGGAGATGATTACACCGGAGATCCGGCTCAGGAAGAGCAGGGATTGAATTCTGTTTTTGCAACGGATACTACTGTTGAGATTATAAAACTGAAAATGCAAAATTGAAATAATATGATGAATATCTGGAAAAGTTTGTTGGCCGTTTGTCTGCTGATCGCAATGTTTGGATGTGGGGCAAGTGCGTCTAAAAAAGCAAATCAGGAAGGTGCTGCAAAGCAGTTGCCCCGTCTGTGTGTGACTGGTACGCAATTGATGAATGAACAGGGCGATACGGTTGTTCTGAAAGGTGTCAGTTATGGGTGGCATCAGTTTTGGCCTCGTTTCTATAATGCTTCTACCGTAGCTTATCTTTCTGGAGATTGGGGTGCGGAGGTGCTTCGAGCTTCTATGGGAGTGGACTTGGATAGTGCCTGCTATGTATACAAGCCGGAGTTTGGCATTAACTGTGTTACGACAGTAGTGGATGCGGCTATTGAAAATAATGTTTATGCAATAATTGACTGGCATAGCCATAATCTGCGTCAGGAAGAAGCCAAGGAATTCTTTGCACAAATGGCAACCCGTTATAAGGGTGTCCCTAATGTGATTTATGAAGTGTTTAATGAACCGGTGGAAGATAGCTGGGAACAAGTGAAGGCTTATTCTGTCGAAATTATCAAAACCATCCGTGCTATAGAACCGGAGGCTGTTATTCTGGTAGGTTGTCCGCATTGGGATCAGGATATTCACTTGGCGGCAGATGATCCTATTACCGGTTATAATAATATAATGTATACTGTTCACTTTTATGCTAATACTCACGGACAATGGTTGCGTGACCGTACAGACTATGCTTTGGGCAAAGGGCTTCCGGTATTTATATCCGAATGTGCCGGTATGGAGGCCAGTGGCGACGGTGCGGTAAATAAAGAAGAGTGGCAAAACTGGCTGGACTGGATGCAGCAACGTTCCATAAGTTGGGTAGCGTGGTCTGTTTCGGATAAGAATGAGACTTGCTCAATGCTTCTCCCCTCAGCTTCTTCTGACGGCAATTGGGCTGATCAAGATATGAAGGAATGGGGGCGGATAGTACGAGATGAACTGCAAAAAAATAGAATCATATAATCAATTCAGACATTAAAGCAAGGGTATGGGACTGATACTGTTATTTTGTAAATATAGTATTAGTTCCAGATAAAATTGTACTTGTTTGCGCCACTGATATCATCTACCTTTGTCGTGAAAGATTTGTGACATATTAAATCTAATAATTATAGTATGAAGAACTTTATGTTGTTTCTGATGACGCTCTTCCTGAGCTGTCATGTGATGGCCCAACAGACCACAGTTACCGGTACAATTACTGACGGTACGGATGGTTCCCCTCTGATTGGCGCCAATGTCCTGGTAAAAGGAACCGGTACCGGTTCTATAGCGGACGTAAATGGGAAATTTAGTGTGAGTGTTCCGACCGGTAAAGATGTTCTGGTAATTTCCTGTATCGGATATAAGCAGCAGGAAATTACCTTGAAGGCGGGACAAAAAGTTGTGAATGTGGTAATGAAGGAGGACTCTGAACTTCTGGATGAAGTGGTCGTTGTAGGCTATGGTACAATGAAAAGAGTGACCTTTCAGGCGCCTCGGTCTCTATGGGCGAAGATAAAATTAAAGGCTCGATTATTACCAACCTCGATCAATCTTTGCAGGGACGTGCCGCTGGTGTGACGGCGGTACAGACTTCAGGTGCCCCGGGGTCAGCTTCCTCTATCCGTGTACGTGGGCAGGCTACCATTAATTCCAATGCCGAACCACTTTATGTGATAGACGGTGTGATCGTGCAAGGTGGAAGTACCAGTGGCTCTTCTTTAGGCTTTGGTGATGCTCTGGACAATGGTACTACGTCCACTATTTCCCCATTGTCAACCATTAATCCCGCTGATATCTTAAGTATGGAGATTCTGAAAGACGCTTCTGCTACAGCTATCTACGGTGCACAAAGGGGCGAACGGTGTGGTTCTGATAACTACTAAGAGAGGTAGAGCCGGTGAAGCTAAGTTTTCTTACGATGGTATGATGGCTGTAAGTCGTCAGACCAAACGTTTGGATATGCTCAATCTCCGGGGCTTTGGAGGTTATTATAATGATTTTGTGGCTTCAGGCTTCGGTGGTGTGAAAGAAGATCCTTATTATAGTGATGTTTCTCTGTTGGGAGTAGGTACTAACTGGCAGGATGCCATTTTTCAAACAGCTTTCCAACAACAACATCAAGTGTCGGCACAAGGTGGTACGGAGAAAATCCAGTACTATGTATCGGCCGGTTATATGGATCAGGAAGGTACTATCATCGGTTCTGATTTCAATCGTTTGTCGTTGCGCGTAAATTTAGATGCGCAGTTGAAGAAATGGCTGAAGTTGGGCTTGAGTGCTACATTTGCTGATTCTAATGATGACATAAAGCTGGCTGATGGTGCCGAAGGTATTGTCGGTTTCGCTTTGACTTCTTTGCCTGAGGCTCCTATTTATGATATTGATGGCAACTATGCCTCTTTTGCCCGTGAGAACTACAGCATTCATAATCCTATTGCCAAGGCTATGGAGCACAATAATATGTTGAATCGCAAGAAACTTTCAGGCAATATTTACGCTGAATTGACACCTATCAAGAATATTACATGGCATGCGGAACTAGGTTATGATATTGGTTACAGTAAGGCAGAAGTGTATAATAACGCTATAGACTTGCCTAACTGGAAAGAAGCTAATGAAAGTAGTATTCAGAAAAATAACAATACTTTCTGGCAGTTGAAGAACTACGTGACTTATAATAACACGTTTGCCGAGAAGCATTCTGTAAGTGCAATGGTAGGTCAGGAATGCTGGGAAAGTAAATATGACTATACTAAAGTCGCTAACTCAATCTGCCTTCCGATGCTGTACATAACCCGATGCTGGGTACCAATACTCCGACCATCGGTGCTGGTTTTGGCAGCAGTTCCATGGCTTCGTTCTTTACGCGCTGGACCTATAGCTATGACAACCGTTACAATGCTACCTATACTTATCGTTACGACGGTTCCTCAAACTTCGGCCCAAACAATCGTTGGGCAGGATTTCACTCTTTCGCTCTGTCTTGGCGCTTTACTAATGCGAAGTTCATGAAGAATATTAAATGGATTAGCAATGGTAAATTCCGTGCTGGTTGGGGGCAGACTGGTAATTCCAGTATTAATTCTTATGTGTGGGGTGTGAATATGCAACAGGTGTATACCTCGCTTGGAGCCGGTTACCGTCCGCAGAATATTCCTAATCTGGATGTGAAATGGGAGAAACAAGAACAGATCAATCTGGGACTTGACCTCGGTTTCCTCAATGATAGAATTAATGTAACTCTCGATTGGTATCAAAAAGGAATCCAAGGATATGCTGATGGATTTGCAGATGCCTACTTACATGGGTACCTCGGGCAATGATAACTCTAAACTGCGGGCACCGATGGGTAACTACGGGCACATCCGTAATACCGGATTAGAGTTGACGCTGAATACTCACCCGTTGGTTGGCAATTTCCAGTGGGACTCAGAATTCCAGATCTCTTGGAATAAGAATAAGTTGATAGCCTTGAACGGTACAGCCAGTTCGGCTATTATGGGTTATGCGCAATGGGGAAGTACATTAGTAAGCCTTTCTGATACAGGCGAAAGTCTCTACTCTTTTATGGATATGTGACAGATGGTATTTATCAGGACCTTGCCGATTTGCAAACTTCACCCAAACCTGTGAAATATCCGGCGAATGGAGTGTTTGATGGTGCTAATACTGTATATGTGGGTGATATTAAATACAAAGACCTGAATGGTGATGGTGTGATAAACGAGAATGACCGTACCAATATCGGTTCACCCATGCCTAAATTCACATTTGGATGGGAACAATACGTTCCGCTATAAAGGCTTCGACCTGAGTATCTTTATCAACGGAAGTTATGGTAATAAAGTGATGAATCTTACTAAACGCAATCTGACTACTATGAGTTCTCCTTGGGCCAATCAACATGCTGATGTTTTGAACCGTGCCCAATTGGAACCGATTGATCCTTCTATTGTATATACCGACGGTACGAAGTGGTACAATCATGTGGAGAATGTACGTGTTGCCAATCCGAATGCTTCTTTACCGCGTGCTATTATTGGTGACCCTAACGATAATGACCGTATCAGTGACCGCTACGTAGAAGACGGTTCTTATATTCGTCTGAAGAATCTTTCGTTGGGTTATACTTTCCCTAAAAAGTGGATGAGCAAGTGCGGTGTGGAGAATCTGCGTGTTTACTGTAATATTCAGAATCTGTTAACCATTACAGGCTATGATGGTTACGATCCCGAGATTGGTGTCAGCACAATGTCACCGAATGTATATGGCGTGGATTTTGGACGTTACCCTTCACCCACTACTTACTCCTTTGGTTTGAATCTCTTTTTAACCGTTTAAATAGAATACACATGAAAGTATCAAGACTTAAATATATAGCAATGGGAGCGATACTGGGATTATCTTTTTGTATCGTGCGAGGATTTTTGGACAGACCCAATGAAGATAGTTACAACGATGGCAACTATTTCCAAAATGATGCCCAGACCAAAGTAAGTGTCAATACACTTTACAATTCACCGTGGTACGACTTTTTGAGTCGTGGGTATTACAAGATTCCTGAAGCTTTGTCGGGTAACTTGCTCTTGGGTGGAAGTCCCTATGCCAATTTTACGGTAAATGGTAGTGACGAAGATATGAAGAGTACTTCTAACTCATTGTGGGCTGTCAATGCACAGGCCAATACCATTTATAACCGATTAAAGACAGCCAATGCCTCAGAAAGTGTGAAGAATACTGCTATGGGTGAATGCTTGGCCTGGAAGGCGATGGCTTATTTCTATCTGGTACGTATTTTTGGGGAAGTTCCAATTGTACATGATAATAGTTCGGAAATAGCAGCAGGCAACTACAATGAAAAGTATAAGGTGAAAGCTGCCGACATTTATGAATATAGCATTATGACTTTGGAAAAGGCTATTGAATTACTACCAGAGGAGAATCAGGCCGGACGTATAGACAAATGGGCTGCTAAGGGACTGCTTGGCTAAAGTCTATCTGACAAAATCCGGAATCAATGCTAATGGTAACGGACAACGAGCTGCTGACGCTTTGGCTAAGGCTGCCAGTTATGCAAAAGACGTCATCAATAATTCAGGCAAACAACTGATGGCCAATTATGAGGATATTTTCAAAGGGAGAATGATCTTTGTGAAGAGAGTTTATTCGGCTGGCGTTGGACTGCCGAACAAAATAATTATACTTGTGGAAACTGTCTGACCTCGGAACTTGCCATGAAGGGCTTTGAAACATACCAATGTTGGGGTGACTGGACTGCACCTTCTGTTGACTTACAAGATGCGTTTGGTGTTTCTCCGCTCGATAATCCTACTCAGCGAAATCAGAGTGATGCTCGTCGCAAGGCCACAATGATGATGGCTGGTGATAAGTACAGTTACTGGTGGCAGGACAAGGGAGGATTTAATTATTTGGATTTCCTGTATGATAAGGAATATGCGCCAGGCTCTAATGATGGTCTGCAATCGGGTACCGGTGCCAATATCGCCAAACATCTTTATGGAAATAGAAACGATCATATTAAAACTTTTGGTATCAGTCCGGGGCAGCAGTGCAGTTCACTAAATACTCATGTACTCCGTTTGGCCGATATATATCTGGTTTATGCCGAAGCTGTAATTGGTAATAACAATTCTACTACAGACGCAAGTGCTATTGATGCTTTTTATAAGGTTCGTCAACGTGCTGTTTCCGCTTATGAAAGACCCGCCAGTATTACACTTGATCAGGTATTGAAAGAACGCCGTTTGGAACTGGCTTTCGAAGGTGACTATTGGTCTGATCTTGTTCGTATGTCCTATTACGATGTTAATAAGGCTATGGATATCATTAAAGCGCAGCGTCGTAATGGTTATTATGGATTGCCCGACCTCTACAAGGAGTATAAGATGAATAATGTATGGAATGTGGATGAATCTTCCATGTACTACGAAACCAATACTCCGAAACCGAATGTAACCGCATCTATTTTTAAACTTCCTCTTCCTGACGAAGATGTGGTGTATAACCCTCATTTATTGGAAGATGCTCAGCACTTGGATGTAAGAGCAGAGTTCGTTTATTAATCAGTTAAACAGTAATGAATATGAAAATGAATATATATTTCAAAGGGTTGGTAGTAAGTCTGCTGCTGATTGCGGGAATGTTTACTTCATGTGAGGACCAACCTGATAAGTTTGAGCTTACCGGTGGTCTGCCCCAAGTGAGTTATATACGTATGCCTTATTTGGCACAGTCGGACTCTCTCATCGTGGAGGCAAGCCTGAAATCTATTATTTGCCTTGTGGGTGATAACCTTACAAGTATCAAGGAACTCTATTTTAATGATCAAAAGGCACAGTTGAATACCAGCTATATCACATCTCACACTATGATTGTTCAGATTCCTGATAATATACCTGAAGAAGTGAGTGATAAAATTTATATGGTGACTGCCGCGCAAGATACGGTAGAATATGGTTTCCATGTGATAGTTCCCAAGCCAATGATAGCTTCTATGTCGTGTGAATATGCCACCGCCGGAAGTGAAGTGACTCTTTATGGAAATTACTTCATTGATGATCCTAATGTACCGCTTACTGTAACTCTTCCTGATGGAAAGCAACTTACTACGTTTACAAAGCTCACTAATAGCACTATCACTTTCAGAATGCCCGAATGTGATACAGAGGGTTCTATTCGTGTAGCGTCTATTTATGGCGAGAGTACTTCTACGTTCCACTATCTTGATTCACGTGGTCTTATGTTCGACTTTGACGGAAAGACAGGTTTGAGCAATCACGGTTGGCACGAAAGAGAAATCAAGACGGATGAAACTTCACTTACAGGCAACTTTGTCCAGTTGGGTGACGGTACATCGAAAATGAGTGTGGATGGTGCTTGGAACGACGGTGTATTTGCATTCGAATATTGGTGTGGTTCGTGGGATGATCCGCAGAATGTAACATCGGGTGATGGTATTGCATTGCATAATCTGGTAGATTTTACAGATTTTGCTAATATGGCCTTGAAGTTTGAGATGTATATTCCTACGTCTAATCCGTGGAGTGCGGGTGCTATGCAAATTTGTTTTGCAGGCTATGACAAGGTGACACTGAGTGGTAATCCGATAGAAGGCTTTGATGGTGTTGTTGCAGGAGCCAATGCCAAGGTATTTAATGGAGAAGATGGTTTGGGGACATACGGTCGTGCGTTGTATCGTCCTTGGATGGATACCGGTTCTTACGATACCGGTGATAAATGGGTAACTGTAACCGTGCCTATTTCCAACTTTACTCTCGACCGTTTAGGAGCAGCGGCTGAAAGTGTTCCCAGTTCACCGGGAGATTTTGCCAGTCTGACATTCTTTGTTGTAGGCGGAGGAGTGAATGGTACAGAGTGTACGCCGATTATCAAGCTTGATAATATCCGTGCGGTTCCCAATAAATAACCTTTAAAGATACTATAGATATGAACAAGACATATAAACTTTCGGCACTTTGGATGATGTGCCTCATACTCTTGGGTTGCTTGTCATTTTCGGCCTGCGATGATGGAGATGAAGAAGATACTAACCAATATAAAGGTGGTATCAGTTTGAATGTGTTTGGTCCCAGTCCTGTAGCCCGTGGCGGTGAACTCCGCTTCCTGGGTAGCGGAATGGACAAGATACAATCTATATCTATTCCCGGATGCGGGGAGATTACTGATATAGAAGTAATCAGTGCGAATGAGATACGTGTAACCGTTCCTCAAACGGCTGAAGTGGGATATGTCACTCTGAAAACACCTACGGGAGAGATTACTACAAAGACTAAGATTACTTATACCGAGCCTATAGGCGTAGAGACGATTACACCTAATCCGGTGAAACCAGGCGAAGTACTTGTCATCAAGGGTGAATATCTGAATCTTATCAAAGAGGTAATCTTCTTTGAAGAGTTGCCAGTGGGCGAGGACGACTTCATAGCTCACTCACGCAAGGAAATCCAGGTGAAAGTTCCAATGGAAGCAAGAACCGGTGACGTGACTTTGGCTGATGCTTCTTCCGAGGATTCCGATGCTTTGCGTAATTTAATCCATGTGAAGGGACTTGTTGTTATTTTGCCTTCTGTGGAAGCACCGCTTGATCTGACAGCAAAGAAACCGGGTGATGAGATTGTAGTGAAGGGTAAAGACCTTGATTTGGTGAATATTGTGAAGATGCCGAATGGGGAAGAAGTGGAATTTGATTATGCCAAATCAGGGAAGGTGAAGAAACTATCACATTTATATTACCAGAGAATGCAACGAATGGCGCTGTTGTGATGATTCCCGCTTCAGGTGTGGAAGTAGCTATTGCCAACATTGGCATGGCACTGCCTGAAAAGTGGTAGCAACTCCGGATAGCGGACTGCGCGGTGGCGACATGATTACATTGACCGGTATCAACATGGAACTGGTGACTACTGTTACATTCCCAGGTGTGGAAGAAGCTGTGGAGCCTGCTTCGAAGAGTGCTACCGAGGTGGAAGTGGTGATGCCTGTCGCAGCCATCAGTGGTGAATTGTTATTGAATACGGCAAGTGGTACTTCTGTACCGGTGGCTATTACCACTCTAAAACCTGAATTCATGGCATTTGTCAATGATGTCGTTTCTTTGGGCAGTGATGTAATTATTCAGGGTAAAATCTTGATTTAGTGGCTAAAGTGGTTTATACCGGGGGCGCCTGAAGTGGAAGTAACTCCAACCTCTACTACGGAGTTGACCATCGCTATGCCTACAATGGGTACTGAATCGGGTGTATTAACCTTGGTAATGGGCAATGGTGAAATGGTGGAAACCGGTAAGCTGACTATTAATGCTCCTGAGTTCTGCTACATTCCGGTGCTACCGGGAGAGGATGAAGAACTGAGGGGTGGCGAGGTGCTTCAGCTCAAAGCAGAGAATGGTGATAAACTTACCGGTGTACAGGTGAATGGGACAAACGTACAGTACATTCTTACTCCTGATGGCAACTTGTTTGTCAATATTCCTCAGATGGCAGGTGAAGGCAGTACAATAAAACTCATCTCTTCCAATGGTTCTATAGAATATACCATTGACTTTATTCCTGCTACTGAAATAGAGAATGTTGTCATGAATGAAATGCGTGACCTTGGTTCATGGGCTGGAGAAGATGCTGGTGGTACTTTCAGATTATATAAAACAGATCTTGTTAAAGCGGGATTTGCCGTTGGTGCTAAGCTTCGTTTCTATGTCAAGGCTTATAAATATACGCAAATACAGATGAACGATGCCAATTGGGGAGGATATAACACGCTGCAATACGAAGTGGATGAATGTCCTCCGATGATCGAAGTAAATGTAACGCAAGAATTGTATGATAAGATTATGAATACATCTGATGGCTGGAGCGATACCGGATTTATAATTCAGGGTGAAGGATGTATTGTTAATAAGGTTTCTGTATGGTATGAAATTTCTATGAAAACCTATTTGTGGAAAGGCTCTTGCGGACCTACGAATTGGAATGGTGATTGTGTTGTAATTATTGCGGATGATGATAAGAAACTACTGAAACCGGGAAAGACTATGGGGTTTGAGTTCTATTGTGACTCTGCCACCGATTATTGGCAAGTGGAATTTATGAACTCCTGGTGGAATACGCTTCCTTCATTGATGAATGCTGACGGCTCTCGCCACATTTGGGAGGTTGCCGCTACAGACACTTCTCTCACCTATGTAATGACTCAAGCTGATATTGACTTAATAAATAGTGCTGATTTGCTATTTGGTGGTAATGGAGTTGTGATTACAGCTGTTTATGTGGAATGATAAAATTAATAGAATAGCATCGATTATGAAAAATATGAATATAAAATGGACGCTTTTGCTTGCGGCAATGTTCTCTTTCGCCGCTTGTGATACCGATGTCGAATATGATATTCCCGAAGTGGAGGCACCTGTACTGGTGTCCACCACTCCGGAGGCGAATGCTGCCAAAGTGAAGAGAGGTGAAATCACCATTGAGGTGAAGTATGACAAGAACGTGTTCTTCGCCACAAAAGACTTGGATAAGATTTCGTTTACGGGTGGCACGCTGATTAGTGCTGATGTATATGGATCGAGCAATGTCTTGACATTGACTGTAAATGTCCCCGAACGCGAAACCTTATGTACACTCTCCATTCCTGAGGGTGTAGTGCTGGGACCGAATAAGATGCCTGCTCCGGCAGTATCTCTTCAGTTTACTACCATTGCTTTGGACAAAACACCGGTAATGGCTGTTTCTACCAATGCTGTGAAACTTTATGATTATCTGCTTGCTAATTATGACAAGAAAGTCCTTTCGGGTATGATGGCTAAAGAATCATGGAATACGGATATGGCTGAACGCGTGTATGAGTGGACCGGTAAATATCCGGCACTCAATACTTTTGACTACGGACATCTGGCATGGTCTTTGGCTGGCGCCAATTGGATAAACTATGGTGATATTACTCCGGTAAAGAATTGGGCTGATAACCATGGGATTGTATCATGCATGTGGCATTGGAATGTTCCTAAGTTCGCTCCCTTAGAAGAAAGTATTGCCGCTACTGTTTGGGAAGGAGAAAAATCGACGGGCAACTGGGCTGAAAGCATTGATCTCCGCAAGAGTGAAGGCTTCGATACTTCTGTATTTGATAATGCAAAAGCCGGAGACTACATCATTGTCAAAGTGAAAGATTTGGATGCCGCTGTCGGTTGGTGGCAAGGTTCCGTGAAGAATGCCTCTTGGACAGATTTAGTGACCGGGTCAGGTGTGGTGGAGTTAACTTCTGCTCAAACTTCCTATGCTGTCCGGCTGACTGAAGATGCCTTGAATGAGGTGAAAGAGAATGGTTTGGTTATCAGTGGATGCAACCATACGGTTACGGGCGTTTACATCGGTACACCTGCTACGGTTTATGACTTGGGACGGATTATACTTATAAGCCTGATGAGACGACTTTCGATGCTGCCAACGCTACGGTGGAAGGCACTTGGGGAAAACAAGGTTTTCACTTCGGATATGGCTGCCGTGGCCGGTTACCTGAAACTGCTGAAAGATGCTGGTATCCCTGTGTTGTGGCGTCCGTTCCACGAAGCTGCAGGCAAGTGGTTCTGGTGGGGAAAAGACGCTGCCAGCCATAAGGCTATGTGGATTGCTATGTTCAACTACTTCAAGGCTCAGGGATTGGACAACCTGATTTGGGTTTGGACTACTGAAACAGGTGATGAAGATTGGTACCCGGGCGATCAGTATGTAGATATTATCGGACGTGACATCTATTCGAAGGATGCGGAGACTTGCGCATCGCAATATGCGGCTATCTCGGCTACTTATGGTAACAAGATGATTACGCTGAGCGAATGTGGTACTGTGGGTAAGATTTCAGAGCAATGGGCCGCCGGTGCACGTTGGTCTTGGTTTATGCCGTGGTATGATGGCGAGGAAGAAGATGGGACTCCTATAGTACATGCCGATGAGGCTTGGTGGAAGGATGCTATGGAACAAAGTTATGTGATAACTCGTGACGAGGTGCCTTCTATGGAGTAATCGGTTGTTTGCTGAGATTTGATGAATAAAGAGGCTTTATCACAAGCTGGTGAAGTCTCTTTATTATAAATAAAAAATAAGGCAGTAAAATGATAAAATTGTATCAGTATGTCTGTGACTAATCCGCTATCTTCGCAAAGAGAAAAAGTAGAGATATAAATATGAAAGACCTTAGATTAATAACGATTACATTGGCCATGATGACTTTTGTTGCATGTGGACCGATTCAGAGAACACGGCAGAGTGAAGATACTCCGGTGCGTACTCCCGAGACTGAGAACCTGCTTATCAATCTTAAAAAGTATCAGCTCGCGGATTTATGTTCGGGCATCATGACGATACCAACTACGGTATAGGTTGGGAAGGCGACGAAGGACGTTCTGATGTGAAGAGCGTTTGTGGAGATTATCCTGCAGTTATAAGTTTCGACTTGGGACATATAGAACTGGGTGATACTATGAGTCTGGATAAAGTTCCGTTTACTAAAATAAGAAAGGAGATATTGAATCAGTATAAGAGGGGCGGAATGTCATCTTTAAGCTGGCATCTGCGCAATCCGCTGACGGGGAGACTCCTGGGGATGTATCGGATACGACGGTGGTGAAATCTATCTTACCCGGTGGAGCCAATCATGAGAAGTTTACCGGTTGGGTAAGTAAAGTATCAGCTTTTATCAATTCTCTACAAACAGAAGAGGGGGTAAAGGTTCCGGTACTATTCCGTCCGTGGCACGAACATACAGGCAGCTGGTTCTGGTGGGGCGAAAAACTTTGTACTCCCTGAAGAATACAAGGCGCTTTGGCATATAACGGTGGATATCCTTCGTAACGATGGTGTGGATAATGCACTTTATGCTTACTCGCCTGGTTCAGAACCTCAGGATACTGCACAATATCTGAAACGTTATCCCGGTGATGAACTTATTGATCTGATTGGCTTCGACACTTATCAATTGAGCGTGATACGTACCTCGCCAATCTTGAAAAATCACTTGCCATTGTGGACAGCATCGGTAAAGTGCACAATAAAGTAATTGCCATTACCGAAACCGGATATGAAGGCATCCCTGATCCGAAGTGGTGGACGGAGACCCTGTTGCCGGGCATTGGAAATTATCCGATAGCTTACGTTCTGGTGTGGCGTAATGCCCGTGAGCGTACACTCACTTTTATGCTCCCTATCCCGGACAGACCGCAGCAGAGGATTTCATGACATTCTATAATAACCCTAAGACACTTTTTGCGGCAGACATAAACTCTTTGTATAAATAAGAAAAAACAATCAATATGGAAACTTTTAATGAGAAGGTAACAAGACTCTTTCAGAAGCATGAGGCACTGATAACAAGAACGAACGAGCCGATAGGAAGGAAACGGCATATTTACGCGCTATAAATATCCTGTAGTGACGGCAGCGCACACACCGGTATTCTGGCGCTATGACCTGAATGAACAGACCAACCCTTATCTGATGGAGCGTATCGGCATGAATGCCGCACTCAACTCCGGTGCCATCAAGTGGAATGGTAAATACCTGATGGTGCTGCGCATGGAGGGGCTGACCGTAAATCATTTCTTTGCCGTGGCAGAGAGCCCCAACGGTGTGGATAACTTCCGTTTTTGGGATTATCCGGTCACTATGCCCGAGGATGTGATTCCGGCTACTAATATATATGATATGCGTCTTACAGCACACGAAGATGGTTGGATATACGGTATATTCTGTGCCGAACGCCATGATGATAATGCACCCGTGGGAGATCTATCTTCGGCTACGGCTACGGCAGGTATCGCTCGTACCAAGGATTTGAAGACATGGGAACGTTTGCCGGATCTGAAAACTAAGAGCCAGCAACGCAACGTAGTCCTTCATCCTGAATTTGTAGATGGTAAATACGCGCTCTATACCCGTCCGCAAGATGGGTTTATTGATGCCGGAAGTGGTGGAGGCATCGGCTGGGCATTGGTAGATGATATGACTCATGCCGAGGTAAAAAGAAGAGAAGATCATAGACTATCGTTATTATCATACTATTAAAGAGGTGAAGAACGGTGAAGGGCCTCACCCCATAAAGACTCCAAAGGTTGGCTTCACCTGGCGCATGGGGTACGGGCCTGTGCTGCCGGACTGCGTTATGTGCTCTATATGTATATGACGGCTCTGGATGATCCTACGAAACTGATTGCTACTCCCGGTGGCTATTTCATGGCTCCCGAAGGAGAAGAACGGATTGGTGATGTGAGCAATGTACTCTTTACCAATGGCTGGATTGCCGATGAAGATGGTAAGGTATTCATCTACTATGCGTCTTCGGATACGCGGATGCATGTAGCTACCTCTACTGTAGATAAATTGGTAGATTATTGCATGAATACTCCGGTCGATGGTTTGTCTTCTTCCGCTTCCGTAGAGACTTTGAAGAAGCTTATCGACAAGAACCTGAAATTAAACATTAAATATTAGGTATGAAGCGCTATTTTTGTACTTTTATGCTCTTTTTTAATACCTGATACTTAATACCTCATATTTCATACCTATGGCAACACTTAAAGAAAATTGGTTATGGCTTTGGTGATATGTCTTCCTCTATGTTCTGGAAGATATTCTCCTATTATCTGCCTATATTCTATTCTAATATATACGGGCTGAGCCTGGCGGACACAGGTGTCCTACTGTTAGTAACGCGCATTTGGGATGCGGTATCCGATCCGATGATGGGAATCATTGCCGACCGAACACATACGCGATGGCGAAAATACCGTCCTTATCTGCTGTGGATTTCTCTTCCGTTTGCTGTTTGCGGTATATTGATGTTTACCACGCCCGATTTTGGACCTACGGGGAAACTCGTCTGGGCCTACGTTACTTACATTCTGATGATGACGGTTTATACAGCTATCAATGTTCCTTATGGGGCTATGTTGGGAGTGATGACGGACGATTCGGATACGAAAACCGTGTTCTCTTCTTACCGGATGTTCTTTTGCCTATGGTGGTAGTTTTATAGCCTTGTTTGCTTGGGAACCGCTTTGTACATGGTTCAGGGAGATGACTGGTTCAGTGACCGTCAGTTGGCAATATTCCATGATTGTGATTGCTGCATTGTGCTTTGTTGTGTTCTTGCTTTGCTTCAGTATGACGAGGGAATATGTAAAGAGTGTCTCTACAGTTTCTATCGGGAAGGACTTCAAGTCGTTGTTGTCCAATGTTCCCTGGTGGTTGCTGATAGGTGCGGCATTGTGCTCTAACTTGTTTAATACGGTGCGTGGTGCTACGGCTGCTTATTTCTTTAAAGATTATATAGGTGACAGTATCTTTTAAACTTGGGTGACTTCACGATTTTGTTCTATGCCGGGTTATTCCTCGGAGTGGGTGAAGTTTTCTAATATGATAGGGGTAGTACTGGCCGTTCCCTTTCGCGTGGATTGGGTAAGAAGTCTACCTATATTTTCACGATGGCGGCATTGGCGGTATTGAGTATCCTGTTCTTTACCTGCCTTGCACACCGTTTGGTTTCTGGTTGATGTTGATAATGCAAATCATTATATCTATTTGTACGGGTATCGTTTCACCATTGATATGGAGTATGTATGCCGATGTTTCGGACTATGCCGAACTGAAGGATGGAACGGCTTCGACAGGACTTATATTCTCATCTTCATCTATGGCACAGAAGTTTGGCGGTGCGTTTGGCGGTGCGGCTGTGATGTGGATACTGGCGTCATTCGGCTACAATACGGCGGAAGGTGCCGTGCAGACAGCGGAAGCATTGACGGGACTGAACCTGCTAATGAGCTGGATACCTGCCGCTGTGGCTGTGGTGGCAATGATAGTCGTGTACTTCTATCCGTTGACAAAGAAGCGTGTGGAGGAAATTAACAAAGGACTGAAGAAAGTGCGAGCATCAGACTGAGGATTATACGATACGTATTTACCGATCCGCCAAATACGTATGCAGCGATCTGCCAAATACGTATGTGGTGGTCCACCAAATACCTATGTGTCGGTCTGCAAAATACTTGGAGTATAAGCTAACTAAAAAACTCATTGGCGAAATTCATTCATACCGGGAAAGAAAAGAACAAAAGTGATTAGTGTTTGGTGATAAGTGATTGGCGCCATTCGGTATATTATTTTTTAGACGCGGATGACACGGATAACGCGGATTTAAAAGGCTGCGCTATAAAAGTGGATAAAAAAAAGATCCGCGTCATCCGTGTCATCCGCCTCTAAAAGATTATTTATCATTTAACTCATAACCGTACAGAAATGAATCCCGCCAGAAGTTAAACTAAAAACAAAATTTTATGAACATCACGAATCTGCGAAAAGAGATGGAAGAAGAGTTAGTAGGCAACATTCTTCCTTTTGGCTGAACAAGATGACAGACAAGGTGAACGGTGGCTTTTATGGCCGTATCTCGGGAACCGGAATCTTGATGCCGGAAACAGAAAAAGGTGCTGTATTGAATGCCCGTATTCTCTGGACTTTCTCGGCAGCCTACCGTTTGCTGAAGAAAGAAGAATACCTGTCTGCGGCAATGCGTGCCAAACGCTATGTGATAGATCATTTCTATGACAGGGAGTTCGGCGGCATTTACTGGTCGCTCGATTATAAAGGTCACCCATTGATACAAAGAAACAAATCTATGCTATCGGCTTTGCCATCTATGGTCTGAGCGAATATCATCGTGCCACGGGTGATACCGAGGCTTTGGAATATGCCGTTCGTCTGTTTGAGGATATCGAGAAGTATAGCTTTGATTCTGTGAAGAATGGCTATTGCGAGGCTCTTACCCGAGAATGGGGAGAGATTGCCGATATGCGTCTTAGCGATAAAGACGAGAACGAACGTAAGACAATGAACACCCATTTGCATATCTTGGAGCCCTATACCAATTTGTACCGTGTATGGAAAGATGAGCGCCTCAAGAGGCAACTTCGCAATTTGATAGAATTATTCACGGATAAGATTCTTAATCCTAAGACAGGACATCTGGAATTGTTTTTCGATGACAATTGCGGAGTAAGTATCGCATTGTTTCTTACGGACATGATATAGAAGCTTCCTGGCTGATACATGAAGCCGCTTTGATTCTGGATGATAAAACTTTACTGGAGAAGGTAGAACCTTTAGTTGAGTTTATTGCCGCCGCAGCTGATGAAGGACTGACACCTGACGGTGCCATGATTTATGAAACTTTTCTGGATAGGCAGAAGACCGATACCGACCGTCATTGGTGGGTACAGGCAGAAAATGTGGTGGGACATGTCAATCTTTACCAATATTTTGAAGATGAAGTAGCATTGCAGAAAGCATTCCGTTGCTGGGACTTCATCAAAGAAGCATTTGGTGGATTACGGGAATGGTGAGTGGCATTGGAGTGTGCGTGCTGACGGCACGGTGAATATTGAAGATGACAAGGCCGGATTTTTGGAAATGCCCGTATCATAACGGACGTATGTGTATGGAGATAATGGAACGTTTTTCATAAAATGGTTTAGAGGTTAGAATGAGAAGATCGATTGGATTTTGTGTTGTGTTGTGGATAGGGATTGCGTTACAAGCGCAGTCCCTTTATCCTGATTTCAATAAGATGAATTTCGGCTGTGATGGAAATAGCATCACGGCGGGTGAACAATGGTCGAAGACGGTGGTCGATCTGCTTGGATTTGCCACCCATCATAATGTAGCGGTAGGTTCTGCAACCTGGGCCTGTCATTCCGATACACAGGATTATGGAAGTGCAGGTTTTGCAGGGATATCCGGTGGTTGGCGTCCCACAGAAGACAGCCATGAATTGCAGATGCGGCATAATAATGTTTCTAAGGTTCACATCCAGAAATTCATTGCCGAAGTGGAAAACGGGCAATATCCGTTCCTGATGTCTTTGTCTTCTCTATGGGGACAAATGACAAGAACCTTGGTTCTGCCGAAGAGTCCTTGAAAGGTAAGACTCTTGCTGAAGTGGACGTTACCACTATGGCAGGTGGTGCCCGTTGGGCTATACAGACCATTCTGGAACATTATCCCAAATGTCGTGTTTTTGTTTGTACCCCTATTCAGACCGGTGATGTAACCCGCAATGAACGTAATCTGGAGAAGATTGCCATTCTGCGTGAAATCTGCCGTGCTCTTTCCGTACAACTGATAGATTGTTACTCCAATAGTGGTATAACCGAGAAATTCGAACAGCCTTCGGGCAGGGGATGCTATCTGCGCGATGGCTTACATCCCGATAAAGAAGGGCAGGAGTTGATGGGGCGTTATATTGCGAAAGAAATACGGAATAATTTCTTTTAGGTGCGGGTTGATTTCTTTCTGTAGGGTTATGAGGGAAAGTTGACGAGTTGACAAGTTGACAAGGGAACAAGGTTCCATGCGGCATAGGAGCATTGCGCAGCCCCTTGTTCCCTTGTCAACTCGTCAACTGGTTTCCTTCCTTTCTTTCCCATTATGAATTAATTCCGCCAACAGGTTATATAGAGAATCTTTTCAAGACGCCTTCTTAAGCAACTTTTCGTCAAGCAACCGGAGTACTTCCGCCTTGTCCGTTACTTTGACCACCAGCGACACATCATTCTCATCACTTCCGTAAGAAATCATCTTCAGCGGAATATTCCTCAATGCATCCATAATCCGTGCTTCGGTTTCGATGCACGATGATTTCATGTTTCCTACCACAGAAATGATACTCATCTTATCTTCCACCCATATCCGGGCATACTTGTTCAGTTCCCGCAGGATGAGAGAAAAAGAAAGTTTCTGTCATCTGTGGCTAC
>VOFH01000686.1_pt1 | contig 28001 bp, 46 predicted proteins | sample 5384091 | NCBI WGS metagenome assembly VOFH01 (sample SAMN12384727, study PRJNA508395) | human gut metagenome | isolation source: healthy gut G | host: Homo sapiens
CATTGTCCATACCGCCAAGTACCACGCCGACCTTAAGCCCTAAGAACTCATGAACCTGTCCCATCCACTCAGCATCACGCTTTGCAAGGTAATCATTGACTGTGACAATACACACACCCTTGCCCTCAAGTGCATTAAGGTATGCAGGAAGTGTGATAATGCAAGTTCTGTGAACTTCTGCCAGCGGTCAGTAACCACGTAAAATTTACCATCTTTTCTTCTGCAGCTAAGATCTAAAACCACATGTTCTTTGCCAACTGCATTTACTAATTTCTGCAGTCTCTCTTCATGAAAAATCCTGTCTTGAAACACATAAGAAGTCACGATCACATGACTTGCTCCTGAATCTAGATATTCCTGTGCATTATCTGCTGTAATTCCACCACCGATCTGCATTCCACCCGGGTATGCCGCCAGAGCTCCCATCGCCTGCTTTTTCGTCGCCTCGTAGTATTCTGATCCAACTGGATTTAAAAAGAATTATATGGCCGCCCTTCAGGTGATCTTTCTGATACTGTCTTGCATACCATGCTGCATCCAGTTCTGACGTAAAGTTTGTGCTGGCCTGATTTCCTTCATCTTTCAGGCTTCCGCCCACAATCTGTTTCACTTTTCCATTATGTATATCAATACATGGTCTGAATCTCATCCTGTCTCTCCTTCTTTTAGAAAAAATGCCGCAGTTCCGTTTCCGCCTACGGCATATTGATCACTCGTTATTCTGCATCTTGTTCTGCACGCCATTCTCCTGCGTCAGATCATCGGCTGCATCATCGACACCATTTGTGATATCGTCTGTAACATCATCCACGCCATCCGTTACATCGTCAACCGCGTCATCTAGGATACTATCTCCATTCTGGTCTCCCGCATTATTTCCGGTATTATTACCATTTTCTCCACTTCCATCATAGTTTTCACCGGATGTCGCATCATTGAGATTGTCATTCGCTGTTCCTGTGTTGTTTCCACAACCAGCGAGACTGCAAAGCATCAGTACGCACATCACACAGACAAGCAATTTTCTTATTCTCCTCATTTTTGTCTTCCTTTCAAATAAATATTGTGTCTTTACTATCTGCAATTTTTCAATATTTATTCAAAAGAAATTTTTTACAGTTTTGTCGCTTTGCTGCGAAGTTTCTCCATCGCTCTGGCTTCAATCTGGCGTACGCGTTCTCTTGTCACATTCAGTTCATCACCGATTTCTTCCAACGTATGTGTTTTTCCATCTTCCAGACCAAATCTCAAGCGGATCACCTGACGTTCTCTGTCATTAAGAGACTCTAACAATTCCTGTACTTCTTCTTTTGCACAAGCTGATTCATAGCATCTTCCGGCGTCGTTGCATCCTTATCTTCAACCATATCACCAAGATTATTCTCCCCATCTTCTCCTACCGGAGTTTCCAGTGAAACCGGATTCTGAAGATATGACAAAATCTCTTTACAAATTCCGGTGATTTATCCTTCATCTCTTCTGCTATCTCTTCCGGTGTAGCCTCTCTTCCAAATTTCTGCTGAAGATCTTTTGCAATTTTCTGTACTTTCTTCATATTCTCTGCAACATGAACCGGCACACGGATTTCTCGTGACTGCTGATCGATTGCCCGCTGCATTGCTTCTTTGATCCACCATGATGCATATGTGGAAAATCGATTTTCCTTTGTATAATCATATTTCTCTGCTGCATGCATGAGACCAATATTCCCCTCCTGGATCAGATCCATGAGTGTAATCCCTCTGCCAGTATAATGTTTTGCGAGAGATACCACCAGGCGTAGATTCCCCTCTTCCAGCTTTCTTCTTGCATCCTCATCTCCTGAAGCACTTTTACACCCCCAATCCCTTTCTCCTCTTCTTCTGACAGCAAAGGGATCTGTCCAATCTCATTCAGATAGATTTTCAGCGGTTCTGTTACTTCTGTTCCTTCCGGAAGATTTAAGTCTTTTTCCATTCTAGTAATCCTTTCTATCTTCAGTCCTAATTCAAGAATGCCTCGGCATTCTTGCTGCGAGGTGCGCGTCATGCAATTGCATGACATACTTCTACTGCGCACAAGATCTTTAATCTGTTCTTTTAATTTCCTTCCAGCGTCGGTGTCACCAACAAGACGTCTCGTTCACTCTGGTCACTACTACTGTCTCTGAATGAATGTCATTTTCTTTCTTAATTGCTGCTTCTGTAGACTCAAATGGTTCATGTGCTACCAAAAGTAATCCATACGAATTATAAACCAGCGTGTATCCTGCAATTCCGGTTTCTTTCTGATATGCTCTTGAAAATCCCCATCAATAACCATTACTTTACCATTACACTTGATCGGACTCTCGCCATCTTTTCTCTTAACCGGCACATGACCATTTACAATGTGTGTATCCTCTTTTGGATCCAATCAAATTCTATCATGATATTATCCACAACTGTCTCATTTTTCAAGCAGGGCATAGTATGGATTTTTCTTTTTTACATGTGTTTCCTTCTCTGCAAGGAAATATCTTTCAAAGGTCGCCATCTTGTTCTTTCCAAATAACGGTGAGTCCGGATGTAGCCAGATATACCACATTGTATCTTTTCCATCTTCCCGCTCCTTTGGATCCAATGCAAAAAATCCTTTTCTCACATAACTTTCCAACACATCATACAAGGCCTTTCCACGATATTTCTTTCCGAAAATTTCTACTTTTTCAGGTTCCATCCTCGCATCTAACGGTACACATCCATGATACAACAGATTATTGTTATATACTTTATACAAACCACCTTTCGCAAGAAGGAAACGCATATGTTCCTGCAATTTTCACATCCCAAAAAAGCATGCACCAGACGATCCATAATATCTTCCTCTTCAGAAGTCAGTTTATATGGGTTTTTTGGATCATTGTCGGGAAATTTGTATCCAGGAATTTTTTTCTTTTCCAGATTAATCGTACCTTTGATAATCAATCTTATGCAGTAATGCACGATTCTCCAGATGGAATCCTTTCTGCCTCTCTATAATCTGGCCTTCTACTTTAAACTGAATAATTGAAATTGCTTTTATGTATTCTCAGATTCATCTGCATCTCATCAGATTCCGGTCTGTCAGTACCTTTTCAATTTAAAACAGGTACATGGATCATCCTTGTACATCCTCATAGCAAATGTAGCCAGTGGAAGCAAATTGATACCATAACCATCTTCTATAATATCCAGGTTTCCATATCTGGCGCAGATACGGATCACATTTGCAATGCAGCCCAACTGTCCGGCCGCTGCTCCCATCCATACAACATCATGGTTTCCCCACTGAATATCAACAGAATGATATTTCAGCAGCTTATCCATAATAAGATGCGGCTCCCGGTCCCTCTGTCATAAATATCACCGACAATATGCAGATGATCCACAACCAGACGCTGGATCAGTTCTGAAATTGCTGCAATAAATTCTTCTGCCCGTCCAATCCTGATGATTGTAGAAATAATTTCATTATAATAAGACTCTTTGTCACTGACTTCCGCTTTCTCGGTAATCAATTCTTCGATCACATAAGAAATCCTTCGGCAGTGATTTTCTCACTTTAGATCTTGTATATTTACTTGCTGCACGCTTTTATTTACTTCTATCAGACGATACAGATTCACTGATACCAGTCATCCATATTCGACTCCGTCCGCTTCACCTGTTCCATCTTCGCTTTCGGATAGTAAATCAATGTTGCCAGTGCTTTTTGTCCTTTACACTCATTGTATTACTAAAACATCTTCAATCTTGCTTCTCACGGCACCAGACCCATTCCTCAGAACATGGGAAAAAGCTTCATCTTCTCCATGAACATCCGTCAGAAAATGTTCTGTCCCCTTCGGAAGGTTCAAAAATTGCCTGCAGATTAATAATCTCCGTAGATGAGCTGCAATTGTCGGATAAAGATCCGACAGCCTGTCTAAATAACGGTTTTCCATATTTTCCATATACAATCTCCTCCAGACCCGAAATCTTCCCCTTACCGGGATCTATTTACCGGATCTTGTTCCCACCGGTTTACCGGCTATTATTCATCCAGTACTAAACTGAATAACATCCCCCATGTCATACATGCTGGCTGGCTGTCCCGCAAGGAACTTTCCTGCCTCAACTGCACCTTTGGCAAATACGCTTCTTGAATATGCTGTATGTTTAAATTCAATCACTTCATCTGACTGCAAAATCACCTCGTGTTCTCCTACGATTGTTCCTGCACGAACTGCTGAAATACCAATCTCTTTTGCGTCTCGCTTCTTTCTCACCTGACTTCTGTCATACACATACTGTATTCATTTCCCATTGCTTCATTAATAGAGTCTGCCAATGCAAGTGCTGTTCCGCTTGGCGCATCCAGCTTCTGATTATGGTGTTTCTCAACAAGTTCAATATCATAGCCTGCCGGTGCAAAGTACTTTTGGCAGCATCTTTCAAAAGTTTCAGTAACAGGTTGATTCCCATTGACATATTCGCAGACTTAAGAACTGCAATCTTCTCAGAACACTCATCTACCTTCTTTAACTGTTCGTCTGAAAGCCCTGTTGTACAAAGAACAACCGGAAGACTGTTTCTTCACACAGTAATCTAACAATTCATCCACTGCTCCCGCATTGGAAAAATCAATCACTACATCTACATCCACATCACACTGTGTGATCTCCTCAAATACCGGATAATCATTTGGAATTCCTGTGAACTTGTCGACGCCTGCCGCAATCACTGCATCTTCTTCATTCTTCACAATTTCTGTGATCATGCGTCCCATTTTTCCGTTGCATCCGTGCATTAATATCTTAACCATCTGTATCTTCCTCCTGTATGAAACCTCAAGTATTCCATGATTTTTCAGAACTACTTTCATCAGCATTACCTGTTTTTTCTTTCATCACACTCTTATTTTCCGAAATATCATATAAAAAAGAATATCACATTTGAGTTGTTATCTCAATATATGATATCCTTTTCACAAAATTTTAAATAATGAAACAATCCACCCTTAGAATTCTTCCACACACTCCAGTTTACTGACGGAGACCTCATATGCGATTCTTGTCTCTGTTTGTGTCTCTGACAATTTCTTCACATACTCTCTGCTTTGGATTCTTCCGAATATTCTGACATGTTCTCCTACATCAAAGTTTGAAGCATATCTTGCATTTCTCCCCCAGCAGATACATGGAATATAATCAGATTTTCCATACGGTCTGTTCACTGCCAGCAGAATATCTGCAATTTCTCTTCCAAGAGGTGTTTTTCTGTAGACTGACGCTTACACATATATCCTTCAAGAAGTATATGATTTGTTCTTGCTCCATCCGGTTCTTCCTCGATAAATTCTATTTCTCTCGCAAACACAGAAAGAACCAGTCTGTTTTTGTCTCCTCATGACGATTATAGGATCTGAACTGACCAGACACCATTAAATATTCTCCACGGCAATCCTGTGTTACGTCAATGAGACGTTCTGATATCATGACCGGAATCCGGTCACAAGAGTTACTTAACCGCTTTACAAGAAGTTCTACCATATAGAAACCTTCTCCAAAGACCTCATGGCTGTATGTAAACTCTGATACCACCTCTCCTATAACTGTCACCTGGTTGTTTTTCAATAATCTTATCTGACATAATTTATAATTCTCCCTTCCTCTGGCTGGTATTTTAAGTCATTACCTAATGTATGTCTTATTGTAATGAAATAGAACTATTTTTACAGAAAAAAGTATTCGACCTTTTTTTAGAAATCGAATTCAAACTTTTTCTTGTAAATTTCATTTTTGTGATAAAATAATGAAGTTATGTTACAGATAAATATTTTTTGTATAATTAAGGAAGAGTGTTTAGATTATGAAAACAAAACGTGAAGATATTAGAAATATCGCGATTATCGCCCACGTTGACCACGGCAAGACCACCCTGGTCGACCAACTTCTGAAACAGAGCGGTGTTTTCCGCGAGAACCAGGAAGTTCAGGAACGTGTCATGGACTCTAATGATATCGAACGTGAACGTGGAATTACAATCCTTTCTAAGAATACTGCCGTTCATTATAATGGTGTTAAGATCAATATCATCGATACACCGGGGCATGCTGATTTTGGCGGCGAGGTAGAACGTGTACTGAAGATGGTAGACGGTGTTATATTACTCGTTGATGCTTTCGAAGGTGCTATGCCACAGACAAAGTTCGTTCTCAGAAAAGCACTTGAGCTGGAACTGCCTGTTATCGTCTGCATCAATAAGATTGACCGTCCGGAAGCAAGACCGGATGAAGTAATCGATGAGGTTCTTGAACTCTTTATCGATCTTGGTGCTTCAGATGAGCAGCTTGACTGTCCTTTTGTATATGCATCTGCAAAAGCTGGTGTTGCTGTCCTTGAGATCTTCTGACGAGAAAAAGGATATGAAACCACTGTTCGAGACAATCTTGACTACATTCCTGCTCCGGAAGGTGATCCGAAGCTCCGACCCAGATTCTGATCAGCACGATCGACTACAATGAATATGTTGGACGTATCGGAGTTGGTAAAGTAGAAAACGGTACAATTTCCGTGAACCAGGATATGGTTGTTGTAAACCATCATGATCCTGACAAACAGCAGCGTGTAAAAATTGGTAAACTCTATGAATTTGACGGACTGAACCGTGTAGAAGTAAAAAAGAAGCATACAATCGGATCTATTGTTGCTGTATCAGGTATCACAGATATTTCCATCGGAGATACTCTCTGCTCTCCTGAGAATCCGGAAGCCATTCCGTTCCAGAAGATTTCCGAGCCAACAATCTCCATGAACTTCCTCGTAAACGACAGTCCTCTTGCAGGACAGGAAGGTAAATACATCTCTTCCGTCACCTTCGTGACCGTCTCTACCGTGAGCTGAACACAGACGTCAGCCTTCGTGTAGAAGAGACAGAAAATGCAGACAGCTTTCAAAGTATCCGGTCGTGGTGAGCTTCACCTTTCTGTTCTTATTGAAAACATGCGTCGTGAAGGATACGAAGTTTGCAGTAAGTAAAGCTGAAGTTCTGTATCACACAGATGAAAATGGGAAAAAAACTTGAGCCTATGGAACTTTGCTTATATTGATGTCCCTGATGAGTTCACTGGAATTGTTATTGAAAACTCGGTCAGAGAAAAGGTGAACTCCGCAACATGACTCCGTCAAACGGTGGATATGTCCGTCTGGAATTCCACATTCCTTCCCGTGGACTGATCGGATTCCGCGGTGATTTCCTGACAGACACAAAGGGAAATGGTATCATGAATACTGCATTCGACGGATACGCTCCTTACAAGGGAGATTTCCAGTACAGTAAACAGGGATCTCTGATTGCTTACGAGGCCGGTGAGGCTGTTACTTATGGTCTGTTCGCAGCTCAGGAGCGTGGAACACTGTTTATCGGGCCGGTGAAAAAGTTTATTCCGGTATGGTCATCGGACAGAATGGTAAAGCCGAAGATATCGAGCTGAACGTATGCAAGACCAAGCATCTGACCAATACTCGTTCTTCCAGCGCAGATGATGCACTTCGTCTGACACCTCAGCCTCGAACAGGCACTTGACTTTATTGATACCGATGAACTCTTGAAGTAACACCGGAAAATCTGCGTATCCGCAAGAAGATTCTGGATTCCAGAATGAGAAAACGCAGCACGATCAATAAATAATATTCGTGTTTGAAACTTATGCTCGCTGTTCAAAATAGCATTCATTAATTATCTGATAATTTTAAAATCGTCCTAAAGTTTTGAAAATTTTCATAATTTTAGGACGATTTATTGTATACAGAAAATCTTTTTCATGTTATAATATAACCATGATACAGAAGTAATCTAATCATTCTTCTGTATAATTTGAACAAAGGAGTTGAGCAGCATGAAATTTATTATCAGCGGAAAAACATCGAGGTAACACCGGGATTAAAGGATGCTATCGAACAGAAATTAGGAAAACTTGAAAGGTACTTCACTCCTGAAACAGAAATCAATGTAACGCTCAGTGTAGAAAAAGGACGTCAGAAAATTGAGGTAACAATCCCAGTGAAAGGAAATATTATCCGTTCTGAGCAGACAAGCAATGATATGTATGTTTCCATTGATCTTGTAGAAGAGGATCATCGAACGCCAGCTTCGCAAATATAAGAACAAACTGGTTGCTCGTAATCAGGGACATCCTACATCATATGCTCCGTCAGGTAACAGCTTCAGAAAAAGAATTCTTTGATTCAGAAGAAGAGACAACAGAAGACGATGAAGTCCGTATCGTTCGTACAAAGAAGTTTGGTATTAAACCAATGTTTCCAGAAGATGCCTGTGTTCAGATGGAACTTCTCGGACATAACTTCTTCGTATTCTCCAATGCCGAGACTGATGAAGTCAATGTAGTATACAAAGAAAAGATGGTTCATTTGGTCTGATCGAACCAGAATTCTCATAGAACATATCTATTCAGTATAAGTAGATTTATTGAATGTTATATGACACACACTTAAAGGAAAGGAACCCTGCCAGATATTCCGGCAGGGGTTCCTTTCTATCTCACAAAACAACATCTTCTATGAGAATCATTCTTCATCAAAAATCTTAATTCCATCTTTCTGTCCTTGCAAACCAACAGGTTGTCTCTTCATCCAGAACCACCTGACCGTTTGCCCTTCCATCAGTTCAGCCCGCAGGCTGCCCATCTCATCTGTCGGAACAAACACTGTCATTTCAACCTTATCTGTGTAAACGGGTTCTAATTGATCCAGATTTCGATTGTGCAATCAGATATTGGATTTTCCCCAAATCCGTATAATTCGTCTCAATTCCGAGTTTCACCCCATGAATCCTTGCAATGCTCTCACTGTTCTTCAATCCTTCGATCGTTGCTGCTGTATAAGCCCTGACCAGTCCCCCCTGTTCCAAGAGCGTACCTCCAAAATATCTTGTAACAATTACAAGTACATTCGTCAGTTCTCTCCCACGGATCACCTCCAGAATCGGTTTTCCTGCTGTTCCTGCCGGTTCCCATCATCACTCATTCTTTCTGCCGCCGGATTCCTTCCTATAATGTAAGCCCAGCAATGATGTCTCGCATCCCAGTACTGCTTTCTTGTCTGCTCTAAAATCTCCATGGCTTCTTCTTCTGATGTGACCGGATGCACTTCTTCAATAAATCTGGATTTCTTTTCAACAATTTCTCCATTTCCGCCCTTTATATATTGTATGGTAGATTTCCATTTTTCAGTCTCCCATTCTTTTTTATTTTTGCTATATTTGAAAATATTTCTTTATCTAATATACCATGCTTTTCTATATAAAACTGTATTTTTTCTTAAGATTTTCAGGAAAAATTTGAACTTTTCAAATTTACCTTTATTTACATCGGTAAATTTGATATAATCATAGAAGTCAATAAAGGAGGATATTATACGTGAATTACGGAAAATCGAATCTTTCTAGAAGAAAAAGCAAATTTCTTCTAAAAAGAAAAGGAAAAAGAAGCGAGTCGGCGTACGTTTTTTTCAAAGCCCTCATTATTTGTTTTCTGCTTTTGATCGTCATTGGGGCAGCCGGAATTGGCATATATGTAAAAAAGTGATTGACAATACACCGGAAGTCACAGCAAAGGACATTATGCCACAGGGCTATACAACGAATATTGTCGATTCCAATGGAACTTTGCTTGAGCAACTCAAAGACTCTGATTCTAACCGTGTTTACAAGAAATATGACGAGATTTCACCATACATGGGAAAAGCTTTTGTTGCTATCGAGGACGAACGTTTCTACAAGCATAATGGTATTGATATCCAGGGAATTATCCGTGCCGGTGTTAATGGTGTTGCACATGGCTTCCATTTCACAGAAGGAGCCAGCACATTAACCCAGCAGCTGATCAAAAACAATGTATTCCCTAATTTCATCAATGAGAGTAGGTATCAGCGAATTGAACGTAAAATCCAGGAACAGTACCTTGCACTAAAGATTGAAAAGAGATGAGTAAGGAAGAGATTCTTGAAGCATACATGAATACAATCAATTTAGGTCAGGATGCCTCAGGAGTTCAGACAGCTGCACAGCGTTACTTTAATAAAGATGCAAAAGACCTGACTCTTTCTGAATGTGCAGTTATCGCAGCGATCACCAGAGTCCGTCGAATCTGAATCCTGTCAGCAGCCCGGAGAATAATGCAAAAAGACGGGAAAAAGTTCTGAAAAACATGAAGGAACAAGGCTTTATCACAAAGGATGAATACGATGAGGCTATGGCTGATAATGTATATGACCGCATTTCCGAAACAGCGTCAATACAACTGCATCCAAACCTTACACTTATTTCATCGATGCTGTCATAAATCAGGTTGTAGATGATCTTGTAACTGAGAAGAGTTATACTGAAACACAGGCATATAATCTGCTCTATAGCGGCGGCCTTACGATCAACGTTACACAGGATGCTGATATTCAGACCATCTGTGATGATGAAGTTGCTAATGTAGGGGATTATCTCAATGGTGATACAGAATATGGGCTTGATTACGCACTTACTATCCACAGGGCAGATGGTTCTTCTGAGAACTACAGCAAAGAACAACTTGCTTCTTATATTCAGACTGCATGGGGATATGACACTCCTCTTCTCTACGGTTCTGAAGAAGCTGCACAGGAAGCAGTTGATGCATTTAAATCAACGCTCAATATCGATGAGGCTGGCGGAGACACTGTTGATGAGAGAGAATTGAGCTCTCACCTCAGCCGCAGACTTCTGTTGTTGTGATGGATCAGTATACCGGACAGGTGAAAGCCATCGTCGGCGGACGCGGCGAGAAGAATTCCAGTCTTTTCTAAACCGTGCCACAGATTCTGCAAGACAGCCTGGATCCTGTTTCAAGATTCTTGCTGCTTATGCACCGGCACTTAACGAAGGAAAGATCACTCTTGCAACAACAATTGATGATGAAGAATATGAGTATAAAACGGACAGCCCGTAAACAACTGGGATAAAAAATACATCGCGTCCGACACGTGTCCGTTATGTAATCGAACATTCTATGAACGTCCTTGCCGTTAAGACATTAACTGACTATGTTGGTGAAACGGAAAGTTATGATTATCTTCTTGATTTTGGATTTACAACACTGACTGAAGATGATAAATATTCACAGGCGAAAGCTCTTGGTGGTATCACAAACGGTGTATATAATATTGAGATGACAGCTGCCTATGCAGCAATTGCCAATGGAGGAACTTACATGAAGCCGATTCTTTACACACAGGTTCTGGATCATGAAGGAAATGTTCTTCTCGATAACACAACCCCTGAGACACATGAAGTCTTAAAAGACTCCACTGCTTATCTTCTGACAAGTGCAATGGAAGACGTTGTCAACGGTGCCGGTGGAACCGGTGGCTGCAAGACTGAGCAACATGCCTGTTGCCGCTAAAACAGGTACCAGCCAGGAAAGCCGTGACTTGTGGATTTCAGCATTTACGCCTTATTATACAGCGTCTGCATGGGGTGGATATGATGAGCATAAGACAATGGATCGATTAAGCCAGAACTGGCATCAGAAACTTTGGAGAAATATCATGGAGCGTATCCAGGATACAAAAGGACTTGAGTACAAGGACTTTGAAATTCCATCCTCTGTCGAAGAAAAGACTGTTTGTACTAAAACAGGACTCCTTGCCACAAGCGGTTGTCCTGCTATTACAGAGTATTTCTCAAAAGACAATGCTCCGACAAAGAGCTGCAGTGGTCATTATGTTGCCCCATCAAAAAGATTCCAAGAAAGATGATTCTGAGAGTTCTGATGAGAACACACCTGCTACAGGTACCGATTCTTCCGGAACAACGTCATCACCGGATTCTTCCTCTGGTGGAACAACAACCGAACCTGCTGCCGGCGGAGACTCTGCTGGAACAACCGGAACAACTACAGGTGATACTTCCGGCAGCACTACTGGTGGCGACACTGGAAGCGGAAGTACCGCTGGAAGTACCACTCAATAAGTAAATTATGCGCCGCAAGGCACACCTGAAAAGGAGAGGCTATAAAAACGCCTCTCCTTTTCGCATACTTAGATAACTGATTGCTCTTGTCATCCTGTCCGTATCTCTCTGATACAGTTTTCTGCTATCTTGTTTTACGGTTAATATATCTTGCTTTATATTTAGAATATACAATCGTCTGATCTTTATATAAACTATAATATCCGGAAACCGCATAGCTGATTGATATCGCGATCAGATAATATGCTGCTCCTGAAAATCCAAACAGTTCAAATGAAATCAGCATTGCCGTAATCGGACAGTTCGTCACTCCGCAGAAAAGTGCAACCATGCTGGCTGCCGCTGCTAATTCCGGTGAAAATCCAAGTATTCCACCGGCAACACATCCAAATGTTGCACCAATACTGAATGCCGGTACAATCTCACCACCACGATATCCTGCCCGCATCGTAAGTGCTGTAAGTAACATTTTCCATAAAAAAAATCAAGTGGTCCTGCTTCACCGTTTTCAATAGCTTTTGCGATCAATCCGCTTCCTGCTCCCATATAATCTTTTTGTATTCAGACATATTGTGATCAGAATAATCACTCCTGCCGCGACTACAATTCTAATATACGGATTTTTCAAGTACTTTGTATACAACTGCCCTACTATTTTTAACAGAATACAAAATAGAATACTTAAAATCCCACACCCCACTGCGATCAATGCCATCTTAAGTCCTGTCTCCACAGTAAGTCCCGGGATAGAATGTACCGAAATGTCTCCGGATCAATCCCCATTCCTGTTGCAAACTCTGCTGCAATGATAGCTGCAATCACACAAGGAAGAAGTGCTGCGTAATACATTACTCCCACGCTCACAACCTCCATTGCAAAAAACTGCTGCTGCCATCGGTGTTCCAAACACGGCTGCAAACGCTGCACTCATTCCACACATAATCATCACATGGTGATCAAATTCATCTAAATGAGCCAGTTTTCCAAGCCAATTTCCAATACTTCCACCAAACTGTATCGACGCACCTTCTCTTCCTGCCGAGCCGCCGGTAAAGATGCGTCAATAATGTTGACACAAAAATCAATGGTGCTGACAGAAACGGAACATCATCCTTTGATTTAATTGTAGCAAGTACCTGATTCGTTCCTCCGTCCTGCCTTCCCTATCCTCTCATACATAAATACAATCAGAACTCCTGCAACCGGCAAAAGCATAAAAATCCAATTGTGTGTATCCCTGTATTCCGTTGCTGCCTTGATACATCCTGCAAATACTGCACTCGCACCGCCTACAACCAAACCTGTCAAAACAGAAAGCCCCATCCATTTCAGAAAATTTCCCGTGTTCTGTCGGATCCTTTCATAGTAATACTTTATTACTATTTTTGTATCATGAGAATGTTTTCGTTTTTCCCATCTCCGCATTTTCTGTATTTTCTTTTTCTTCCATTTCCATTTACATTTCCCCTCTTGTATTTCTCTTTTATTTCGAACTCTGATTACTTTCTTATGTTCAGATAGAATCCCTTGCCTTATTTATTATAAAATGATTTTCCTCACCATGCAACACAGAAAAAAGGATGGTTTCTCACATTCGAACGTTTCTTGTTCGTTGTGTCAAACCATCCTCTAAATCAATTATTTTTCTTATACGGTGATGCGAGTGTCAAAAGTCAATTTTGCCACTCACTGATGTAACCGGATTGCTCCATTGCTATGCAATTCCCACAATCCTCGAACACATCATACTGCTTCTTCTTTTGTATTCACACTCTTGGATTCTCTATCCTCTTTGAATTTATCATAATATGCAAACATTCCTGCAAGGAGTGTTCCTGAAATAGAATGCCATGTACAAGATACTGCACAGATGATTGCTGACTCCGGTGTGGATGCAAACTGCGCCGTTGTTGTTGCAAGATTAGTTGCTAATCCAGCATTCTGCATACCAACCTCGATAGAGATGGTTCTTCTTCGCTGTATTCATTCCTGTGAGTTTACCAGCTCCGTATCCAAGCAGATATCCAAGTCCATTATGAAGAAATACTGCCACGAAGATTACAACACCGGACTCAAAGAATTTGCTTCCCTGTGAAGATACTACACCGCCGACAACACAGGCAAGACCAAGAACGGCCACACCCGGCATGACTTTCTGAACTTCTTTGAATGCTTCATTTTTTCCTAACAGATAGTTGAGTAAGAATCCTACTGCTACCGGGAAGATAACTGTTTCAATAATGGATACAAACATAGGTAATCCTTTGATTGAAATATGTGTACCACTTGCCAGCAGTGAAACCATAAGTGGTGTCATAACTGGTGAGAGCAGTGTTGAAACTGTTGTCATTCCTACAGAAAATGCTACATCTCCACCACACAGATAGGACATAATATTGGATGACACACCACCAGGACAACATCCGACAAGGATCAGTCCCAAAGCGATTCCATCCGGAAGATTCAATGCCTTTGTCAGTGCAAATGCAAGGAATGGCATAATCAGATACTGAGCGATTGCTCCGATGCAAATATCAAACGGTCTCTGCGCAAGAATCTTAAAATCCTCTGTTGTTAATGTCAGACCCATACTAAACATGATCACTCCGATAATAATAGACTGACAGGTAAATTTATTGGATACCGGATCGACAAACAAAGCGTTGTTAACCCATCCCATCATTGTCGGGACAAAGAATGTCACTACTGCAATGGCAATAACAACCACTGAAGTATAATCTGATAAAAATTTGCTGACTTTTTGTAATGCTTTCATTACAATACCTCCTTAGGATTCTTGTTCACCTAAAATTTGTATTCTTCTTGAGATATATTCAAAGAAAAAAGTCCCTTTCCAGAACTCAATCTGAAAAGGGACGAATATAATCCGCGTTACCACCCTAATTCCGCAAAATTAATTCTGCGACACTTCACATACCAACATATGCTATCCATATAACGGTGGATCCCGGCGAGGTTTACTTGCAACATGTTCATCTGCTTTCAGCCCGCTTCTTAGAGAGGATATCCTTACCCGGTTATTGTCTGTTCACACCAGCCACAGACTCTCTGAAAATAATGACGGATACGGTTTTGTTCTCATCAACGAATTTTGGTGAACTGTATTTTGTTTACTCTGACATTATAGTCCTCTGAAATCAGAAATCAAGAGTCTATTTTTAATCTTTTTCTTGATTTATTTTAATCTTTTGTCGTAAAAATTTATTTTCAAGGCTTAAATCCACCTGGAAAAATATTCTTTTTCCTGTTGTTTCCGCACTTTTCATGCTACACTGTATATAAGAATCATCGGATTTTAACTTTTCATTGCTTTCTTTTTGAAGTGATGTTTTTTTTTGTAATTTTATCTGTTTTCTTTCATTATTTTATCTGGTAAAGGGGTATTAGGGAATGAGTAATGAAATAGCGAAAAGACGAAAGCGAACAATTGAAATGACTCAGGGATCTCTTTGAAAAACATGTTTTTCTTCAGTGTTCCTCTTATATTTTCCCAGATTTTGGAAGTGATGTTCAACTTAAGTGATGTCGCTGTTGTCGGACATTTTGCAGATTACAAAGCACTTGGTTCTGTCGGCTCGACAACTACACTTGTCACACTGTTCACGGACTTCTTGATCGGGCTCGGAAGTGGTGTCAACGTCCAGGTTGCCAATAAACTCGGTGCCGGTGATAAGAAAGCTACAAAGAAACCATTCACTCTGCACTCATTATCTGTGCAGCGGCAGGTATTTTTGTCTGTCTGATCTGTCTGCTTTTGTATACTCAATGCTTTCCATGATGAATACAAAGCCCGAACTGCTCGATCAGGCTGTTCTCTACATGAAAGTTTTTGCACTTGGTATGCCTGCCACGGCAGTTTATAATTTCGGCAACGGTGTCTTAAGCGCCCGTGGGGATACAAAGCGTCCGATGTATTACCTTGCATTTGCCGGAATACTTAATGTCCTATTGAATCTGATCTTTGTTATCGTATTCCATATGGCTGCTGTCGGAGTTGCTACTGCCAGTGCAATCGCACAGTACGTTTCAGGAGGATTGATCCTGATCCATCTGATGCGACGCGATGATGAATGTAAAGTTCGTCTGCGCAATCTGCGTTATCATAACATTTATGGAAAAGGAGTTCTTTATCTCGGTGTTCCATCCGGTCTTCAGAATGCGATTTTCGCGATTGCAAACCTTTTTGTTCAATCCGGAGTCAACTCCTTTGATGCGATCATGGTTTCCGGAAATGCTGCCGCTGCGAATGCAGACAATCTGATTTACAATGTTATGTTTGCCTTCTATGTGGCCTGTTCCAGTTTCATGAGCCAGAACTGGGGAGCCGGGAATAAAGAAAGAATGAAAAAATGCTATCTCGTAACACTTACTTATTCTTTCAGTGCAGGCCTGCTTCTCGGAGGAGCACTCTTCTTCTTTGGGCGCCCATTCTTGTCTCTGTTTGCCACAGAACCAGCCGTTATCGCAGCTGGTATGCATAGAATTAGGATTATGGGATTCTCCTATGCATTCAGCGCCTTTATGGACTGTGCGATTGCATCTTCCAGAGGAATCGGCAAGAGCATTGCTCCTACATTTATTGTAATCATGGGATCCTGTGTATTTCGTATTATATGGATCTATACAGTATTTGCTTACTTCCATACAATTCCATCTCTGTATCTGCTGTACATCTTCTCCTGGGGACTCACAGCGATTGCAGAAACCATATACTTTAAAGTTAGTTTCAAAAAAAGTGCTTGCATAACAGAAATGTGAAGCAAGTCATATGAATATAAATCTCCGAAGAAATTTAAGTATAAAAATACTGATTTCTACGGAGATTCGTATTTTAAGATTTAGATCCTAAAAAAATTGGTATTAACAGAAAGCTGCTTCTATTTTCTTTTTTTATTTTTCGACTTTATTATACTTTTCTTTATCAAGCACGCCCTCTTTAAAGTTCAATTACATTCGTCGCTGCATCTCCAATTACATTCAGTGTAATAACCGCCATTCCCGGAAGATAATTCATTGCCAATACAAGAGAGTAGCCGATCATACAAAGTTCTGAACTCATTCCAAGACCTGTCATAACTACATATACCATCGTGGTTCCCGCAACCGGAATTGCCGGTGTTCCCATTGCTGTACAAATAGAAAGAAACGCTGCTACAACAAGAGTGGAAGGTTTAATATCAATTCCGGCTGCTGTTGCGATAAATATAATTGCTACCATATGCATAGCAGTCGTACCATTCATATTAATCGTCATACCTGTCGGAAGAACAAAGCTACTGATCTCAGGAGTACATCCAAGTTCTTCAGTACATGTCTTTGTGTTCAGCGGAAGTGTTGCTGCCGAAGAGTTTGTTGCCGCTGCGAAAAAGTCCTATCTTAGCTGCTTTCTTCATAAACGGTACCGGATTTAATCTTGTAGTCAAGAAAATCCCAACCGGATAAATTGTTGCAACAAGAACAAGACTTACAACAATTGTTGTCAAAATCCATACGAGCGTCGGTTTAATATATTCAACACCATATACAGACAGTGTTCTTGAAATCATACAGAAAATCGCCAACTATCCAATCTTATCAATTAAGAAATTCAAGAACAGCTGAACCACATCGTTCAGATTCTGAAGTACCTTCTTCAAAGGTTCTGTTTTTTTCTCCGAGAGCTGTCATTGAAAGTCCAAGGATCAATGCAACTACTACAACTGCGAGAATCGAATTGTTAGAAGAAAAACGCTGTAAAAATATTTGATGGTACAGCGTTAATTACTGTCACAAGTGGATTATATCCTTCCATTGTCACTGTTTCTGTTGCTTCCTGTGCCGGAAGATTTACATTAAACCACCCCATACATTTTACAAAATATGCCATGGCTCCGGCAAGGGCAGCTGCTACTACATAAAAGCAAAGATATGTAATAAATGTTCTTCCTGCGATTTTTCCAAGGTGTTCCGGATCTGCCAGACTGCACATTGCAAGACTGAGAGATGTAAGTACAAGAGGAACAATTGCCATCTGCAGTCCTCTCATAAACAACTAACCAATAATATAGAACAATCCAAGTCCTTCAAATCCATCTGTTGTTGTAATGTCCTGGAAGAAGATTGCATTAATGATGTTCCACACATTTCCATTCCCATGACTGTTCAAAAACTCTCAAAAAATAATGAAAGAAATCCGACAACAAACCCTGCAACTACTGCAAAGATCATTCGCTTCACGATTGAATTCTTTTTTCTTTGTTTTCCATGATTTTCATCCCCAATTTTTTCTTATTTTTCACATACCTTGTGAATTTTGTATGTTTTCTATGGTTTTATTTTACCCGTTTGGTAAATAAATGTCAATATATTTTCTGTGTTTCAAACATTTTTATATGCTTTTCACAAATTTTCTGTGCTAATTTTGTTTGTTTTTTGTATGAAATGTTATTTTTCTGTGTTTCAAAAAAGATAAAAAGACATCGAATCACATATCATAATTCGATGTCTTTTTCGCTTTCTTTTTTTTCATTTTTGCCTATCTTTAATAGATCAACTGAATCTCATGACTTTCACAATAAGCAACCCACTCATCCGAAGGTCTGCTGTCTGTAATAATATAATTTACCTTATCCAACCCAATCAAACTGACAAACGCTGACTGATCAAATTTAGAAGAATCTACAAGCAAAGCAACTTCATCTGCCTGTGCCAGCATTGCTTTCTTTGATCTCTGCTTCGCTTTCATTTGTATCCTGAACTCCTTTTTCAATGCTAACACCTTTACAACTGATCAACGCAAGGCTTACATTATACTTTTGCAATATTTGTCTTTGCAAGTTGTCCCTGGAGAGAACATGATTTTTATTATACTGCCGCCGGTGGAAATAAAATTAATTGCTGACTGCTGAAATTCACGAAATATTTCTGTTGAGTTCGTCACAACTGTAATATCCGTTGAATTCGAAGCAGTTTCAGTGCCTCCACAACTGTTGTACTGAATCAGCAACAATTGTATTCTTTCCTTCAAATAGTCCCGTTGCTTTTTCTCGCAATTTCCTGTTTCTCTTTTAGATGTTTTGACATTCTTCTATAAAAATGAACTCCTTCTTTCTGAGCTCCTTCATTCCAGATTGCGCCACCATGAACTCTGGTAACAACCCCTTCTGTTTCAAGTTTGTCAAGATCTCTTCGTATCGTTTCTTCTGTCACATTACAGATACGGCTCAGATCTACCACTGAGATTTTCTTCCGCTTGTACTTTCTGCCGTATGACCATGATTCTGTCTTTTGCTGCCATACCCACTTTCCTTTCTTCGTTTTCGGAATTCACAGATCCTTTCTTTAATAATACCTCGTTGTTCTATATTTGGCAATACTTTTTTCTTTTTGAATCCATAATATTTCTCCTTTAAAACAAACAGCTTTGCCAAAAAGCAAAGCTGTTATACTTTTTGAAAAGCAGATATTCTAAGTTTTAAGCAATTTCAGCTTTATTCTTTATCAATTGCCTCTGCTAATTCTCTCATGTATGCTACATCATCAGCTTCAAGCTCAAGTTCTGCTGATTTTACATTTTCTTCAATCTGTTCTACAGTTGTTGAACCACTGAGCAGATTCAGGAAATCTCCTGAGCAAGAATCCATCCAAGTGCAAGGTTTGCTACTGTACAATTGTATTTCTCGCAAAGTGGTTTCCATTTATCCATCATGTCCATGGCTGCCTACATATTATCCGGCTGGAACCATTTCTTCGGGATCTGAGCTCCTACTGGTTTGTAGTCTCTTTGGGAATGTTCCAGAAAGAAGACCCATCTCAAGTGGTGAGTAAGCCTGATTGTAACACCATTCTCACGGCAGCAAGGAATAATCTTTCTCGATTCCTCGATCAAGGATAGAGTACTTCGCCTGAACAATATCAAGCTGTCCCCATTTCAGATATTCTTCGATCTGATTGATATCTACATTTGCAGCACCGATTGCTTTGATCTTGCCCTGTGCTTTCAGATCATTAAGAACATCCATTGTCTTCTGGATCGGCACATAATATTCGCTTCCTTCAATTGCCTGCCAATGTGTCATATATACATCAACATAATCTGTTCCAAGACGTTCTAAAGATGCCTCGATTTTTTCTTAACAGATGCACTGTTCAGGTTTTTGTAAAGCTGATTCCGTTTACAACATTGAACATGTCACCTTTCATTTCCTGATCCCATGTTACACCACATTTTGTGATGATAACATCTTCACGGTTCATTCCTTCTAAGGCTTTACCAAGGATCTTTTCACTGTTACCAAAGTTGTATCCTGGAGCTGTATCGATTAAGTTTACACCAGCATTTCGGTGCTTCTCTGATTGTATCTACAACTGTCTGAAGATCATGATCTCCTGGGCCCCATGCAGATCCACCACCGATGGACCATGTTCCAAGACCGATTCTTGAAACGTCCATTCCTGTTTTTCCTAATTTCATTGTTTTCATTTTCATATTCCTTTCGAAACTGACTCTCTGAACTATTTCGTAATCTTTCTTATATTTTGCAAGCATCTCTTCTACCATCTCACGGTTCTGAACTCCAGAAGTTGCTCCCGGATGCTGAACTGCGATCGCTGCTGTACAGTTTGCGTATTCTCCGCATTCTTTCAGATTCTTGCCCTGAAGAAGTGCCGCGATAAATCCTGATGCAAAATTATCTCCTGCCCCGATCGTATCGATTGCTGTAATTCCTTTGCACGCCGGTACGATCATAACACCGTCTTTGTTGCGGATATAACAGCCACGCTTACCAATCTTCATAACTACATTCTTAATTCCATAAGAATAAAGCTTGTCTGCTACCTTATCTTCTTCTTTTTCACCTGTCATCAGACAAGCTTCATCGTAGTTAGGGAAGAAGTAATCTACATACTGTAATGCACCAGCGATATCATCTAATGTCTCTCCTAAGTCGAGGCATGATCATATCAGCTGTAATTGTCATTCCTTCTTCTTTTTGCGAATTTAAAAATCTTTTCTAATGTCTTTCCATCAAGAAGCGGACAATTGAAAATGCTCGCCAAAGATAAAATCTTAGCCTCTTTGATCTTGTCAAAATTTACATGTTCGATATTCTCTTTCCAGAGGCTTCCATTTCTATTTGTAATAAATGTTCTCTCACCGTCTGCTGTAACAAGTCCGATATTGATTGAAGTGTTCAGATTTGGATCTACCGTAACCCCTTCTGTATCAATATTATCCTTCTCACAAGAACGTAAGATAAAAGCTCCTGCTGCATCGTCACCAACCGCAGCCATGAGTCCTGTCTTGAATCCGAGTCTGCTGATGATCGTCGATTCATTCATCGCATCACCACCGACTGCCATGGCAATCTGCTCAACCGGGTAAGACTCAATATCAAAAATATCTCTTGATACCGGGCGCAGCGGTATATCTACCACTGCTGCACCCAGACATAAAACGTCTAATTTCTTTTCCACTTTATTCATCAGCCCTTCCGTCATCACCGAACAGTTTGATTTTGTACATTGCACGCTCTTTTTCACTGCTTCTCTTACCGCACGCTCTACAGCCAGGAATGGCTCGTCTTTGTGCTCATTGATTGCTTCCATTGCAGCCTGGCAAAGCTCTGTATGGATATTAATCTTTGCAATACCACATTTGATTGCCTTCTTGATATCTTCGTCACCGATTCCTGATGCTCCGTGAAGTACAAGCGGTACACTTACCTCTTTGTGTACTTCCTCAATAATGTCAAATCTGATCTTAGGCTCTGCTGAATAAACACCATGTACATTACCAACTGCAACTGCAAGAGAATCACATCCTGTACGCTCTACGAATTCTTTTGCCTGAGATGGATCTGTATAAGCATACTCAGCAAGTGCCTCTTCATATACTGTCTCATTTCCAACATGTCCTAATTCTGCTTCTACTGGGATGTTATATGCATGGAAATAATCTACACATCTCTTGATTTCTGCAATATTTTCCTCAAATGGAATGCAGATGCATCACGCATTACAGAGTTCATGCAATGATCCACTGCGATTTTTGAGGATTGTCCAATTACGTCCATGATCCCAATGAAGGATAACCGGTACAGTTGCTTTTTTAGCCATAGACTCCATCATATAACAGAAATCTTCAAAAGATGTATTTCCTGTAAATCCTGTTCCGAAGGAAATGATGATCGAGCACGAAGCTCTTCTGCTGCATCAATTACACCCATAAGCATTTCTGCATTCCATACATTGAAATGTGGAATTGCATAATGGCCTTCACTTGCTTTCTGTTCCCAAAATCTAATATCTGCTATCATAATATTTTCTCCTCTTGCTCTAAAATTATTACTCTGCTACTTTTACTACACCTTTGATCATGTCACATTTCTTAACCGGATCAATTGCTTCCTCAAATGCTTTCTGAACATCTTTGTAGTCATAAACATGTGTAACCATATCTTTTACATTGAATTTTCCTGTTGCAATTGCCTCAATTGTCTGAGGATAATTATTGCAGTAACGGAAAGATGTCTGGATTGTAACTTCACGGTTGATCTTCAAGAAATTGATCGGCACTGGATTAGACTGTGTACCAACCATCATGATCTTACCACCACGACTTACGATTTCAACTGCCTGCTGTGCTGTAAATACTGCTCCGGCACACTCAAATACAAGTTCTACTCCGTGGTCTCCGTAAAGTTCCTCTGAACGAAGTACTTCAACTGTATTCTGTTTTTTCCATTAATGACTTCTTTGCGCCAAGTTTCAGTGCAAGATCAAGTCTTTTCTGCATCACGTCTACAACTGTGATATCAGTAGCTCCAAGACTTAAACATGCCTGAAGTACCATCAGTCCGATTGTTCCTGCTCCGAGAATCACAATACTTTTTCCAAGTCTTGCCTCTCCAAGGATTGCTGCATGCATACCAACTGCTGCCGGCTCAACTAATGCTGCTTCCATTGTTGTCATTCCTTCAGGAACATGATATGTCCATTCTTCTGGATGTGTCATGTACTCACAAAGAGCACCGTTATAGTTCGGCTGTGTTGCCATGAAATCTACTGCCGGACAAATGTTGTAGCGGCCTTCACGGCAGTATTCACAAGAATCATCCGGAACTCCTGGCTCGATCAGTACTTTATCTCCGGTTTGAATTTTTGTTACTTTTGCTCCGACCTTTTACAACTTCACCAGCTACTGCATGTCCAAGACCGATTTTCTGGTTAGGATCTTTAGGTGGGATAGAATGGTCCAAACTCGAATCCGTGAATATCAGATCCACACATTCCAACATATTCAACTTTCATCAAGATTTCATGATCCTTTGGTTCTGGAACTGCACACTCCTGAATCTCAAATTGTTTTGGTGTTACTAAGATTGCTTCTGAATTTTTCATTTTTAAGCTTCCTTTCCTGTTTATTTGCTGTCTGATTGTTTTGTTTTTATTATTCTACGTTACCGATATCTTCGACAGATTCTCCTCTTGTCTCAACTCCAAAGATTGCAACGCTTACTGCGATGATCGCTGCTACAATAGAGATCAGGATAAATACTGCGGAACTTCCGATAGAACTTGCTACATATGTTACAAGGAATGGGAAGAAGATATTACTTACACGACCCATTGCATTACAGAATCCAGATCCTGATAATTTTGCAGATGTTGGCCACATTTCTGGTACATATACTGCTGATGCGTAACATACATACATGTAAATGATTGTGTTAAGTAAGAATGTACTTACAATAAGTGCTGTCATTGTTGTCTGTCTGTCCTGTGATAACTCCCATAACAGCCATTCCAATCAGAAGAACAACACCCATAACTCTTCTTGGAACTTTATCCATGATCAGTGATGCGATAAAGATTCCAAATGGTGTCCGAACAGACCGAACATTGTCATGAACTGAGACTGTGATGTATCATATCCTAATGACTTAATAATGAAGGCATCCAATTCATCAGTGTGTACTGAATTGTGTTCATACCGATCAGTACTAAAGAGATCCTACAATTGTTCTCTTTAAAAATTTCCTTTAAACAGTGCTGAATAAGGAAGTGGTTTTACTGCCTTTTGGTTCTTCTGTTACTTGGTAATGGTTTACCTGTAGATGCTTCAATTTCTTTTTCGATTGTGTCATGATAGCATCTGCTTCTTCAACTCTACCCTGAGCCTCTAACCATCTTGGTGACTCCGGATATTTCTTTGCGATCAGAATAGATGCAATAATTGAAAGAATCGATGGGATCATATACTGAACTCTCCAGTTCATGTTGTAGCTGATTGCTGTAAGTCCGATCACGAAAGCGATACCGTTACAGATTGGATGAGCCCAGTTACCAATGAAGGAGTTACGGCTAGACCATACACCACGGTTTTCTTCCAGGTACATACTCTGTAAATCCTGCAAAAGAACAACCAGAAGTGCTCCAAGTCCAAATCCCTGTACAAGTCTGAATACATACAGAACATATACATTCGGAGATACTGCTCCACCGATCATTGCGATAATATGAATGATCTTCATATAATAAAATACTTTTCTTACGTCCGATTTTGTCACCGATTTCGGACCTAAAGTGCTCCGAATAACTGACCTGCTGTGTAAGTTGTTCCCCACATAGCCAGTAATGTTGATCCTGGCTCTAACCAGTGTAACTCATTTAAAAAGTATTCTGTACTGCTCCACCGATACCATTTGACCAGCATACTAATAATGCGAATGCGGATACTAACCACATTTTAACATGCCAGCCTGAATTTGGCAGACGGTCAAAGTCTTGCACCTATATTTGCACTTTTATTTTCCATTGTTATATTCCCTTTCTTCTCATTTTTTTAAATCCTGGCTCTTTTTTTGAAGTGCAATTCCAGGATTCGGAGGGCTGTTTTATTTTCCTGAAAGTTCTTCTTCAACTTTTTTCCATGATTTCCCATGCTTTTCTGATCTCGGATCTTTATTCCACAGTGCTGGAGGTCTAAGACTACCATATCTGCTCCTGCTTCGTATAATGGACGATAGACATCTCATTCATGGATCCATCGGCTTCAATTAAGAAATCAAGTCCCTTTTCTTCACGTATCTTAACCAGTTTACGTATCTTGTCATATGTTTGTTCAATAACCTTCTGTCCAGAAATATCCTGCATCCACGATCATGATTGTTACCTTAGATAATAATGGAAATAATGTCGATTAGTCTCTAAAGGTACGGATGGATTTAATGCAATTCCTGCTTTACATCCAAGTTCTTTGATCTTGTTGATTGTTACAAATGCATCACTCTCAATGCAATCTGTATGGTGTAATGTATGCAGCCCCTGCCTTTGCAAACGTTTCTAAGGTACTGTTGCGGATGCTTGATCATTAAATGTGCATCCATTGGTGTACTAACTTTCTTTAATGCTGCTAGAAATTCTGGTCCGATTCCAAAGTTTGGTACATATACACCATCTTTTATATCCATATGTAAGAAGTCTGATTTTCATCGATGATACCGAACCTGACGTTCAAAATCATAGAGATCACAGCAACCCATGGAAGGTGCCGTAATAATTTCTTTTCCTTTTTTCCATTTTCTTCTCCTTTATAGACTTACTATAAAAATTGTTTTTTCTTCTGATAATGTATTAATCTTCGATGTCATCAAATCATATGTAAAGATAACTTTAATCGCTTCTTTTGCTGCCATAGCATCGAAACCTTTTTCATATTCAGATAATCCAATCTATGTGTGATCAGTGGCTGAACTTTGATCTGTCCAGATTCAAAGTAATCTGATCGCATTTCTCCAAGATGTAGAATCATAAGCCATATGACCGATAATGCTCTTATTCCAGGATGTAATATCGTTGATAGAGAACTCTAATGGTTTGAATCCCATTACCTACACGAACGATCTCACCATTTGGTCTTGTCATCTCGATTGCCTGTTTCAGTGCAATATTTGCTCCGGAACATTCAACAACAAGTCCAAAATTGTCTCTTCCACAGATTTCTGTACATCTTTTAACAACATCTTCTTTTGATCCGTTTACACAATGTGTTGCTCCAAGTTCTTTGGCAACTGGGAAACGAACCGGAACGTCTTCATCAAGACCAACCATAACGATGTTAACTGCTCCCATCAATTTTTGCGATCTGTACTGAGAATAATCCAAGTGGTCCAGTACCGAATACTACAACGTCCTGTCCTGGGATCAGGTGGACTGCTGAGCTACTGCTTTGTATGCGTTACAGATCGGATCAAGTACTGCTGCTTCTTCGTATTTAACATTTTCCGGAATCTCCCAGATTGCATGTTTGTGAATTCTTAAGGATTTCTCCAGGAATCTTACAATATTTAGCAAATCCGCCGCCCCCATGTGTTATTATCTAATCCAAGGTTAACTTTTTCTTCACAGCAAAGGAAATCTCCCATTTCGCAAGCTGGGCAAACACCACATACGTGTGCGCTGTTATCAGATACAACTCTCTGTCCGACTTTTCCAGTCTGTCACTTTCTCGCCAACCTGTACAATCTCTCCGGCAAACTCGTGTCCACGGATTGAGTTAAATTCATCAGAACCATTATTCCAGTGTTTCATATCTGCTCCACAGATTGCAGCTGCTTTGATTTCAAGAATAAATGTTGATAAGGTACTTCTACCATTCTGTTTCCGAATTCTTTTCCGAATCTTGATTGCTTTCATTTTCATAATTTATGTTCTCCTTTTCTGCTTTGATCTCAGATCCGATATTAGTTCCGGCCGGAAACTGTTTTTCTTGATCTGTCTTTATTTTACGTCCATTCTGCGTTTTCGTCAATCATTTTCTTTGTTTCAAAGATATTTTGTCGTTTTTAACAGTTTTCTTCTTTTAATTCCTTGTTTTTCCATTGTTAAAAAGTGTTTTTTGTGCAAATTGACGTACAATCTTTGTTTTAAAGATTAAAAGATTGTATTATTCTTTGTTTTAGTGTCGTTTCAAAGATTTTTTCAAAGAAAAAGAGGGATTTCACAGATGTCAACATCTGTAAAATCTCCTCTTTTTTCTTTCTACTATTTATTCTGAACTTGTTATACTTTTTATCAATCCTCAAGTACCAGCTTAGCTGCTCCGCAGATTCCTGCATCATTTCAAGAGTAGCAAGCTTGAACTTCACATTCTTATTTGCAAAGAACGCTTTTTTTTCCATAAATGGTTTTTTCGATAAATGAAAGCAGAACTTCTCCTGCTTTGGACACTCCACCACCAATTACAAATACAGCCGGATCCAGTACTGCTGCCATATCTGCCATTGCATGCCCTAAGTAATTTCCCATTTCTGTCGCAACCTCTATCGCAACTTCATCCCCTTCCTTCACTGCATCGAAAACAGCTTTTGCAGAAAGGTCTTCTTTTGTCAGGATTGTTGCGTGTCTCATGCTCCATCTTCTTTTCTAGCAAGACGTGAGATACCTGTTGCTGATGCATACTGCTCCAGACATCCGTGTCTGCCATCCCAAGTATCTGTCTCTTCCCAGATTCACACACATATGACCAATCTTCTCCACCTGCTCCGTTCTCTCCTATCAGGATCTTTCCATTGATGATAATGCCACCGCCAACACCTGTTCAAGTGTGACCATGATCATATACCGGCAACCAACACCGCCGCCTTTCCACATCTCGCCAAGTGCGGCAACATTCGCATCATTTCCATTGAATTCTGCTGTCAGTCCTGATCCCTTCTTCAGCTCTTTCTTCGCATTCTTACGTTTGTACAGTTCCTGAGCTGCATTATATCCCATCTGTTTCTGTCTGTGGTTAACTGCTGCCGTCTCAACAATGATTGCAAGATTACGTCCAGGACGAATTGGCAGATGATGGCAAACCACTTTGTTACCAAGGAATTCTGTATATTCTTCTTCGAGACCGAGGCGGTCGTATTCTTTATTCTTATTCCACTCTTCCAGAGTGATAACAAGATCAATATTCTGTGTCTCTCTGACACTTAATACACCAAACAGAGC
>VOFH01000756.1_pt1 | contig 28001 bp, 42 predicted proteins | sample 5384091 | NCBI WGS metagenome assembly VOFH01 (sample SAMN12384727, study PRJNA508395) | human gut metagenome | isolation source: healthy gut G | host: Homo sapiens
ACGCTTCATTCCCAAGATTTTGTAATTCCTCCGGTCGGATTAAATTGGTTAATTGTTTATGTTCGCTGCTGCTATACTGGCGGTCGGATAATAATCCATGCGTACTGACACTAGCCTGGGTCTGATAATGTTGTCCTACCATGGATGATATTTCCTGCGCTGTCTGTGGATCCATCACGGATAGGATAAGCTTATAAGCAGCATTGTCGGTAATGACTCTTCTGGCAGTTTGTCCATAGGTGCGGTCTAACTGACTGTATGACTGCATCAGTAAGCATATTGTACAGCCTTTACTTCGCAGTGTTGCCATTCCATCAATCACAGCAGTCGCTTTCCCTAATTGCGGAAATTCATCCAATAGAACAAGTGTGCGAATAGGATTGTTATCTGGAAATTCGGTCATCGCATGCAAAAATTGGTTGATAATCATGGCAGTTAGAGGAGACCAGTTTTGCAGTCTGGATTCCGGCAATTCATAATAGATCTGATAACCTTCCAATAGATCACGCGGCAATATTGTACGTTCCCGTGTTAAAAAACTCCTGCACGACCGGATCAGTGGCAAACAGCTCTATCGCATTGTGTACGGTTTTCCATGATGGATGAGAGAGTTTTATCTGAGAGACCCTTGAAATGCTGCATGTGATCTCTTGCGTCGCCCTCTGTGGTACTTATAATTTTATCCACAAGTTCCTCTGCGGGAGTGCTGTAAATGATCCGATTGGCTTCGATAAATGTTTTAGATGCATGATAAGCCCAGGTATAGACACCAGCCAGATAGTGACGCGCTGCCTGTTCCCAAAATGGATCCTCAGTATCCCGATCAGGAATAATCGCATACAGGATATCATTGAGCGCATGAGTAAATTCTGACTTTGGCGCAAGATACAACAATTCAAATGGGTCATATCCATAACTGTCCGGATTATACGGATCCATCACACGGCGGTTATATCGTACGGGAGCATTTTTTAACAACTCTCCTTTGATATCAATGGCCAAAAGTGCGCCTGTCCACATGTGCAACGTAGGGATTGCGACAGCTGCGGACTTCCCGCTTCCGGGTGTTCCGATGCAAATAATATGTCCGTCCATATTCTGTTGTTTACCAACATAACGCCGTCCGTAACGACCAAATAAAAACCCTGGGTTCCCGTTAAGATAGAGATGAGCATTTGGTGCTGGTCGTAATTCCTTACGTTCTACGAGAGGGAGAGAACGCTCGTTTCGGCGTTTCGGATCAAATGGTGACAGAAATGTAAAGTCACGTTCTCCGGCAATTAGATTACGGATATTTTGTATGGTAATCATACCAGATGGCACTAAGGCAGCCAGATCTAAAAAGAGCGTTTACATGTAGTTTTGTTGGCAGCAAAAAGGATTCTACAAGAGACCATCAATGAGGCACTGATCCAAAGTCCTGTAAATGCGGAAAAGTCAAAAAAGCAATTCAGCAATGACTTCCGTTCTTCTGGTAGAGGGCTTTCGGCGGGAAAACGTGCAGGAATCACAATTTTTGAGATAGGAATGTTTTCTTGCTTTTTTGAAACAGGGGTCTCAAGATCTTTCATGATTTTGGCATGCTCAGCATTTTTATTGAGATTTAAAAGCATAGCACTCTTAAGCCTGTCTCGTTTAGCAGTCTGGCGGATCTGCTCCGGTGTCTGGGGCGGATCAAGGTCATCAAAATTTTTGCGCAGCCGGATACAGGGCGAAGAATTATCGCTCTCTGCTGTCATCTTGTTCATAGGTTCGGCTGACGGTGCGTTCATCTGCTTTTTGCAAGGTCTCCGCGAACGAGGCTCTTTTCTTTTTTATAGTTGTCATAATGTTTGGCCTTTCTTTCGATATAGTTGACAATTGTTTCTTTCGTGTAGTCTCCACCCAGACGCCGCTCGTGACATGGCTTGGGCGATGCTGCATTTTTCCGTGTAAAAAAATTCCGGGATATATCGGTATGCATTTTGTGTTCCTGTACTGTGACACCAAAATTATCTTTCATAAGCCAGATAAATTCGCTGCTACTGGATGCCTGTTCCTTTGCGTATTCAATCTGGTTTCTCAGCTTGTCTTTCCAACTGATTTCCCCTTTAGCCGCAAGTGCAAGTCCGCCCGTGTCAGACGTTCCTGGGCTTTGCTTTTGGTGTTGACCAGGCTGTGTTCATATCCGTGTTCTTTACAGATGACATTCCCTTTTTCCATCAGTTCATGGCGTAGTTTTCCCGTTGATTGAAAGCTTTTCCCAGCCTTAACATGCTGTTTACGATCGCCGCGGTAGCTGACGTTATTGATGACAACATGCGCATGCATGTGATCTGGGCGGTCAGTATGTACCGCAAGATACCATTGATAACAGTCAATTTTTTGTGCGCTGACATAAGTCCTTAACCATGTCGCGGACTTCCTCGGGACTGATTTTCTCATATGTCGTGTTATAGCTGACGATCATATGGTAGTAGGTGCGGTTTCCGACACCTGTGGGTTTATTGTAGTAACGCGCGATATCGGAAAATTCCTGTTCAGCATCCAGAATGTCACAGCCGTTTGTGCGGATCAGTTCCTCCGGGACAAGTATCACCGCGGGTAATGTATTGCAGGATTCCCGGACTGGTCGCTTACTGGGATAGATCTTAATGATCGGCATGGATCGTATTCTCCTTCAATTCTGTGATAAGATCTTTGATTGCGTCCAGATCATCGGCGATCCTGGCAAGCTCACTTGCTTCCAGAGATTGCGGATGCAGATAGACGGCTCGCACGATCTGGTTAAAATTTTTCCAATGCGTGAAAGTTCAATCGTAAGCTCTGGGATTCCACTTATGATATTGATGGAGCTGCGGACGCAGGAGACCCGGATAAATTCGGACATGGAGAGACCATATTTTCTGCATTTGGAGATAATCTGTTCTTTCTGCTCCGGCGCGCACTTAAATCCGATGTAGGTGGTTTTAGTTTTAGATTTCATGTGATACCTCTCATATTATGCATTGATCGCAGGCAAGGGGTGGGTTCCATAGGGCGGTTTCCGCCCTTGGCCAGATGGTTGCAGGTTTTACCGGCGACGTATCTGGCCTGGCGGTGCAAAGTCATGGTCACCCTCTAAAATGAGCAGGACTTTGGAGCGCCTCCCGGGAAGGATGCCCGGACAAGGATCACTCGTGCGCGGAGCACGGCGTGAGCCTGTGTGGGCTGACTGGACGGGGATATCACCCTTGCCTGCGATGTAGTTGTGGGTATTCGCTATAAATGTAATGGCGGACTGCGGTGCGCAGCTGTGCCGGAAAATCGGCGGCTATCTGCCGCAGATCGTACAGCGTATTACATAATAGGGGAGCTAAAAATAAGAGGATCACAATGTTGAGAAGCAGTTGACTGGTCTGGCAGCATCTGCTTAGATGTGTATCGGTATTTTTTTGATTCGCATCTGATAATTCACCTCTTTTCCATTCAGTTTGACGTTGTTATGGTCAAATTTATGGTCAAATCAACACCAGTGGTCTAAAAACACAGCATTTATCGGTGGTTGTGGGTTATATATCAGTGGTTCGATTCCTATCAGATGCATTTTTTGATGTCACGGGATACCGCGGCAGTGAGACAGGAAAGCGTCTGCCAGATCTGGGAAATGTCCCGGACTGACAGGCGTTTTTTCTTGCATTCGCCCCTCAGAAACGATATAATGGGCGAAAAGGATAAATTTTGGATCATAAATTATGAATAAAAGGGAGAAGTAGATTGGAAGGAACGATTCGTTTAAATAAATATCTGAGTGACGCTGGAGTCTGTTCGAGAAGAGGCAGACAGACTTGTGGAGGAAGGGAAGGTTCGTGTGGACGGCGAGATCGCCGTGATGGGAATGCAGATACGGCCGGGACAGAAGGTGGTCTGTGATGGAAAGCCGGTGGGCGAGAAGGAAAAACCGGTATTTCTGATCGTGAATAAGCCGAGGGGAATCGTCTGTACGACTTCCGACAAGGATCATGCAGAAAACATCGTGGAATTTTTAAATTACCCACAGAGGATCTACCCGGTCGGACGTCTCGATAAGGACTCCGAGGGACTTCTCCTCATGACAAATCAGGGGCGACATCGTCAACAAGATCCTCCGCGGTGGAAATGCTCATGAGAAAGAGTACGCGGTAGCTGTCAACCACCCGGTGACGGAAGAATTTTTAAAACAGATGTGCGAGGGCGTCCGGATCGAGGACCTGGATGTGACCACGAAGCCGTGCCGCGCCTGGAAGACCGGAAGCCACACCTTCCATATCGTCCTGACCCAGGGCTTAAACCGCCAGATCCGCCGAATGTGCCGTGCGCTGGATTATCATGTAATGAATTTAAAGCGCGTGCGTATCATGAATCTCCAGCTGGGTACATTAAAGCGCGGAGAATACCGGGAACTGACGGAAAAGAACTGGGTGACCTGATGCGTATGGTGGAAGGTTCCACAAACCTTCCGGCGAGGGAAGCCGCAAAACTTGGAAAGATTGTGGATCCGGCGAAGAGAGAAAGAAAGCCGGGAAGCTCAGGACATCAGGGAAAGCCTGGCGGAAGAAAGCCGTCAGATAAAAAATAACGAGGGAAAACCGTTCGAGAAAAGACCGGAACCGGAAAAATATGGAGAAATGTCCGTCAGGACGGTGAAATAAAGCCGGAAAAAAAAGCCCCCGCATCCCCGGAAAGCTGGAAACCGGGTGCGCCGGAGCGCAAGGAGCATAAAATATGGACGACAAGATCAAGAGGATGAAGGAGCTGATCCCGATTCTCTCCGAGGCTGCGAAGGCCTACTACCAGGGAGAGCCGCGAGATCATGAGCAACTTCGAATATGACAGGCTTTACGACGAGCTCCTGAAGCTGGAACAGGAGACAGGAACCGTGTTTGCGGGAAGTCCGACCCAGAAAGTCGGATATGAGGTCTTAAGCGAACTCCCCGAAAGAGCGCCATGAGCGGCCGATGCTTTCCTTAAATAAGACGAAAAGCGTCGACGAGCTCAGGGAGTGGCTCGGCGGACAGACGGGACTTTTATCCTGGAAGATGGACGGACTCACCGTGGTGCTGACATATGAGGACGGCGTTCTCGCAAAGGCAGTTACCGGGGAAACGGCGAGATCGGCGAGGTCATCACGCCGAACGCCCGGACATTCATCAATATCCCGACAACGATCCCTACAAGGGGCAGCTGATCCTACGCGGTGAGGCGGTGATCAGCTATTCTGATTTCGAAAGCTGAACGATTCCATCGCCGACGTGGACGCAAAGTATAAGAATCCGCGAAATCTCTGCAGCGGTTCCGTCCGCCAGTTAAACAGCGGGATCACAGCATCGAGAAATGTCAGTTTATGGCATTTGCCCTGGTGCGGGCGGACGGCGTGGACTTTAAGAATTCAAGAAAAGAGCAGTTCTTATGGCTGTCAGACTTGGATTTGAGACCGTGGAATTCGTGGAAGTCACCGCGGAGACTCTTTCCGGGGCGGTCCATGGATTCGCGGAAAAGATCGAGCACTACGATATCCCCTCCGACGGCCTGGTGCTGCTCTACGACGACATCGCTTACGGGGAGTCCCTGGGGCGCACGGCCAAATTCCCGAGAGATTCCATCGCCTTCAAGTGGGCCGATGAGATCCAGGAGACGACGCTCTCCTATATCGAGTGGAGCGCGTCGCGAACAGGACTCATCAACCCGGTTGCCGTGTTTGAGCCCGTGGGCTGGAAGGAACGACGGTGAGCCGGGCCAGCGTCCACAACATCAGCATCATGGAAGGTCTGGAGCTTGGGGCCGGGGATCGGATCACAGTCTACAAGGCGAACATGATCATCCGCAGATCGCGGATGACCTCACAAGAAGCGGTGTCGGGATATCCCGAAGATCTGCCCGGTCTGCGGCGGAAAGACGGAGATCCGCAGCCTGAACGATGTGAAATCCCTCTACTGTACCAACCCGGAATGCCAGGCGAAGAAGATCAAGAGCTTTGATCTGTTTGTGAGCCGTGACGCTTTAAATATCGATGGTCTCTCCGAGATGACTTGAGAAGTTCATCGCGGCGGGATTCATCCATGAATTCGATGATATCTTCCATCTGGACCGTCACCGGGATGCCATCGTGACTATGGAGGATTCGGCGAGAAGTCCTACGAGAACCTCATCGAGGCCGCAAAGACTGCGTCCCACACCACACTGCCGCGGCTGATCTTTGGTCTCGGAATCGCGGGGATCGGCCTTGCAAACGCGAAGGTGATCTGCCGCCATTTCGATTTCGACCTGGATGCCATGCGGAAGGCAGACGCAGAGGAACTGTGCGCCATCGACGGAATCGGCGGCGTGCTTGCGGATGCCTGGGTGACGTACTTTAAGAATGATAAGAATAATGAGATACTGGATCATTTACTGGCAGATCTGACTTTCGCAAATGAAGCCAGAAGCGAAGAGCAGACGCTGGCCGGAAAGACATTCGTGATCACCGGCTCCGTGGAGCACTTTGCGAACCGCAAGGAACTTCAGGAGAAGATCGAATCCCTGGGCGGAAAAGCCGCCGGTTCCGTGTCTGCGAAGACCAGTTACCTAATCAACAACGATGTGACATCAATTCGTCAAAGAATAAAGAAGGCAAGAGAGCTTGGCATTCCGATCCTTTCCGAAGAGGATTTTCTGAAGATGATAGGAGAAGAAAACAATGCCGATTAAAATACAGAATGGATTGCCGGCGAGAGCGATCCTTGAGAGCGAAAACGTATTCATTATGGACGAGGACCGCGCGGAGAGCCAGGATATCCGTCCGTTAGAGATCCTGATCTTAAATCTCATGCCGTTAAAGGAGGACACGGAGACCCAGCTTTTAAGAGCTCTGTCCAATACGCCTCTGCAGGTGGAGTGCACTTACATGACCATGTCCACCCATGAGTCTACCCACACCTCCGCCAGCCACTTAAATAAGTTTTATGTGACATTCCCGGAGATCAAGAAGAAACATTTCGACGGAATGATCATCACCGGCGCGCCGGTGGAGCTGATGGAGTTTGAGGAGGTCAATTACTGGGAGGAGCTGACCCGGATCATGGAATGGAGCAAGACCCATGTGACATCCACCATGCATCTGTGCTGGGGTGCCCAGGCCGGACTTTACTATCATTACGGAATCCCGAAACACTTACGGAAAGAAAAACTTTCCGGTGTGTATACACAGAAAGCGCTGGATAAGCGTGTTCCGTTACTCGAAGCTTTGACGATTACTTTAAGTGCCCGCATTCCCGCTACACGGAAGTCCGCGAGGAGGATATTTTAAAGCACCCGGAACTCCGGATCCTCGCTAAATCCGATGAGGCAGGCGTTTTCCTTGTCATGAACCAGGACGGAAGCCAGATCTTCGTCCAGGGCCACCCGGAGTACGACCGTATGACCTTAAGCAACGAGTATCACCGCGACCTTAACAAAGGCTTAAATCCGGCGCTTCCGGTCCACTACTACGAGCACGATGACCCGTTCTCGGTTCCGCCGCTTCTCTGGAGAAATATGGCGAACACGCTGTACACGAACTGGCTGAACTACTATGTATACCAGGTGACCCCGTATACGTTGGAGGAAGACGCGGAGTAGAAGGTTCGAAATCCTTATTTTATGCGGGATTTAGGATCTTAAAGTTTCAATAAGTCCCCTATTCACGGAGAAATCCGCAGATAGAGGACTTATTTTGCCTTTCTGTCTTTCTTTCAATTACTGGGATGGGATTCGTTACTTTTCATGATATCGTTCCGGCACCTGTGCATCATGGAAAGCGTTGATCTCATCACGGAATTTGCTGTCTTCCAGAATATCCAGGGCAGTCATGGCAAGACCCTTGGCTCCCTTCAGGCAGATTTCATCGGCTTGCGGTGAGGCGGCTGCGTCTGCATAAGCTTTTGAGTGACTTTGAATCGTTTTATCATCAGTGATCGACAGATAATCGTGGATTGCCGGAATTTTAATCGAAACATTTCCGATATCGGAAGAACCGTACAGTTTTCCCGGTGTTGGCCAGGTCATGTGAATTCCGAGAGACTCCATATTATTTTTTGAAAGCTTCGCACATAGGCTTATTCGGGTAGCGTTCCGCGTAGATCGGTTCTACAACCACCTCTGCCTTGGCTCCGGTCAGGGATTCTGCCCGTTCAATGCTGGATTTCACGAGATCAATAAGAAACTCAATTCGTATCATGGTTTCCGCTCGGAGATTAAATTCACACCGGACGAGTGCAGGAATGACATTGGCAGCTGTTCCACCTTCTAAAATAACACCGTTGATATTATCCTGAATCTGGAATGTGGGACGCATCAGATCAATCTGGTTGAATACATGGATTGCAGCACTGAGTGCGTTAATCCCGTTCGAAGGTGCAGAAGAGTGGGCTGCTTTTCCGTGGAAAGCGACGCGGATGGTTGTGGCAGCGCGTCCCCCTCTTCCTACAAGATTCGATCCGCCTCCTGACGGATGCATCATAAGCGCATAATCGGTATCATGAAAACCGCCGCGCTCTAAAAGAATCACTTTACCGGCACCGCCTTCCTCCGCAGGGGTGCCAATAATGGAGATTTCCCATCATAGTTGTCCATGAGAGCGGCAAGACCGGAAAATGCACCGACAGCACAGGTCGCAATAATATTGTGACCGCAACCGTGGCCGACGCCGGGGAGGGCATCATATTCTGCGAGAAACGCGATTCTCGGTCCTGCATGCTTTCCTTTTTTACTGCTTTGAAAGATGTGTCAAGTCCGCAATAAGGGGTTTCAACCTCGAACCCATGGCCTTCTAAAAATGTGCGGATAAATCCTACAGCCTGATGTTCCTGGAATCCCAGTTCGGATGATCATGGATCTGATGGGAAAGTGTCAGAAGTTCATTTTGCATCTTGTCAATGGTCTCAATAATTTTTAACTTATTCTGATTCATAGGGAAATACCTCCTGCAGGGTAAGAGCTATTTTTGGTATACGACTTTTCCTTCGATCAGAACCGTAGAGACGGAGGAATAGTAGTCTAGCGGATAGCCGTCCCAGATGACGATATCGGCATCTTTTCCAGGTTCCAGACTGCCGACTCTGGTCAAGTCCACAGAAACGGGCTGCGTTGATGGTGGCAGATTCCAGAGCTGCCATAGCAGTAAGCCCTTTTTGTACATGAGCGTCAGATGAATCGCAGCCAGCTCAATATTCATTCGCGGATGAGCGGTGGATGAGGCAAAGGTAATGCCGTGTTCCTCAAGTACAGAACCAACGATAGGGTCACGGTAGCGGCTTTCATTACTTTTTTGTCCATAAGATGGGCCAACCACGCAGTTCACCTGATGTTTTTTAGAATATCCGGAATCAGCCAGCTTTCGGTACAGTCTTCCAAGATATAATTGAGTTCGAATTCCTCGGCAATGCGAATGGCGGTGGTCATATCATGGCTTCTCTTGGCGGTGATCTTGACAGGCATCCCATCAAACACGCGCATGAGGGAATGAAGCTTCATGTCGAATTTCGGCGGTTTCCTGGATGGATCCACTTCGGACAGTTTCAGAGCGTGTGGTAATTTTTTGCTTTCATCAATGCTTCACGGATCAGAGCGGCACTGGCAAGCCTTGTTTTTGGAGCACGCTTGCTGGAATAGGTCGTTCTGACATCATCCGTTAGGCACATGTGAAAAGCAAGTTCAGGCACCATCGTCATTTCGAGACTGTTTTACGGAGGTCTTGATAGCGGCACATGTTCCGCCGATGAGATTTGCATCTCCGGGGCAGGTGACTGCCGTAGTGACTCCGCCGGCAAGTGCCATTTGAAAGCCCTCATCGGCAGGATTGATGGCGTCTAACGCACGGAGCTGCGGAAGAATTGGATCCGTGGACTCATCGGAATCATCTCCCTCAAAACGAAAGACCTGTTCGCGCACTCCTAATTGACAGTGAGGTTCTACAAACCCCGGAGTCACATAGTGTCCGCAGGCATCGATACTGACATGTCCTACATTATATTTGCTCACGGCGTTATCACAGATATCGAGAATCTTTCCATTCTCCACAACCAGATCTTTTTTTTTCTTCGTAGATTCCGGCCATATTGATCAGATTACAGTTTCTGATAATCAACATTGCTTTCACCTGCCTTTCTCCTGTATGCAATCTGACCGTCGATGATAACGATACCGACCTGACTCAGAGTTGCCAATGGTTCTACGTCCCAGATCACGACATCCGCATCTTTTCCAGGTTCCAGACTGCCGACACGGGAGTCAATGTCGGTAATGATGGCGTTATTGATGGTGAGACATTTTAAAGCCATTTCCCGGGAAAGTCCGTTTTTGACATAGAGAGCAGCCTGCAGAAGCTGACCTTCAATCGGAACGAAAGGCGCATCAGTGATCAAGCCGAACGTGATTCCGGCGTTCTCCAGAATCTGCCCTGCTTTAAAAGTTTTATTTCTGGCTTCGATTTTTCCTTTTCCTCCTACGGTAGGACCGAGAAGGCATTGAACATGATTTCTCACAAGGTCATCGATGATCAGATAGCCGTCGGTGCAGTGTTCAATGGAAAAACGAAGATGGAATTCATTGGCGATCCGGATCGCAGTTTGGATATCATCCGCCTGGTGTGCATGGATCTTGACACGCATACCGTCGAAGACCCGCATTAAAGAATGCATATGAAAATCGAATGGAAAATCAGGGTCCTCTCCGTGTTCCTGATAGTTTCTATAGTATTCCTTCGCTCGGAAGAGTTGTTCCCTCATAATGGCAGCACTCATCATTTCTCGTTTTTGGTGCCATGTTCCTCCTGCCGTAATTGACTTTTGGTTTTCACCGAGGGCCATCTTCATGCAGATTTCCTGACAGATGACGCGGGAGTCGGGATTTTTTCCGGCGGTTTTTACGGCTGTGAACGTTCCTCTTATAATATTGGAACTTCCGGGGCCGGTAACGACCGTAGTAACGCCGTGACGAACTGCAACGTCGAAGGTGGCGTCATTCCATTTCAGAGCGTCAATTCCGCGGAGTCCGGGAAGAGCTGGACTGGTATTTTCATTTCCGTCCATTTCCGCGGAACTGGCGGTTCCCCAGAGTCCGATATGGCAGTGGGCGTCCACGAGGCCTGGAGTCACCACTCTTCCGGCAGCATCGATCACTTCGCAGTCCGCGGGAACAGGATCTACGTTTCCTACGCGGGATATTTTTCCGTTTTCGATTAGAATGTCTCCGGTCTGCTCATAGATTCCGGCCATGGTAATCAGTTTTCCGTTTTTGATCAATAGCAATTGCAGCTCGTCTCCTTTCTACGCAAATATAATCAGAAAAAGGTATAGTTTCTTAAATATAATTTTATAATTACCATTACATATTGTCAAAGAAAAACGAAAAAGCAGAAAAAAATTAAAAGTTCTGATTGATCTTTTGCAATGATTAGGTTGTTTGATAATTAAATGGGGTGTATAATTAACCTAATAAGCTTTGGGGAATGCGTATGAAAAACGATGCTTCTGGTATCCAGCAGTCCATCTACCAGTGTCGGACTTCGCTCCTATCTGACTCATATTTTCGGCCGCTATATCAAACTGGAAGCACGGCTGGCAGACGATGTTACATCAGAACTGATGGAGCAGTTTGATCTTGTTTTGTTTGCATCAAAAGGGGCTGCAAGAGCCTTGGAGACAAGTATGACGCCGAAGATCCATTTTCTGATTTGGATTCGAACATTCAATTTTACATATCTGAATAAGATTTTGTCGATTCCGCCGAATTCGGATGTATATCTGGTCAATGACTCGGAGAGGACAACCAAAAGTGCGATTCGGCTTTTGAGTACCTATGGTTTTTCACAGTATCATTTTGTTCCGTATTATCCGGGATGCGGCGAGGCAGATTATTCCATTCAGTATGCGGTGACATTGGGGGAGGAGCGGTATGTGCCGCGACATATTCCGAATGTGATGGATATCGGGGTAAGAGTGGCAGATGTGTCTACCATTGCGGAAATCGCATCGTTCTTCAATTTGTCTATGAGCATTGCGGATGTGGTAACGCAGAATTATCTCAATCAGTTTGTCCAACTTCTCAAAATGTCCAACTATCAGGTACGGCAGACGACGAACATGAATTTTATAACCCAGAGTATTATTCATAATATTGATATCGGTGTCTGCATGGTCAATAAGGAACATGTGATTATCATGGTCAATAATCCGTTTGTGAAGGAACTGGAGATTCAGAAACCGCATCTGGTGGGGGTTTCCATTCTGGAGGCTGTACCGGAGTTTGAGGAAATACTGAAAAAACATCAAGAGCCTGAGAGTCTGACAACGGAGATCATTCGTCACGAAAGCAAAAAAAAAGTGATGGTGACTCTGCAAAAGATCCGGGATGCGAATCATGAAGATCTTACGCTGATCCACTTGGGGAGAAGAATGATCCGTGAAGATTCGGCAGAAGATAACGGATTGCAGATCAGAGACGGCGTCCTGAATCCGGAACAGAAAAACAGAAACCTGGTATCAGTTCCGGGACTATCGATCTGAAAATACCCAGGTCCTTCGCATGCTGGAGCTGGCAAAGCGGATATCTATGACAGACTACCGTGTACTGATTCAGGGGAGACAGGAACAGGAAAGGAAGTTCTGGCTCAGGCGATCCATAACAATTCCAGTCGATGCAGAAATGCATTTGTCAAGGTAAATTTATCGGCAATGAGTGAACTGCAGGCTGCAAAAGAACTGGACACGGCGGAGGAGAATAGCGCAGCAAGGCATGCACAGGGAGGAACTCTTTATCTGGATGGGATCCATAATCTTACGCAGGATCTTCAGCGGGTAACGCTGGGGCTTTTGGATTCTCCCTTCAATGTGCGCCTGATTGCATCGACAGATCAGAATCTGTATGAAATGAGCAGAGAAGGACTGTTTTTGAGGGAACTATTTTATCGGATGAATGAAGTGTCGCTGGCGACACTGCCAGTGCTGGGAGAGACTGGAAGATGTTCCGTTATTGTTTGAATATTTCATGAGAAATATCTATAACACCCCGTCCTTGACATGGAGAGAACTTTTCAGCGACGGACTCTGGGAATTCTTGATGGGATATTGCTGGCCGGGAAATGGAAAAGAGATCGAGAATCTGTGCAAATACTTTTACTGTGTGAAATCGGACAGGAAACTGACAGAAAGAGATCTTCCTCCATACATCCTGTCCCAGATCCGTGAAAACGAAGAACATTTATCTCCGCTGGAGAGACAGGTCCTGATCGCGCTGAGTCAGAATCCCAAAAAAGGAAGAGCAGCGCTCCTTCGGATTGTCCGGGAACAAGGCGTGGATGTGACAGAAGGAAAAATAAGAAGGTTGCTTCAGGATCTGTCGGATCGCGGCCTGGTACGTACAAATCGCACCAAAGGCGGATGTGACATTACAGGAAAGGGGAAACATTTCTTTAAAAAAGAGCTGCACAGCGAACATCGGGCTGGCAAAGAACGCAGATTTCGATTAGGTTGATTTACAGAAAAAAAAACGGGTGAATCAACCTAATCGATTTTTTTGTGCCGGAAAATAGAAATGAGACTTCGGAAATGCGGAAATTACCTTGCCAGCCATATTCTGAAAAGTTATAATGAATGCGGAAATGAATTTAAAACAATGATAATTCACGCAAATTGTTTGATAATTCGTGAAAATACAAAAATATGCAAAGTTTTCTACAAGGTACAGAGTGTCAAAAACAGCGACAGAATGAGATATAAGCTGCCGGCCAGAACCGGTCCCGCACAGGATGGAAATACGTTCCTGGAATTGCGGTATTCGTAGTAGGATCCGAGTTCAGGTGTGGAAGCCGGGGCAATCTTCTCATTTTCTTCTTCAAATTTTTCATGGTGTTTCCCGTACTTCCAGAGTTTTCGATGGCTGTAAATAAACAGGTCAAAGGTTCCGAGATTTTTAACAAATCGGAGACCTCCAAAGATAAGGGAAAGAAACTGGCAAGAAACAAGGAGTTGATGAGTCGGTTCATAAAAAAGAACTGTGACTGAAAATAAAATAGAGAATTCCAATGACTCCTCCAATTAGAAGATGAGTCAGAAAACTTTTCCGGAACGATGATGACATAAGGGGACCATCCTTTCGCTGAATTGATGTCGTGCATATGGAATTTATTATAATGAGATTCATATAAATGTCAACAGCTGGGAGAAATTCAATGGAATGAAAATGGGCGAGATGGAAGGCCTGTTTGGAGGTCCTGAAATAAAAAAAAGGAGGAAACGATATGAAGAGAAGGACAATTGCAGCATTGTTAGCATGCACGATGGTGATCGGAACCCTTGCAGGGTGCAGCAGCGAACCGAAGAACCCGGGAGACTCCGATACAACGGTTACTGAGACAACGGCGGCAGAGACAACGGCAGCTGCACAGACAGGACCGAAAGTATTTAACGACTATATGACTACGGATATTGATACATTAAACAGCCATATCTACACGTTAAGTGCAAGTGCGGATGTGATCAAACCAACAACACTTCTGCTGTATCGTCAGTATCCGACCGCGGACGGAAAATCATTTGAGTATATTCCGGAGTTGGCAGAAAGTGAACCAGAGCAGGTAGATGCGGATGGAAAAATCTGGCAGATCAAGATCCGTGAAAATGCGAAATGGGAGAATGGAGATTCAATCAATGTGGATGATGTGATCTATTCCTTCCAGATGTGTCTGGATCCCTTATGGTAAATAACCGTGCATCCCAGCTTGCAAGTGATTATATTACGATCACAAAGGCTACAGATTATTATCTTCAGGGGACAGAAAACAAAGTCTCCTGGGACGAAGTGGGAATCAAGAGAAATGGCGATTATATGCTTGGCCTCGAGTTAGATGCTCCAGTTACAGCAACCGATATCAAGAGTCATTTCAACTATGTATGGACCAACCTGGTACATAAACCGACGTATGAGGCCGGTATGAATGAAGACCGGACGAAGACTTCATATGGTTCCACGGGAGACACTTATAAGAGCTGCGGAGCTTATATTTTGACAGAATGGGTACCGGGTTCCGTTTTCAAAATGAAGAAAAATCCGGATTATGTTCTTGCAGACCATATCAAATTGGATGAATATGTTTATAAAGTTGTAGCAGACAGAAATACAGCGCTTGAGCTTTACTTAAACGGAGAACTGGACGAAGTCGCATTAAGCCCGGAGGCGATTGAACAGTATGTGGATGATCCGAGCATCAAGGTAGCACCGGCAACCTCCATCCAGACCCTTGCGATTAACCACGGAAATACTAATAACAATGGAATCTTGGAAATCTGAACTTCAGAAAAGCGTTGTTCTATGCAGTGGACCGTCAGAGCATTGCAAAAATGACAAATGGAATTCCGGCTAATTATCTCGTTGCTAGCAAGTGCCTTGGTCTTGACGGCAAGACATTCCGGGAAATGCCTGAATCACAGGAATATCTGACCGAAAATCTCGGGTATGATCCGAAACTTGCCAAGGAGTATTACGACAAGGCGATGGAAGAATGTGGACTTACCAGTCTGACCCTGACCCTGCAGTACAATGAGACGAGTGCCAACAATAAGGCGGCATCTGAGTTCTTACATAAATCTTTCCCGGAGATCTTTGGCGACAGCTTTACTCTGGAGCTGATGGCAGCTCGAGCGGTGTCTTAAACTCCTACATCAAGGTATGGAAAGATGGAGATCCGAACAGCTTTGAACTTCAGTGGAGAGGATGGAATACCAGTACACCGGCACCGTGGAACGGACTTAAAGTTTACACCGGCATGTATTCGAACAAGAACGAACCATATTACAATGATGAAGTGGATGCACTTTGGGAAAAAGCCAATTATGATCTGGAAGCAAAAATGGATTCGGCATACCGTCTGGAACTGACAAGGAAATCGAAAAGATCGTGCTTGATGAAGTAGCAGCCTGCCCGGTATACGAGGCACCGAGCTACTATCTGATCAATCCGAAAGTCATTCTCCCATCGGATGTATACATTCCGGGTTACGGATTTGGTTTCGATCAGTGATAAAGAAGTATAACCGATGACGGGAACTGAATGAACCTGCAAACATCTGCCTGCCGGATACTGCGAGCCGGCAGGCGGATTTTTCTGCTGACGGAAGTGATCGGGCGGCGAAAAAGGAACCGATGGGCTTTACAGGAAGCGCAAAGGAAACTCGGAGGGAATGATATGGCAAAATACATTATGCAGCGAATTCTGGCAATGTTAGTAACTCTGTTTATTATCATTACCATCGGCTTCATGGTGATCCGCCTGATGCCGGGCGGAATCTTCGATGATGCCGTAGATATGACATATGAGCAGAGGACAGCTCTGGAAGCAAAATATAATCTTGATAAGCCGATCCCGATCCAGTATGCAATGTTCTTAAAGGGACTTGTTCTGGAAGGCGACTGGGGAACATCTCTGAAGATGTATGTCAATGTTCCGGTGTGGGATGTGATCAAGACAAAGATTCCGGTCACACTCTATATTAACTTTTTTTCACTGATCATATCGCTTCCATTGGGGATTATCCTCGGAATTGTGGCGGCAATCCGGAAAAATACGATGACAGACTATCTGATATCGTTTCTGGTCGTCATATTCATCTCAGTTCCATCCTTTATCTTCGCCACCCTGCTTCAGTATTTTGTGGCATTTAAAGCGGGATTATTTCCGATCATTTACGATGCTACGGCATCCGGTTGGGATAAATTTTATTGCCTGTTTCTTCCGATCATGGCCCTGTCTCTCGGACCGATCGCCCGTGTGACAAGATATCTGAGAGCGGAACTGGCAGAGACCATCAACTCAGATTTTATGCTTTTGGCAAAGACGAAGGGACTCACGGAACGTCAGGCAACGATCAACCATGGAATCCGAAACTCCATGCTTCCTCTTATGAATATCATTGTGCCGATGTTCACAAGCATTATGGGCGGAAGTCTTGTAATCGAGACCATTTTCTCGATTCCCGGTATGGGCGGTATTATGGTAAAGTCCATCAATGCGCCGGACTATACGGTAACGCTGGCGGCCCTGATCTTTTATTCTGTGGTATCTCTTGTGACTGTACTCATCGTGGATCTTTCTTACGGGATTGTTGATCCGCGTGTAAGGATGGGAGGAAGAAATAATGGCAAAATTTTACTCTTCCGCTGTACCGGAATATCAGGCTGACAAAGAACAATTTGAATTTGTCCAGATGAAGGATGACATTGCGAATGCGACATTCAGGATAAGCCGATTGGCTTTTTTTAAGGATGCAATGCTGCGTTTCTGCCGGAGCAAGGTCTCCATTGTAGCGTTTGTAGGAATCGTGATCATTCTGTTCATGGCAATCTTTATGCCAATGATGAGCCACTGGCACTACAATGACCAGGATCTGAACCGAATCAATCTTCCGCCCAAAATGCCGGTTCTCGAGAATGTTGGAATTCTGGATGGAACCCGATGGCTGACGAATCGACGTGTGGACAGCCTGGAAGATACAACACGTTATCCGGAAGGCAGCATTCTGAAAGTCATCAACTACCGGAAGGTCCAGGGCGTGGATATGTGTGATATCAAAGTGGATTACTACAAGTACTGCGGTCTTGAGGACGGAACATATTTCTGGATGGGGACGGATTATCTCGGCCGTGATCTGTGGGTACGAATGTGGCGAGGTGCCCGTGTTTCCTGGCAATTGCGTTCATCTCGGTAATCTGCAATGTTTTTATCGGTATTGTCTATGGCTCCATTGCGGGATATTACGGCGGAAAGATCGATATGGTTATGATGCGCATTACCGAGATTATCGGTGCATTCCCGGAGATTGTAGTGGTAACATTATTTATCCTCTTTTTCGGAACCGGCATGCTGTCAATTATTCTTTGCCTTGTCGTACAGAACTGGATTGGCACAGCCCGAATGATTCGCTCCCAGTTTTACCGTTATAGAGGCAGCGAATATGTGCTTGCGGCCAGAACACTCGGCGTGAAGATATGGCACTGATCTTCCGGCATATTCTGCCGAATTCCATTGGGCCAATCATTACACGTGCCATGATTGCAATTCGGGTGCTATTTTTACCGAGTCTTTCCTGGCATATATCGGACTTGGCATCCGTGCACCGGAAAGCTCGATCGGTGTCCTTTTATCCCAGGGACAGAAGATCATGCAGCAGTATCCGAACCAGGTGTTTTTCCCGGCAGTTGTGATTTCTCTGCTGATGATCGCATTCAACATGCTGTCAAATGGTCTGCGTGACGCATTTGATCCAACCCAGCGCGGTGCATAAGGAAAGGAGCGAATGGTATGGAACCTATTTTAAAGTGTAAAAGATCTTTCTGTTTCCTTTCAGGCGTTCGCAGGTACGGTTCATGCGGTTCGTGATGTCAACTTTGACTTGATGAAAGGTGAGACACTGGCGATTGTAGGAGAATCCGGTTCCGGAAAATCGGTTACGATCAAAGCAATTCTTGGAATTCTTGCAAAGAACGGCCATATCGACAGCGGCTCGATTCTGTATCAGGGCGAAGATATGGCGAAATATAAGGAAAAAGACTTTATAAGATCAGAGGAAAAACGGATCTCACTGGTGTTCCAGGATCCTCTGTCAGCACTGAATCCGATCATGAAAATAGGAAAACAGATCTCAGAGGCGCTGATCTTAAGCGGATCCATTGAAAAGTCAAAGGCGAAGCAGAGGGCCATCGAATTGATGGAAGCCGTTGGAATTCGAACGCGGCAGAGCGGTATGAGCATATCCGTTCCAGTTCTCCGGCGGTATGAGGCAGCGCATTGTCATTGCAATTGCCCTTGCATGCAATCCGGAGATCCTGATCTGCGATGAGCCGACGACAGCTCTCGATGTGACGATTCAGGCGAGAATCCTGGAGCTGATCAATGATATGAAAAGAGAGCACGATCTGTCGGTAATTTTCATCACTCATGACCTCGGCGTGGTTGCCAATATTGCAGATCGTGTATGCGTTATGTATGCCGGACGGATCGTGGAAGTGGGAACCTGTGAAGATATTTTCTACCATCCGTCGCATCCGTATACCTGGGCACTGTTGTCTGCAATGCCGGATCTGCACACGGAAGAGACCCTATATGCAATTCCGGTGCTCCGCCGAATATGCTTCATCCGCCGAAAGGGGATGCATTTGCAGCGAGAAATAAATACGCGATGAAGATTGATTTTGAAAAGAACCGCCGTATTTTAAAATTTCCGACACCCACTATGCTGCTACATGGCTTTTACATCCGGATGCGCCAAAGGTAGAGATGCCGGAGATTTTGCAGCACCGCATCGCCAGGATGAAGGAGGAGGCGGAACATGGATAATAAAAGATGAATTCGACAGGTGTTGAGGATCATATTCTGGATGTGGAACACCTCAGCATGTATTTTACAACAAAAACAGAGGAAAAAAGTCTACAGTGAAAGCGGTGGATGATGTATCCTTTTATGTGAAACGCGGGGGAGACGTTCGGACTGGTTGGTGAGTCCGGCTGCGGAAAAACAACGACAGGCCGCACGATTATTCGGCTGTATGATCCCACCTGGGGAACTGTGAAATTTAACGGCATAGAAATCTCCGGAAAAATGGACAGGGAGCTTCATAAATATATTACCGATCATATTGCCATGATTTTTCCAAGATCCGATCGCATCTTTAAATCCGAGAATGACAGTACAGGAGATTATAGCGGAAGGATTGAAAATTCGAGGGTGAAAGACCCGGAAGAACTGCAGAAAAGGGTGATCGCGATGCTGGAACATGTGGGGCTTCAGGCAGAACATGCATCCCGATACCCCCATGAATTTTCAGGAGGACAAGCGCCAGCGCATCGGAATTGCAAGGGCGCTGATCGTGGAACCGCAGCTGGTGATCGCAGATGAGCCGGTTTCAGCTCTCGATGTCTCTGTGCAGGCACAGGTGATCAATCTGCTAAATAAGCTGAAACAGGAAATGGGACTGACAATCCTGTTTATTGCGCATAATCTTTCCGTCGTCAAATATTTTTCCGACCGAATCGGTGTGATGTATTTCGAAAGCTGGTTGAGATGGCGGATTCCAATGAGCTATTTAAGAATCCGCTTCATCCGTACACCAAGGCACTGCTTTCTGCCATTCGGAGCCGGATCCGCTCAATGAGAAAAAACGCGTAAAACTCCATTACGATCCGGAGATTCATCATTACGGTGAAGGAAAACAGCCGTCCTATCACGAAGTAAGTCGGGACATACGATCTATTGTTCGGACGAAGAGTTTGAAGAGTATAAAAAAGAGTGGAAAGCGTAATTCGGACGTTATTTAAGAAGCCAAAAGACTGCATATCCGTTTGTTGGTATGCAGTCTTTTAAAATGTTTCAATCGTATTACCGTCTTCCCGTGTTCACAAAATATCATGGTTGATGGTCTCATAGAACATCTCCCCTAACCTTATCATGGTCCTTCGTCTGGCCGAGGATCCACATGAGCTTTGTCACAGTGGCTTCCAGGGTCATATCGTAGGACTCGATGAGACCGAAGGCATTTTTGATCTTCTGGCCGACTTCGTAGACGGACATGTTGCTGCCTTCCTGAGTGACCTGGGTGGTCATGACAACGACTTTTTCCCATAGAGATCCATTTTTCGATGGAGCTGTAGAAATCGCCGGATTCATGGGACGGAAGGCCGCCGACGCCGAAGGACTCGATGATGACCGCGTCGTAGTGCCCGGCCATGTAGTCGAGGAGGCTGGAATCCATGGACGGGATCAGCTTTAAGAGGCTGACCTGGCTGTCCATCTCGTGGTAGAAGCGGACACTCTCGCGGTCCTGCCACTTGTCGTCGATGTAGTATAAAATATGCTCGTCCAGGATCACGGCAAGGTACGGAAAGTTGATGCTGGAGAAGGCATTGTAGCTCTTGGTGCGCTCCTTCTTGCCGCGGGTTCCCGCAATGACTTTTCCGTCAAATACGATGGTCACGCCGTGGGCACGTTCGGAGGCGGCAAAACGCAGGCTGTCAAGAAGGTTCGTTCTCGCGTCCGTCACGTCAAGGTCGATGGGCTTCTGGGCACCGGTGATGACGATGGGCTTGCTGGAGTGCTGGACGAGATAGGACATGGCAGCAGCGGTGTAGGCCATCGTATCGGTGCCGTGGCAGATCACGAAGCCGTCATAATCGTCATAATTCTCCTCCAGGACCTGAGCCAGCTTCAGCCAGTGCTTCGGGTGCATATTCGTGCTGTCGATGTTTAAGACCTGCACTGTCTCCACCTCGCAGAATTTTGTTCGCGTCCGGTACATAAGACAACAGTTCACCGCCGGTGAGGGCGGTGTCAGACCGTTTTCTCTCTCTTGCAGGCAATCGTTCCCCCTGTTCCGAGCAGCAGAAGGTGTTTCATGATTTTAAAATCCCCTTTCGTTTGCAATCATCTCACATATGGTTTATAGTATAACATAGGAGGCTTCAGAAAGTAAAGACGGCGGATGGTTTGGAAAGAAAGAATCATCCGGGAAAGGGGGAGAGATGGTGAATATACCGAAAGATCCGGTCATGCTGTTAAGCTATATCAACACGCAGTTGCGGGACAATTACCCGGACATGGACGAGTTGTGCAGGTCGCTTTGTCTAGACAGGAAAGACGTGGATGAGAAACTCGCGTCGATCGATTATGAGTACGATCCGGAAAAAATCAGTATGTATAGAGTAAGCGGCCGATCCTGGCTTTCCAGGGCATGAGCCGCAGAAAAATAAAAGTGGAAAAAAGCACCGTGGAAAAGGCTGCATAGCGGATCGGAGAATCACAGATACTGGTTTCATGAACAGATGGAAGCAGAAAAACAGAAATCAGAAAATTGCAGTAAAAAAAGCTCCGGCGGCGGATGGAGACAATGGGTCAGGAATTTTACGCTCTGCGGTCTGACGGGATGGGGACTTGAGATCCTTTTTGACTTCCGTGGAAGGCTTTGCGGCTGGAGATATGAAATTCATGGGAAAGACATCAATATACATGTTCCCGATATATGGAATGGGAATCCTTTTTGGGGCCCATCGGGAAATGGGTGGACAGTTGGATCGGAGACCGGGGACAGATCGCGGTAAAGGACAGGATCTTCCGCCATGGGATCCTGGACATGGTCCTGATCTTTTTCCGCAGAATACCTCACGGGAACATTCTTGAAAAGCCTTGGGATATGTCCGTGGGATTACACCGGGCGGATGCTGAGCGTTGACGGCGTGATCCGGCTGGATTTTGCTCCGTTCTGGTTCATGACAGGACTTCTCTTTGAATATCTGACAGGAGTGAAAAGAGGAAATCCTTTCCAGAGATCCGGAAACGGAAAAGCCAATATATAGACAGATTTGAGCTGGATTTAGATGGATTCGAGGTGCATTTGAGTTGCAAATAAGAGGTTTATTTAATATAATATAACTTATGAACCTCATTGCTGTAACTCTTTAAAGTGTATGAAAGGCAACTGTTCCATAGGCCGGCACACCTGTTGTGCTGACCGTAAGAGAGCACCGTTACTGTTAAAGAAAATATGGGAGGTTTGTTACGTATGATAAGATTATTACTTGTCCTGTTCACACTGGTGGGATTTTTGATCTTCAGCTATCCGTTCCTTGTGGCACAGGTATCGCTTTGGAAAGAAAGATCCCCACGCGCGGGATCTGGAGACGATCAAGGTCGTCCGGTCCGTGTTCAAGGTACTCTTTAAAGCTGGCGGGGTGACCGTGACGGTGAAGGGCGCGGAAAATATACCGGAAGACACAGCGGTCCTCTATGTTGGAAACCACAGAAGCTATTTTGATATTCTTGCGGGCTACACGACAGTTCCGACACTGCTCGGTTTCGTCGCAAAAAGGAGATGGAAAAGATCCCACTCTTACGCACCTGGATGGTGAACGTGAACTGCCTGTTCTTAGACAGAAAGAACATCAAAGAAGGCTTAAAGATGATCCTTCAGGGAATCGAGAAGGTAAAAAACGGCGTTTCCATCTGGATTTTCCCGGAGGGAACGAGAAACCGAACGAAGATATCACGGAGCTCCTTCCGTTTAAAGAGGGAGCTTAAAGATTGCGGAGAAATCCGGCTGTCCGGTGGTCCCGGTGGCGATGACAGGAACGGCGGAGGTGCTGGAAAAACACTTCCGTTTATCACCCCGTCCCATATTACGATCTACTACGGAAAACCGTTCTATGTAAAAAGAATTGAAGCCGAAGATCGGAAACATCCGGGTGCTTACACTAGAAATGTATTGATCAGAATGCTGAAAGAAATGCAGGAAGAAAAACAATAAGGTTTCAGGCGGATAAAATGGCTTGAAATGATATGACAGGACAAGGTTTCGGAGAGATCTGCTGAAAAAGCAAAAGAAATTTTGGGAAATACCTGGGGAGAAATGACAGAAAGCAGAGGCATAAAATATATGAAAAATCTTGACTTAAAAAGAATGCAGGGACAAGCTGGACGTGATCGATAAAAAGATCGTCCGTCTGTTTGAGGAGCGCATGTCCGTATGCGGAGATGTGGCGGAATATAAGATCGGAACAGGAAAAGCCGTTTACGATGCGGCGAGAGAGGCACAGAAGATCGCAGCGGTTCAGGAGCTGGCCCACAGTGAGGTCAATAAAGAGGCGGTAAAGGAGATCTTTTCCCAGTTAATGTCCGTCAGCCGCAGATACCAGTACAGCCTGTTATCCGCTCACGGTATGGGAATGGACACCGGATTTACGGAAGTGGAGACCATCGGGAAGAAGAATAAAAAGATCGTCTTCCAGGGCGTCGAGGGCGCTTACAGCCATGCCGCCGCGAAGTTATATTTCGGCGAGGACGCGGATCTTTACCATGTTCCGGAGTTCGAGGACACGATGCGCGAGGTGGAAGAGGGACGCGCTGATTATGCGGTACTTCCCATCGAGAATTCCACAGCCGGTTTCGTGATCAACAACTACGACCTGCTCTTAAAGTATAAGAATTACATAGTCGGCGAGGTCTATGTCCCGGTTGCCCATATGCTGCTCGGCGTTCCGGGAGCGGAGCTCTCCGATATCAGGACCGTTTACTCCCATGCCCAGGCTCTGGCCCAGAGCTCTGATTTCCTGTCCGCCCATAAAGACTGGAAGCAGATCGCTGTCTTAAACACGGCTGTAGCTGCAAAGAAGGTCATGGAGGAGAAGGATCCGTCCCAGGCGGCTGTCGCAAGCCGTACAGCGGGAGAACTCTATGGAATGGAGATCCTCGCAAAGGAGATCAACAACGTCAAGGGAAATACGACAAGATTCCTGATCCTCGGAAAAGAGCCGGTCTACGCAAAGACCGCCGGAAAGGTCAGCGTGGCTTTCGAGATCGCCCATAAGAGCGGTTCCCTATACAACATCCTTGGAAACTTCATTTTCAACAATGTCAACATGACGATGATCGAATCCAGACCGATTCCGGAAAAGAGCTTCGAGTACCGGTTCTTCGTGGATTTCGAAGGAAACTTAAGCGATGCGGGCGTGAGAAATGCGCTGACCGGTCTTGCTGCGGGAAGCTTCCGTCATGAGAATTTTAGGTAATTATTAGAGAGATACGGTCCGGTAAAATCCGGACCGATTCTTATATCAACAGATATTTGATGCAGGCGATATGATGGACATAAAACGGGTCCGGCGATCGTCGCGCACAGAGTAAGGAGGAAAAAACATGGCAGCCCTTACATTTGCAGCCATCGATGTGGGATCTTTTGAGGTGGAGATGGGGATCTATGAGATCTCAAACCGCAACAAGATCCGAAAATTGGATCAGATCCGCCACGTCACTGCGCTGGGAAAAGATACCTACAATAACGGAAAGATCAGCTATGAGATGGTGGAGGAGCTTTGCGATGTGCTTGCGGATTTCGCAAGGATCATGAAATCCTATAAAGTCACGGAATACCGTGCCTACGCCACAAGTGCGATGCGCGAGGCGAGAAACAACCGGATCGTCCTGGATCAGATCCGTGTCCGCACCGGAATCCAGGTACGGATCATCAGCAACTCGGAGCAGCGGTTTCTGGGCTACAAGGCCATCGCGGTGTCCGATGACGAGTTTGATGAGAATATCCAGCAGGGAACCGCGATCGTGGACGTGGGATTCGGCAGCATGCAGATATCCATGTTTGATAAAAACCTTCTGGTGAATACGGAAAATCTGCCGTTAGGTGTTCTGAGGATCCGCGGTACTCTGGAAGAGGTCGATACGACGATGGAACAGTACCGGGAGCTTATTGATGAGATGGTGGACAATGAACTCCAGAACTATAAAAAAAATGTATTTAAAGGAGCGGAAGATCAAGCATCTGATCGGGATCGGTGAGAACATCCTGTATCTGTTTCGGTACGAGGAAGACGGAAAGCCGCTCTCAAGGATCACGAGAGAGCAGTTTGAAGAGTTTTACACCCGCCTTAGTACGATGAATGAAGAGCAGATGGAGGAGCATTTCGGGGTGAACCGGGAGTACGCGTCCTTACTTATGCCGTGCGCGGTGATCTATAAGAAGTTTCTTGAGATGACGGGGGCAGAGATGATCTGGATCCCCGGGGTACGGCTCTGTGACGGGATCGCGGCGGAGTTCGCGGCGGACAAGAAGCTTATAAAATTCAGGCACAATTTTGATAATGATATTATCAGCACTTCCCGTTCCATGGCAAAACGCTACCAGTGCTTAAGCCGCCACACGGAGACCGTAGAGAAATATGTGCTCCAGATCTTCGATACAATGCGGAAATACCACGGAATGGGGCAGAGGGAGCGCCTGCTTTTTGCAGATCGCGGTGCTGATCCATGCCTGCGGAAAGTTTATCAGTGTCCGGAATTCCAATGAGTGCGCTTACAACATCATCATGTCCACGGAGATCATCGGTATCTCCCATTTAGAGCGGGGAGATCATCGCAAATGTGGTCCGCTATAATATCCGGGATTTCGATTACAATATGGTCCGGATGGAGACAGAATTGGATGAAGTGACGGACAGCTTCAGCGGTCAGAACGAGGTCATGCTTCTGATCGCAAAGCTCACAGCGATGCTGCGTCTGGCGAATTCCATGGACCGCGGACACAGCGCGAAGCTTGCGGACTGCCGGATGACCGTGAAGGATCAGAACCTGATCATAACGACAGATTATCACGGCGATATTACGCTGGAGGCTGTATCCTTTGAGCAGAAAGCAGCGTTCTTTGAGGAAATTTTTGGAATTCGGCCGGTGCTTCGCCATAAAAAAGTATGTATAGTCAGGTCTGACCGGAACCAACGTATTCAGGGAGGCGGAAAAGAAAGATGAAAAAAGAAGAAAAAAAGACAATGCACAGAAGGCCAGAAAAGGAAAAGAACAGGAATTGAGTATTTTCAGGATCCGAAAATTATGTTAACCGAGAACTGAGCTGGCTGGAGTTTGACTGCCGTGTACTGGAGGAAGCCAGAGATAAGACCAACCCACTCTTTGACCGTTTAAAATTCTTAAGCATCACGGCATCAAATCTGGACGAGTTTTTCATGGTCCGCGTGGCCTCTTTAAAGGACATGGTCCATGCCGGATATAAAAAACCGGATATTGCCGGAATGACGGCTCAGGAACAGCTGGATAAGATCAGCGTCCGGACCCATGAACTGGTGGTTCAGCAGTATAATACCTACAACCGGTCCCTGCTTCCGGCACTCAGAAACAACGGATTAAATCTGATCGAGTGCCATGAGGACCTGACACCGGAACAGGGAAAGTTTGTGGACCGGTATTTCAGGGAAGAGGTCTATCCGGTACTCACCCCGATGGCTGTGGATTCCTCGAGACCGTTCCCACTTGTCCGGAATAAATCCTTAAATATAGCGGCACTGCTGAAGAAAAAAAAGACGGCGATGAGGAACTGGAATTTGCCATGGTACAGGTTCCGGCGGTGCTTCCGCGGATCATAAGCCTCCCGGTGACCACCGATGAGGACCACAACGAGACGCGGAATGTGATTCTTTCTGGAGGAGATCATCGAGCGGAACATGCAGCAGCTGTTCTTAAACTACGATATCGTGACATCCCACCCGTTCAGGATCATGAGAAACGCCGATTTCTCAATTGACGAGGAGGAGGCTGTGGATCTTCTCGAGGAGATCGAGAAGCAAGTTAAAGCGCAGGCAGTGGGGCGAGGCCATCCGTCTGGAAATCGAGGATAAGGCGGATCAGAGACTCCTCAAGATATTAAAACGGGAACTGGAGGTCAACGAGGAAGATATCTTCGAGATGGGCGCTCTGGACCTGACGGTCCTTATGAAGATGTACGGCCTCGACGGATATGACCATTTAAAGACACCGAAATATACGCCTCAGCCGGTTCCGGCACTGATGAATGACGATGATATCTTTACCAATATCCGCAAGGGAGATATTCTTCTGCATCATCCATACCAGACCTTTGATCCGGTGGTGGATTTTGTCAGAAGCGCGGCAAAGATCCGGAGGTGCTGGCTATCAAACAGACCTTGTATCGTGTCAGCGGCAATTCCCCGATCATCGCGGCCCTGGCGGAGGCGGCTGACAACGGGAAACAGGTCTCTGTACTGGTGGAGTTAAAGGCGCGATTCGATGAGGAAAACAACATCAACTGGGCAAAAAAAAGCTTGAGAAAGGCCGGTTGCCACGTGATCTATGGTCTCGTTGGATTAAAGACCCATTCGAAGATCACCCTTGTGGTCGAAGAGAGGAGGACGGCATCCGCAGATATGTCCATCTCGGAACCGGTAACTACAACGATTCCACCGCAAAGCTCTATACGGACTTGGGACTCATGACGTGTAACCCGCAGATCGGCGAGGATGCCACCGCGGTGTTCAACATGCTGTCCGGTTATTCGGAACCCTTAAACTGGAATATGCTCTCCGTGGCACCGCTGTGGCTGAGAACAAAATTCCTGCGTCTGATTGAGCGTGAGACGAAGAATGCCCGGGCAGGAAAGCCGGCTTCCATTATTGCAAAGATGAACTCTCTCTGTG
>VOFH01000757.1_pt1 | contig 28001 bp, 52 predicted proteins | sample 5384091 | NCBI WGS metagenome assembly VOFH01 (sample SAMN12384727, study PRJNA508395) | human gut metagenome | isolation source: healthy gut G | host: Homo sapiens
GATAAAGAGATCATCGCGGCCTTATATGAGGCGTCCTGCGCTGGTGTCAAGATCCATCTGGTGGTCCGTGGAATCTGCTGTCTGAAGGCAGGAATTCCGGGACTTTCCGAGAATATTGAAGTCCGCTCCATCGTCGGGGGAATTTCTGGAACACGCGCGGATCTTTATCTTCGAGAATGACGGAAGCGAAGAGATCTACATGGGAAGCGCCGACTGGATGCCGAGAAACCTGGACCGCCGCGTGGAGATCCTGTTCCCGGTACTGAGGAAGAGTTGAAAGACAGGATCCGGAAGTATATGGAGCTGGAGCTTGAGGACAACTTAAAAGCCCATGTCTTACAGCCGGACGGAACATACGAAGCCGGACCGCCGTGGAAAACTCCCGGTGGGATCCCAGAGGGCACTCTGCGAGATGGCTGTGGCTGCGGCGAAGAACGAGCGGAAGAAACATGAGCAGGAGGAGACTGCAAGAGTGTTTATTCCGATCGAGAGCGAGAATTAAGTGAGATCATAAATTGACTGACCCGCCCATAGCAAAGGCGAAAGAGAAAAAGTTTATAAAAATTTTGGACCAGATCATCGGTCATTTCGGACTGGGCTTTTATTCTGCGTTCATGGTGGCAGACCGCGTGACCATCGATACCTTATCCTATAAGGCAGACGCCAGGGCGGTCCACTGGGAGTCCGAAGGCGGCACGGAGTATGAGATGACCGATGGGGACAAAACAGAAGCCGGAACCACCATCACCCTTTATTTAAACGACGACAGCACGGAGTTTGCCAACGAGTACCGGGCCAGAGAGGTCCTGGAAAAATACTGCGCCTTCATGCCGGTGGAGATCTACGTGGCAGACGAGACGGCAGAGCCCCAGTACGATACCATCGAAAAGGATGAGCTGACCGATAAGGACACAGTGATCGAGACCATCGTGGAGGAGGCAAAGACCGAGGAAAAGGAGAACGAGGACGGTACAAAGGAGACTGTGGAGGTTTCCCCTGCAAGAGAAAAATATAAGATCTTAAGACGGCCAGAGCCCATCAACGATACCCATCCCCTGTGGAACAAGCATCCCAACGAGTGCACAGAGGAGGAATACAAGGAATTCTACCGCAAGGTATTCATGGATTTCAAGGAGCCGTTATTCTGGATTCACCTGAACATGGACTACCCCTTCAACTTAAAGGGTATCCTGTACTTCCCCAAGATCAATATGGAGTACGAGAGCATCGAGGGAAAGATCAAGCTGTATAACAACCAGGTGTTCATCGCCGATAATATCAAAGAGGTGATCCCGGAGTTCCTGATGCTGTTAAAGGGCGTCATCGACTGTCCGGATCTGCCCCTGAACGTATCCAGAAGCGCCTTACAGAACGACGGCTTTGTGAAAAAAGATCTCCGATTACATCACAAAGAAGGTGGCAGACAAGCTTTCCGGCATGTGCAAGACCGACCGGGAGAATTATGAGAAATACTGGGATGATATCAATCCCTTCATTAAATTCGGCTGCTTAAAGGATGAGAAGTTTGCAGAAAAGATGAACGATTATATCATCTTTAAAAACCTGGACGGCAAATATCTGACCTTAAAGGACTGCCTGGAGGCCAATAAAGAAAAGGGCCATGAAAACCAGGTGTTCTATGTGACCGATGAAAAGGAGCAGAGCCAGTATATCAACATGTTCAAGGAGGCCGGCCTGGATGCGGTGATCCTTCCCAATGCCATCGATTCCCCGTTCATCTCCCATCTGGAGCAGAAGAACGAGAAGGTGAAATTCCTCCGGATCGACGCGGATGTCAACGAGACCTTAAGGAGAAGGAAGAGGACGACGAGGCCGCAAAGGAGCAGGCAAAGAAGGACGCAGAAAGCCTTTCAGAGATCTTTAAGAAGGCCCTTGGAAACGATAAGCTGGAAGTGAAGGTAGAGAAGCTTAAGAATGAGTCGGTGGCCTCCATGATCACCGTTTCCGAGGAGAGCCGCAGAATGGCCGATATGATGAAGATGTACAGCAGTGCATTCTGCCGGATTTTCTGTCTGAAACGCTTGAAAAGGGGGCGGGGTCTTGGTATAGTAGTGGGAGACCATTTACGAAGAGGAGACATCATGCAGAGAATCGCAAAATTTGAAAAAAGTAAGCTTTGAGCAGTTTAAAAAAGACTGGCAGGGGGGAACACCCGCAGGATACAGAAGAAGTGATCAGGAGATCTACGATGGGATCAGACTTCCGAAGCGTGCTACAGCAGGCTCCGCCGGATATGATTTCTTCGCACCGGCAGCGTTTACACTGAAAGCCGGGGAGATGACAAAAGATCCTCACAGGGATCCGCGCCCGGATCGATGACGGCTGGGTATTAAAACTCTATCCGAGAAGCGGACTTGGATTTAAGTTCCGTCTGCAGTTAAACAATACCGTCGGAATCATCGACAGCGACTACTACGGATCTGACAACGAGGGCCATATCCAGGTGAAGCTCACCAATGACAGCCGCGAGGGAAAGACCGTGGAAGTGGAAGCCGGAACAGGTTTCTCCCAGGGGATTTTCGTGGAGTACGGAATTACGGTGGATGATGAGGCCGATGAGGTGAGAAATGGTGGATTCGGAAGCACGACGCGTGCGTAAAATGTGGAGAAAAGGGAAAAGAATTCCTCGAGGCCAGAGCGTGCTGAAGCTGAAGGTTCATGAAAAGACTTCACAAAACGTATAAAGAAACGAAATAAAACGTAAAATTTAAAATGTATAAACAGTATAAGAAAACAAGAAAAATAAGCAAAATAAAAAAGAGCATTGTATCAGCGTTATTTCTATCCGGTATGCTGCTCCTCCTCACCGGCTGCAGCCATGTGACCAGTGAGATGAAGGAGAGCAGGGAGAACGGCATCGCCCCTCATGGAAAGCGGTGATTATGAGGGGGCTGTCGCGGAGTTTGACAGCCTGATCGACCAGACAACGCGGGTGACCTCTTTTGAGATCGATGTATTAAAGTACCGCGGTGAGGCAGAATTTATGCTGGGGACTATGGTGCCGCGGCGTATACTTATGATACCCTGGCGAAGGTGGATAAGCCGAGAGCCGAGTATTACTACCTCGGCGCGGTGAGCCTCGCGAATTCCGGGGATCAGGATGGTGCTGAGAACCGCCTGGAGTCCGGTAAGAGCGCGGATGCGAAACATGAGGTTACAGGCTACGCAGAGGCGATGGAAGCCCTGGGGGCGGCATATATGACTGCCGGAGATGAGGAGAAGGCGGATGAGCTCTACCAGACTCTCGTGGATGAGGGCTTTTCCAGCACGGAGGTTTACAACAGCTGGATGATGGCTGCGATGGAAAAAGGCAATTATGAGGAAGCGCTGCAGCACGCGGAGGCGGGACTTGCCCTCTCTGATGATCGGGCAAAGAAAGAGATCGCCTTCAACCAGGCCGTGTGTTATGAGTACCTGTGCCAGTATGAGAAGGCGCTGGAGCTGTTCCGAAGCTACGAGGAGCAGTATGGACAGGACGAGAAGGCGGACCATGAGATCGCGTTTCTCGTGACAATATAGGAGAAAGAATGGCAGAATTGATAGAGATCGGTGAGCAGCAGGAGCGGGTCATCCTGTTTGCCGCCAGCACGAACGCCTCCGATGACACGGAGGAGTCCGTGGAGGAGCTTCGGGAGCTTGTAAAGACCGCGGGGCTGAGACCGTGGGCGCTGTGATCCAGAACCGGGAAAACATCCATCCGGGAACATATCTCGGAAAAGGAAAGATCCAGGAGCTGAAGGAGATGGTCTGGGGAGACCGGTGCCACGGGGTTGTCTGCGACGATGAGCTCTCCCCGGCACAGTTAAAAACCTGGAGGACGCCCTGGACACAAAGGTCATGGACCGTACGATGATCATTCTCGATATCTTTGCCGCCCGTGCAAAAAGACAAGAGAGGGAAGATCCAGGTAGAACTTGCGCAGTTAAGATACCGCGCCGTCCGCCTTGTGGGTCTCAGGAATTCCCTGTCGAGACTTGGCGGCGGAATCGGTACGAGGGGACCGGGTGAGACGAAGCTTGAGGTGGACAGAAGACGGATCCACGAGCGGATCAGCCAGTTAAAATCGGAACTCCAGGATGTGGAGCGCCACAGGGATGTGGTGCGGAAACAGAGAGAGCAGAGCGGAACGCTGACGGCGGCCATTGTGGGTTACACGAACGCCGGAAAATCTACGCTCTTAAATAAGCTCACAGGAGCCGGGATCCTGGCGGAAGATAAGCTCTTCGCGACTCTGGATCCGACGACAAGGGCATTGACGCTTCCGGGAGGGAAAAGGTTCTCCTGACGGATACCGTAGGATTTATCCGAAAACTTCCGCATCATCTGGTGGAGGCGTTCAAGAGCACTCTGGAGGAGGCGCGCTACTGCGATGTGATCCTCCATGTGGTGGACTGTTCAAACCCGCAGATGGACATGCAGATGCATGTGGTCTACGAGACCCTGCGTCGTCTGGACATTAAGGACAAGGAGATCATCACGGTATTCAACAAGGTGGACCGCCCGGACGCAGATACCGCCTGCAGGGATATGTCCGCGGATTATAAAGTGAAATTATCGGCAAAGACAGGAGAGGGGCATTGAGGGAACTGCTGGATCTGTTTGCCATAATTTTGAGAAACCGCAGGATCTACTTTGAGAAGGTATTCGCTTACAGGGATGCCGGCCCGATCCAGACGATCCGGAAGAGCGGACAGCTTCTTTCGGAGGAGTATCAGGATGACGGGATCCATGTGAAGGCGTATGTGCCGGTGGAACTATTTGAAGAATTATATCGGGATTAAATGAATTCAGACTGGCAGATATAAGGGGATAATCTTATGGAAAAGATGAGGAAAAAGAGCTTGCTCTGGATCTTCTGGCAGATGTGGCGGGCGGTTTTGTACAGGCCGTCGCACTCCACTGCTTTATCAACAATATCGATATCGCGCCGGGAGGTGCCAGCGGTATGGCGATCCTGTTAAACCGTCTGACGAAGCTCCCAATCGGTACCCTGACATTTCTGATCAATATTCCGCTTCTGATCGCGTCCTGGATCTATCTGGGAAAGGAGAAGACGATCAAAACACTGAAGACAGTTGCGATCATGACCGTGATTCTGGATGGTCTGGTGACACCGTATTTTCCGGTGTATTCCGGCGATAAGATGGTATCCTGCCTTTTCGGCGGAGTGCTGATCGGAATCAGTCTTGCCGTTATATTCATGCGCGGCTCCACCACAGGCGGAGGCGATATTGCCGCAAAGCTTTTACAAAAGTATTGTCCGCACATGCAGACCGGAAAAGCGGTCATGGCGACGGACCTTGTGATCATCCTGCTTTCCATGGTGGTATTCCGGAATATCGAATCCGGTCTTTATGGACTCATTAACATGGTGGTGGGAACATATGTGATCGATGTGATCCTTTATGGTATGAATAAGAGCACCATGATAACGGTCATTACAGAAAAACCGAAGGAGATCGCTGATGAGCTGATGGATGAGCTGGAGCGCGGCTGTACCTTTTTAAAGAGCGAAGGAGCTTATCGGAAAGAAGATGGAAAGACCGTGATCTGTGTTCTGGACAGAAAGCAGTTCTACAAGGCGAAGAAGATCGTCTATGATATCGATCCCAGAGCGTTTATGATCGTCTCTGAGGCTCAGGAAGTCTACGGGGAAGGTTTTCTGGATTCTGACTGGGAAGTGTAGGAAGAAAAAATGAATGCGGCAGGACAGACCGGATCACCAGATCCCGCGGGTGTGTCTGCGGCAGATAAGACGGAACAAAAAGATGATCCGCTGATTACCTGGCGGATCATCTTTTTGTCACAGAAGATCAGGGGGACCTCTGTGACGATAACTTCCGGCACCCGGGGAGGCGCCGGTGAAGGGTACGGCCTGACCGAGGCCGCGGGGGTTATATCAAAGGATCGAACTATTCGATAATGCCAAGGCTCTTCGCGTACTCTGTATACTCATCGTACCACTGATTGTAAAGATCTTTCTCAACGACTTCGTCGATGATCTCGTTGATCCGGTCTGTGAGGGCATCCTCACCCTTCGGGATACCGATTCTTGTTCCCTGTGTTTCAGGATCAACTTTGAAATACAGGTTCGGGACGATCACAAGATTGCTGTCGGATTGGATTTCAGATATAATCTTGCCATTCTGAGGGCTGCGACCATCACATCACCCTTTCCGGTCTCGACCATCAGGAAACCATCGTTTGTGGAGGAAACACGGTTGTATTTTTTGTAAGCCGGGATCTGCTCCTGTACGAACTGCTCCTGAAGGGAACCATTCTGGGCAACGACCACCTTGTCTGCAAGATCGTCGAAGGATTTGATGCTGTCAACATCTTCCTTGCGGACCAGAATGCCGTATGCTGTCTGCGGATCTTCGTCTCCGAAATAGTAACCTTTGGAGAGGTTCATGGTCTCGGCTCTTGCCGGTGTGTAGGCTAAGGCGGAGATCGCGAGATCATATTTTCCGGTCGTGATGCTTCCGAGAACGCTTGTGAAGTCCATCGGTTTTAAGCGGACCTCAACACCGAGTGCCTCACCGCTGTACTTTGCAAGTTCGACATCAGAACCTGTGTAGGCCTCCTCGCCGCTCTTTGTGGGATCGATGAATTCGTTCGGAGCGAAGTACGGCTCAGTTGCGATCTCGATGTATCCGCGCTCTAAGATCTCGTTCAGGCGGTTATTGGAACCGGTGGTCTCAGATGCGATGATTCCTGCGTCTGTCTGAGGAGTTGCTGGCTCTCCGGAAGTTGTCTGCGGGATCGTAGCGCCCATTGCGGAGGAACCGGAACATCCGGTGAGTGCCGCAGCGGATAATAAAAAGTGTTGTACCTAAGATGAGAAGCTGATTTAATTTCTTCATGGATTGGTTCCTCCTTGTATGCTGATTGATTTATCGTGTTAACAAGATTCTGATTTAGCGTGGTAAATTGTTATCATGGTGAAGAGTATACAGGAGGAAAATCGATTTGTCAAGTAGGTTATTAAAAAAATATGAAAAAAAATGTTACAGGTCAGCCATTTCATCTTCTTGTTTCCATATTCATGAAAACAAGAAGCTTGGTGGTTCCACCATATGCTGATTTGGATGAAAAAGTGCTTATGCAAGCAAGCTTGCAACACACTTTCTCATTCAAACCAGCGCATGGCTGAACTGTAACAAAAAATACCCGGTGGTCTCAGAATAGAAATCACCGGGATTCAATATTACTGTTCAACTGCTTTGGAAAGCGCCGTCCGCACTGCCGACACCAGCGCCATGGAGGTATACTGGGATCCGGACGGATACTCCAGCCCCTCAAGACTCTGGTTTTCAGGATCTGCGCCGCAATGGAATCCATGGAGGGTGCCATCAGGGGGATACATAGTCTCAACGGAGTCACTCAAAGGCACGAGAGATACGGAGCGGATCCCTGTACGGTCCACTGTGACCTCCACATTGGCGTTCTCGCTGCCCCAAAACGATGGGGACGAATAAAGTCCCGGAACGTATGTAGCGGAGGCAGGAGCGGCCGATGAGGCGTTCTCGGCGGTCTGGTCTGCCGTGCTCCCGGAGATGTTGTCCTTCTTCGGGCGGAACATAAAGAGGAAGAGCATGATGAGGACGATGGCAAAGCCGATAAAAGCGCGGTGTAGATGATCTCCTTCATTCTGAGGACGATGATCTTTGTTTTTGAACTCATGGAATAGATCCTTTTCACGAAATATTTTGTATATTCTATGAGAACTGCAGGAAAAGATTCATGATCGCGGAGCCGATAGGAGAGACGTAGGAGAAAAATCCGACTCCGGTAGCTGCGCGATAAAGAACTTGACAATTCCCTTCGGAGCATATACGGTTGAGAGAGAATGATATGTTCCGAGTGTCCGGATGCGCATACCGCGCGAAGGCGCAGACGGTCACAGAAGAGCGTGCACGGTGTGGAAACGTGCCAAGGCACATTCTTTTTCATATAGCAGGAGGATAACATGGGATTATGCATCATCGCCGGCGGTTCCGGTGCCGGAAAAACAGAATATATATACAGGAAGATCATCGAGCTGTCCGCGAAGGAACCGGAGGGCAGGTTTTTGTGGTGACGCCGGAGCAGGCGACGATGCAGGCCCAGAAGGAGATCGTGAGACTCCACCCGAACCACGGACGCTGAACATCGACATCGTGAGCTTTGAGCGCCTGGCCTACCGGATCTTCTCGGAGCTCTCCCTGCCGCAGCCGGAGGTGCTGGACGATACGGGCAAAAATATGGTCCTCAGAAAGCTTGCCGGGGAAAAGATGGACGAGCTCACCATGTTTTCCTCCCACTTAAACCGCCCGGGATTTATCAGTGAGATCAAGTCCATGCTTTCGGAGCTCTACCAGTACGGGGCGACTCCGGAGGATTTAAAGGCGCAGACAGCCGGGGAACATGTGGGACAGATTTTAGCTGCGAAGCTCTCGGATATGGAAGTGATCTTTGAGGCGTTCCGGGAGTTTACGAAGGAGAAATATATCACGCTGGAGGAACTTCTTGATGTGCTCTGCCGGGTGGCGGACCAGTCTGTTCTTTTGAAGGACAGCACCATGGTTTTAGACGGATACACGGGCTTTACGCCGATCCAGTACCGGCTTATCGGGATTTTACTGAAACTTTGCCGGAATGTCTTTGTGACGGTGTCCGCAACGATGGAGCCAGGGGAATGGATCTTACGGCAGAGTCGGATGAGACGGATCTCTTTGATATGAGCCGGAAAATGACAGGAAAATTGAAACAGCTGGCGGAGGAGAACGGGGGAAAATTTACCAGGACCTCGTCTTTTCCAAACGCCCGCTTGTGCGGTTCCGGAACAGCCCGGCTCTTGACCATCTTGAGAGGACGTTTTTCCGCTATCCGTATACCCGGTACCACGGCGGAGAGAGAGATCATGCTGGTTCAGGCGAAGGACCCGGCGGATGAGATCGACTTTATCACGAACCGGATCGAGGAACTGGTGAAAAAGGACGGTACCGCTACCGGGATATCGCCCTGGTCTGCGGGGATCTTCCGGGATATGGCCGGGAGATCACGAGAAGCTTTGAAGAGAATAGGATCCCGTTGTTCTTAGATGAAAACCGGGATGTGTCGGGAAATCCGCTGATCCGGCTGATCCAGAGCGCCCTGGATATTTTGCAGAAGGGCTTTGACTATGAGAGCATGTTCCGGTATCTGAGGACCGGGCTCGTGACAGAGGAGACGGAGGCCGTGGACCGGCTGGAGATCTATGTGCGGGCCATGGGGATCCGGGGATTTGCGAAGTGGGACGCGGCGTGGGAGAAGACCTTTGAGGGCGGAGAAAAATTTAAATCTTGTGGAGATGAATGCGTTCCGGGAGAAGATCATGGGAACCGCTCCGTGTTTTAAGGGAGCGCTGCGCCGGACGGGGAGTTCCGGTGGCGGTAGTGACGGATGCCTTAAAAGAGCTCCTGGAGATCCTGGGAGCCGAGGAAAAAGCTGGAACAGTTTTCGGAGAGGTTCGCGGATTCCGGTATGGACCGGGAGGCGAGGGAGTACGAGGAGATCTATGGTCTTGTCATCGAGCTTTTCGAGAAGTTTAAGAGCCTGTTGGGCGATGAGTGCGTGTCAAGGAGAGAGTATGCGGAGATCCTTTCCGCGGGCTTTTCGGAGCTCTCTGTGGGAATGATCCCCGCGGGGCGGACCGGGTGGTCTGCGGTGACCTGAAGAGAACGAGACTCGATAAGATCAAGGTCCCTTTTTTTCCTCGGTGTGAGCCAGGGCGTGGTTCCGGCGGACCACTCGAAAGGCGGTCTTTTACGGACAATGAGAGGGAGATCCTAAAGAAGAATTCTATGGAGCTGGCACCAACGGCCAGGGAAGAGGGCTTTATGGAACGATTTTACCTCTATCTCATGATGACGAAGCCGTCGGATCAGCTGATCTTATCTTACCCGACGGTGACGGCGGAGGGAAAACAGACACGGCCGTCCGGAATTATCGGGGAGATGAAAACGGTTCCCGGACCTCTTTATCCGGGAGACGGAAGCGGAAAACGACCGGATGTTTCTGTGACGGCGGCGGAAGAGCCATACTTTCCTGGCTTCAGGCGCCGGACCGGCTGATGGATCCGGAGAATGAGAAGGCGCGGGAGCTTTACAGTTTCCTGTCTTCCGATGAGGCGAAAGCGAAGGAGATGGAAGATCTCGCGAAAGCCGTGGCCTATTCTTATAAGAAAGGCGGCATTGGCCGGGCGGCGGCGAGAGAGCTCTACGGAAACACTTTTAAGGGGCAGTGTGACGAGAATGGAAGGTTACGCTGGATGCGCCTACTCCCACTTCCTGAATCATGGACTTGGGCTCGGGCGGGAAGAGAGTATGAGCTGGACCTCTCCGACATGGGAAATCTGTTCCACCAGTCCCTGGACACCTTTTTCCGCAATGTGCGTGACCATGGAAAGGATTTCCGACCATCACGGACGCGGAGCGGCGAGCTCGTGAAGCGGGCGGTGGAGGAAGTCTCCGCGAAGTACCGGAACACGATCATGAAGAGTTCCGAGAAACGCCTACCTGGAAAAAAAAAAGGTGGAGCGGATCACGGACCGGACGGTGCGTGCGCTGATTTACCAGATCCGGAAGGGCGATTTTGAGCCGGAGGCGTTCGAGGTGGATGTGAGCACGCGGATCCCGCTGAAGGATGGGGAAGCCGTGAACCTTCGCGGGCGGATCGACCGCATGGACGTGTTGAGGATGAGGACAAGATCTATGTGAAGATCATGGACTATAAGTCGGGGAAGCACGTCCTTGACCTGGCGCTTTTGTACCATGGGCTGCAGCTTCAGCTTGTGGTCTGGCATGGACGCGGCGTTAAAGCTCCAGGAGAGCCGGCATCCGGGGAAACAGGCGGTTCCGGCGGAATCTTTTTATTACCATATCGATGATCCTGTGATCGACCGGGGGAGGACGGAATGACGGACGAGGAGATCGAGGCGGGAATCTTAAGGAAGCTCCGCATGAATGGTCTCGTGAACAGCAGTCTCGACGTGATCCGGCATATGGACCGGGAGATCGAGAAGGAATCAGATGTGATCCCGGTGGCACTGAAGGACGGTATGTGCAGGAGTTAAAGTCCTCTGTGGCTGGAGGAAAACGGTTTGCCCATTTGACAGATTATGTAAATCAGAAGCTCAGGGAGATGGGCGAGGAGATTCTGGATGGAAATGTGGCAGTGGATCCCTTACAAGCAGGGGAACCGGACGGCGTGCGATTACTGTCCGTACCACAGTGTGTGGGTTTGATCTGAAGACTGATGGGTATGGATTCCGGAGATTTAAGCCTATGAAGGCGCAGGAGATCTGGAAGGAGATCGACCAGGAAGAAGATGGGGAAGAGATGGATTCCGGTGCAGTGGAAGAGGCTGCAGATAAGGTCGATCCTGTACAGCTGGATCCCGGTAAAACGAAGAAGAAAACTTTAGAGGGCATAGAAAGCGGGAAAAAGAAATCGCCTGGAAAAGAAAAATGACGGAAAGGAGATTCTGTAATGGCGACAAAGTGGACAGACGAGCAGAAAAAAGTCATTGAGACGAGACACCGGAATCTCCTTGTCTCGGCGGCAGCGGGAAGCGGAAAGACGGCGGTCCTCGTTGAGCGGATCATCCGCATGATCACGGACCCGGAACACCCGGTGGATATCGATAAGCTGTTGGTGATGACCTTCACCAACGCGGCCGCAGCGGAGATGCGCGAGCGTGTGGAGACAGCTCTCGGAAAGCTTCTGGACGAGTATCCGGGGAATAAGAATCTGGAGCGCCAGAACACGCTGATCCACCACGCGAAGATCACCACCATCGACAGCTTCTGCTTAAAACCTTCTGCGGGAACATTTCCACGAGCTGGACCTGGATCCTGGATTCCGGGTGGCGGACGAAGGCGAGCTGATGCTCTTAAAAGCCGATGTGATGAAGGAACTTCTGGAGGAATATTACGGAAGGGAAGATGAGCGGTTCATAAAGTTTGTGGATACCTACGCCACAGGGCGGACAGACGGTGGATTGGAAGAGTATATTTTAAAGGTATGGGAGTTCTCCCAGAGCAATCCGTGGCCGGGGGGAGTGGATCGCGGCCTGCAGGAAGGAACTCTGGGCTGGCGGAACCGGTGAAGATGGGGATCCTATGGAGGAGACCGCATGGATGAAGTATCTGATCCAGGATGTGAAACGCCAGGCGGAAGAATTCTTAGACGGACTTTACGAGGCAGCGGATCGCGGCAGAGGAAGACGGTCCCCAGGCATATGCACCGATGTTAGCGGAAGACATCCGGGGAATGGAAGAACTCAGGGAAGCCGGGACTTACCAGGAGATTGCGGAGTGCCCTTGAGGAGCTGAAGTTTGGAAGGCTGGCGGCTGTCCGGGGAAAAAATGTGGACCCGGAGAAGAAAGAACAGGCAGCGGCCTACAGGAACCTCGCGAAGGACGGCATCAAGAAGATGAAGGCATTGTACCTTCCAGGAGATATCGATGAGGTGTTCGCGGATCTCGACGCCTGCCGGGAGCCGATCCTGATGCTGTTGGAGCTTGCGGAGGAGTTTTCTGCGAAATTCCAGGAGGCGAAGGAGGAGAAAACCTGGTGGACTTTAATGACCTGGAACATTTTGCGCTGGAAGTCCTCACCGGAGGCAGCCTGGATCATAAGCCGGGACTGGTGGCGGATGAACTCTCGGAGATCTACGAGGAGATCCTTGTGGACGAATACCAGGACAGCAACGAGGTCCAGGAGACGCTGATCCGCTGTGTTTCAGGGAGCGGGTCGGGACGCCGAATGTGTTTATGGTGGGGATGTGAAGCAGAGCATCTATAAGTTCCGTCTCGCGAAACCAGAGCTGTTTCTGGAAAAGTATGAGTCCTACGGGAAAGAGGACGGGCTGTACCAGAAGATTGAGCTCCACAAGAACTTCCGAAGCCGGCCGGAGGTACTTTCCAGCATCAATGACGTGTTCTACCGGATCATGACGAAGAAGCTTGGCAATATTAAGTACACGGATGACGCGGCGTTGTATCCGGGGGCGGAATTTCCGGCACTGCCGGTGGACGGGCAGGCGAAGACGGAGGTCCTGCTTTTTAAATACCGGGGATCCGCTGTTTGACGGCATGGACGAGGAGAAGGCGGATTATACCGCGAAGGAGGCGGAGGCGAGACTTATCGCCGGGGAGATCAAAAACTCACGGACCCGGAACAAGGGATGAAGATCTTTAACGGGAAGACCGTGGAGTATGAGCCGTTAAAGAAGAAGGACATCGTGATCCTGCTCCGCAGTCTCTCCGGGTGGTCCGAGGAATTTTTAAGTGTCCTTGGGGCAGCAGGGATCCCGCCTACGCGGATTCCAGGACCGGATATTTCACGGCGGTGGAAGTGGAGACCGTGCTCAACATGCTGGCACTCATCGACAATCCGATGCAGGATATTCCGTTAGCTGGTGTGTTAAAGTCGCCCATCGGCGGCATGAAGGACCGGGAGCTGGCCATCGTGATGGCGGAATTCAAGAAAGATCCGGACCGCGGGGAAGACGTTGGATTTTATGGGGCGGTGAAAAGATATTTGGAGAAACACGGGGAATCGGAGGAAGATGCGGTTATCTATCGCAAGTTGGCAGCATTCCAAAATCTCCTGACGACTCTGAGAGAAGAATCTATGTACCTCCCAGTCTCCCGCCTGATCTACCGGATCTTCGACCTCACCGGGTACGACAACGGGCTATTACGCCGCCGCCATGCCGGCAGGAAAGACGAGGCAGGCGAACCTCGCCATGCTGGTGCAGAAAGCGGAAGATTACGAGAAGACCAGTTATCAGGGACTTTTCGATTTTATCCGCTACATTGAAAAACTGAAGAAATACAACACCGACTTCGGTGAGGCTTCCCGCTCCGGGGAACATGACGACGCGGTGCGGATCATGAGCATCCATAAGAGCAAAGGTCTGGAGTTCCCGGTGGTGTTCTTAGCCGGATGCGGGAAGAAATTCAACAGACAGGACGCGAGAGGACGGATCCTGATCGACGAGGAGCTTGGAATCGCAGCGGATTTCTTCGACCCGGAAAAAGAAGGTCAAGGCACCGACGTTAAAGAAAAATGTCCTGGCGAGACGGTTAAATCTGGAAAACATGGGCGAGGAGCTTCGTATTCTCTATGTTGCCATGACCCGTGCGAAGGAAAAACTGATCATCACCGCAGGCGACAAGTATATGGACAACAAGCTGGAAAAATGGGGTGGGATTCCGGCTGGCGGCGCGCTGCCGTTTACGATCTTAAGCGCGGCATCCTCCTATCTGGACTGGATCCTGATGGCGTCAAATGGGGCGAAAAACACCCTCGATGTGAAGAATGTTCCGGTGAAGGAACTTCTCGTGGAAGAGGCGAAGAACCAGAAGGAGAAGGCAAGATCTATCTGGAACTGGAACAGCTGCGGAAAGAGCAGCCAGGAGGAAATTCCGGGGCTCATCGGGGTAAAATATCCTTACGCGGCGGACCTTGCGCTGCACGCAAAGATGTCGGTTTCGGAGCTTAAGGAACAGGGGCAGTTCGTGGATGACGCGGAGAGTGCGTTTTTTGATTAAGAACGTCAGGGAAAAAAGAAGATTCAGAAATTATTGATAAAGTGTCTGATACAGCGGCCGAAGAAAAAGCCAGAATAAAGCGTGCCTCCGACCGCGGTACCGCTTACCACCGTGCCCTGGAGCTGATCCACTTCGCGGAAATTTCCGGTTACGATGATATCGTGAAAGAACTCGACCGGATCCGTGAGGAAAAGCGGATGCAGGAGACCGCCATCGATATGGTTTATCCGGGCGTCCTGACGAAGTTTTTCCATTCAGATATTGCAGCCCGCATGAAACAGGCGGACCGGAACGGAAAATTGCGGAAAGAGAGCCAGTTTGTGGTGGGCATCCCTGCACGGGAGATGAACAAGGCGGATTCCGATGCGCTGATCCTGTTACAGGGTATCATCGACGCCTGGTTCGAGGAGGATGACGGTCTCGTACTTGTGGATTACAAGACAGACCGGGTAAAAGAAGGCGGAGAATATACTTCTGGACCGCTACCAGATCCAGCTCTTCTACTACGCAAAGGCACTTGCCCAGATCACCGGGAAAAAGGTGAAGGAAGCCGTGATCTACTCTCTGGCGCTGCAGAAAGAGATTCCGGTCCCGATCAATTTATGATAAGATATGATCAAAAAACTGCCCGGCACCATAACTAAAGGCGCCGGGCAGCGATTTTTATGTAACAGGAAATTCAGAGGAATTCCCTGTTACATAAAAAGGCACAAAGATGCGCACTCGCGCGAAGACATAGATTGTCGCAAGTGACCGCGCGAGGCGCGAGAATATGCCAAGGTACATTCTTTTTCAAGTTATGAAGTTATCACAAAAAATTAGTCCGCAATGATCAGCTCTTTTGCATACGGCAGAGTCCCGATCCAGTCGCAGAAGGTATGCCACTCCACAAGCTTGTGAGCCTTTCTCGCATGATAAATATTGACGAGTGTCTCATAGTTCATCGTGCAGGTGCGCATCTGGTTATAGCTGCTTGGAAGAAGCTGGATCATGTCATACCAGTCATCCTTATTTTTTCCTTCGTTCATGTATTTCAGACGGATCTGTTCGAGGCGGTCTACAACGGTCTGCATATAAGCGAGCGTATCCGGAGTCAGATGGTCATGGCTGAAATCATCTAACTCAAAGGGTTTGCTGTGGATCTTATGCATGGTGCTGGTGGAGTTTGCCACCGTTGCCACCTTGTAGGTATCATATTCCTTCCACCAGTACATGGGCGCGGTGATATCCACGGATACGAAGACCTGGCGGATAAACTTTCTATGGTCACTTCCCGCCATGCGGAGACGCTTCGCGAGGTCGAGATCGTTCGGTCCGAAGACGAAGTTTCCGTCCTCATCATAGCTGCTGTCCATACGTCCCCAGCTGTTCATCGGGTTTCTTGCGCCGCGCATGGCATTTTCAAAGTTCATGACGCTTGTGCGTTCAAATTTTATCATAATGTTTCCTCTCCTTGGTTAAAGTCTGGCGGAAAGAGCAGCCCGGTGCGCCGTCGCACACAGTCTGCATTGCCGGATGCATACCCATTATAGCGGTTTTTTTGTATACACAAGAGGAAAACTTGCCAATCACAGTGAAATTCATTATAATAGGGATTCGAAAAAAGAATGGACTTCGGCGTGTGCCGGTTGAACGGAGGACAAAATGAAAAACGACTATATCGTCTGCGTCTGCGGAGACGCGAGCCGGGCGGCTTACCTCATAAAGGGAGAAAAACGTGCTCTTTGACGCCGGAATGGCATATTCTGCGGACAAAATGATCAAAAATATAAAACGGGAACTGGGAGACAGGCCGTTAGACGCGGTTCTCCTGTCCCATTCCCATTATGACCATATTTCCGGTGTCCCGTTTCTCAGAAAGGAATGGCCGGATCTTGTGGTCTATGGAAGTGCTTACGCAAAGAAGATCCTGGAAAAGCCGTCGGCGAAAAAGACGATGCGGAGCTCTCCGACGCGGCAGCGCAGGGAGTTGGACTTACAAAAGCCCCGGACTACCGGGATGAAGATCTTATGGTAGACAAGGTCGTAAAAGAGGAAGATATCCTGGATTTCGGTGGTCATAAGATCACGGTATTCGAGACACCGGGACACACGAAATGTTCCTGTCCTACATGGTAGACCATGATGTGATCTTTGCGAGTGAGACTGTGGGTGTGACCACCAGCGAGGTTTACATGCCATGCTATCTTGTAGGGTATCAGATGTCTCTGGACGCGGTGGAAAAGCTGCGCCATGCGGGAGCAAAAAGGATATTCATCACCCATGTAGGGATTCTGACACCGGAGGACGCAGGGACAGCGCTGCTTCCGGGCTTAAAGAAGGAAGAATTTTCCGCGGACCGGGTATGGGATTATCTGGAAGCGGGATTAAAACGGACAAAAGATGAGATCGTTGAGATCATCAGGAAATACCCCACAGAGGAAGAGCAGCTGAAAATCATGCTCGCAACATACCATAAAGGCGTAAAGCAGGAAGAACAGCCGGATTTTGCGTTTCTCTTAAACGCGGCGGCGACATTGAAGGTCATCCGGCGGGAATGCATGAATGACGCGGATCCAGAACGATAAAATGTTAAACAATGTAATAAACAGCGTAACTGCTGCCGTGGACCAGGAAAAAACTGTCGGTGGCAGGTTCAGCAGGCGAAGGTACGGAACAGTTACGAAACGGCAGGATATAAAGGAGGAAACAGCCATGAATATCATTGCGGCAGTAGATAAACACTGGGCCATTGGAAACAGAGGAAAACTCCTGGTGACGATCCCGGATGACCAGAAGCTTTTCCGTGAGGAGACAAAGGGAAAAGTGATCGTCATGGGAAGAAAGACACTGGAAAGTCTTCCGGCAGGACAGCCATTGGCAGGACGAAAAATGTGGTCCTCACGAGAGATGAGGCGTACAAAGTAAAAGGATGCGAGATCTTTCATAATTTAAAGGATGCCATGGAATTCTTAAAGCAGTTCAAGTCGGAGGACATCTACATCATTGGCGGCGCTGAAATTTACGAGGCATTCCTCCCGTACTGCGACACAGCCCACATCACATGGATTGATTACGAGTACATGGCGGACACCTGGCTTCCGAACCTGGATAAAGACCCGGACTGGGAAGTTACAGCGGACAAGCGATGAGCAGACATATTTTGATCTCTGCTATGAATTCCGCAGATATGAGCGGACTGGAAAGAAAGCGCTGTAACTGGGAGAAGTCTAGAAATTGTCAGGTACAGCTGCAGAAAAGGAGTGGGCTTGTGAAAATAATCGTAACTATTCAGTACCTTCCTAGTTACGTGCAAAAATCTATTCAGATCAGCTTCGCTGATGAGATTTTGTCTTCCAGTATATGTTTTCTTACGGTCAGCGCAGCAAGTGCGCAGAACTACTGAACAGTTGCAAATAATCACTGCGTTACAGGAAAGTGATACAGAAGTACAGAAAAACAAAAGGAAACTATGTTGCGCATCCAGGCAAAAGATGATAAAATATCTCTAATATTGCCGTATTGCTGTAAGAACAGCGGGCAATAAGTGTGTGTGAATGGTCTGATATCCGAAAACACATCGGAGTCAGATCTGCAATCAGTGTGTGATGGATGAGAAAGCAGCCATTGTGCTGCAATCGTATGACTTCTGTGCCGAAAATCTCAGGTGCAGAAAGACTCAGGAAACAGGAGGTATGGGATATGTACCCTATTTTAGAGGCAAAAAGCTTGCAGATAAGATCTATCTGATGGTCGTAAAAGCCCCGAGAATTTCCGCGAACTGCAAACCGGGTGAGTTTGTGATCGTGAAGATGGATGAGAAGGGCGAGCGCATTCCGCTTACGATCTGTGATTATGACCGTGAGAAGGAGACGATCACGATCGTATTCCAGACCGTAGGAGCTTCCACAGAGCGTATGTCCGCGTTACAGGCCGGAGATTCCTTCCGCGACGTTGTCGGACCGCTTGGAAATCCGTCTGATTTCGTAAAAGAAGATATCGAAGAATTAAAGAAGAAAAATATCTGTTCGTTGCGGGCGGTGTCGGAACCGCTCCGGTATACCCGCAGGTAAAATGGTTAAAGGAACATGGGATCGATGTTGATGTCATCATGGGATTCAAGACAAAGGATCTGCTGATCCTTGAGGAGGAGATGAAGGCTGTTGCCGGAAATCTCTATGTGACAACAGATGACGGCTCTTACGGACACAAGGGAATGGTTACCGAGGTTATCAAGGATCTTGTCAACAATCAGGGTAAGAAATACGATGTCTGCGTTGCGATCGGACCGATGATCATGATGAAATTCGTATGTCTTCTCACAAAAGAACTTGAGATTCCGACAGTCGTAAGCTTAAACCCGATCATGGTAGACGGAACCGGTATGTGCGGTGCCTGTCGTGTGACCGTAGACGGCAAGGTGAAATTCGCCTGCGTAGACGGACCGGAATTTGACGGACATGCCGTAAACTTCGACGAAGCAATGAAACGTCAGCAGATGTATAAGACTGAGGAAGGCCGTGCACTTTTAAAACTCCGTGAGGGCGATACCCACCACGGCGGATGCGGTAACTGCAGCGAATGATCGGTGATATGGAGGAAATGACATGGATGGAATGAAAAAAGTCCCGGTAAGAGAGCAGGAGCCGAAGGTCCGCGCAACGAACTTCGAGGAAGTCTGCTATGGATATAATGAAGAAGAAGCGGTCGCAGAAGCGTCCAGATGCTTAAACTGCAAAAACGCGAGATGTGTACAGGGATGTCCGGTTAAGATCGATATCCCGGCATTCGTAAAGAAGTAAAAGAAGGAAATTACGCAGAGGCTGCAAAGGTCATCGGCAGATCCTCCGCGCTTCCGGCGGTCTGCGGGCGTGTCTGCCCCCAGGAGAGCCAGTGCGAGGGAAAATGTATCCGCGGCATCAAGGGCGAGCCGATCTCCATCGGCAAGCTGGAGCGTTTCGTAGCTGACTGGTCCAGAGAGAACGGTGTCGTTCCGGAGAAGCCGGAGAAGACAAACGGAAAGAAAGTAGCAGTCATCGGTTCCGGTCCTGCAGGTCTGACCTGTGCAGGCGATCTGGCAAAACTGGGCTATGAAGTAACCATTTTCGAGGCACTTCATGAGCCGGGTGGAGTTTTAACCTACGGTATCCCGGAATTCCGTCTCCCGAAACAGGGTGTCGTACAGCCGGAGATCGAGAATGTGAAGAAGCTCGGTGTTGATATTGAGACAAACGTAGTTATCGGAAAATCTATCACAATCGACGAGCTGATGGATGAAGAAGGTTTCCAGGCAGTCTTCATCGGTTCTGGTGCCGGACTTCCGAGATTCATGGGAATCCCGGGTGAGAACGCGAACGGCGTATTCTCCGCGAACGAGTACCTCACAAGAAGCAACCTGATGAAGGCATTCCGCGATGACTGACGATACTCCGATCGCAGCAGGAAAGAAAGTAGCAGTTGTAGGCGGTGGTAATGTTGCTATGGATGCGGCAAGAACGGCTCTCCGTCTCGGTGCGGAGGTTCATATCGTATACAGAAGAAGTGAAGCAGAGCTTCCGGCAAGAGCGGAGGAAGTTCACCACGCAAAGGAAGAGGGAATCATCTTCAACCTCTTAACAAACCCGACGGAGATCCTGACCGATGAAAAGGGCTGGGTAAAGGGCATGACTGTAAGAAAGATGGAACTCGGCGAGCCGGATGCATCCGGAAGACGCCGTCCGGTAGAGATCGAAGGTTCCGACTACACCATCGATGTCGATACCGTCATCATGGCTCTCGGTACTTCCCCGAACCCGCTGATCTCCTCCACAACAGGTGGACTTGAGATCAACAAGCACAGATGCATCGTTGCAGATGAGGCAAATGGCCAGACATCCCGCGAGGGTGTATTCGCAGGCGGAGATGCCGTAACCGGTGCCGCTACCGTAATTCTCGCCATGGAGGCAGGAAAAGCAGGAGCACGCGGAATCCATGAGTATCTGAGCGGTAAGAAAGCAGAATAATAAAAAGCAGGCCGTATACCGGGTCCGCTGACGTGGTCCGGCTGCGGGTGCGTAAATCATAATTATATAGAGAGCTGCCGTTGGAAGGGGATTCTTCCGCTGGCGGCTCTTTATGCTTATACGTGGGAGCACGCAGTGCGGAGCAATTCGGTATAGGAAATAGAGAAAACGGAGGAAAAAGAACATGAGCAGTCCCATGACCCAGGAACAGCGCTACATAAAAATGACAGAGACACCGATTTCACGGCTGATCCCGAGCCTTGCGGTACCGACGATCATCAGCATGATGGTCACCTCGATCTATAACATGGCGGACACCTTTTTGTGAGCCAGATCAGCACCAGCGCGTCGGCCGCTGTGGGTGTCAGCTATTCCCTGATGTCCATGATCCAGGCCCTGGGATTTACCCTTGGAATGGGAAGCGGAAACTATCTATCGAGAGTCCTCGGAAGCCGGGATACGAGAAAAAGCGGAGCGGATCGCCTCCACGGGGTTTTACTCCGCAATTTTTTGTGGGACTTCTGTTTGCGCTGATCTGCCTGCCGAATCTTGACCGGGTGGTGCGGCTTTTAGGAGCTACCGATACCATCGCGCCATATGCGAAGGATTATGCCAGATACATTTTTGATCGCGGCTCCGGTGATGACGGGAGCATTATCCATGAATAACCTTTTAAGATTTCAGGGACTGGCGGTTTACTCCATGATCGGGATCACCACCGGAGGAATCTTAAATATGATTTTAGACCCGATCTTTATTTTCGGTCTGGACCTCGGAATTTCCGGCGCGGCGCTGGCAACAGCGATAAGCCAGTGCATCAGCTTCGGGATCCTGTTTTTCCAGAGCTTATTAAGAAAAAGATTGTGTCCATTTAAAGCCGGGAAAGATCACACTCTCCCTTTCACTCTACGGAGAGATCCTCCACGGAGGAATCCCATCCCTCTGCCGTCAGGGCGTTGCAAGTATTGCCACTGCGGCATTAAACCTTGCGGCAAACCCCTTCGGGGACGCGGCAATCGCGGCACTTTCGATCGTGAGCCGCTACATGATGTTTATCGGCTCCGCCATGATCGGATTCGGGCAGGGCTTCCAGCCGGTGTGTGGATTCAACTTCGGAGCGAAGCGGTATGACCGTGTGCTGGAGTCCTTCTGGTTCTGTGTGAAGGTTTCAGCGGTATTTCTGATGACACTGGCGGTTGTAAGCTTTATCGGCGCGCCGCAGATCATGCGGGTGTTCCGGAAGGAGGATCTTGACGTGATCGAGATTGGAACCTGGGCGATGCGGTACCAGTGCCTTACCCTGCCGCTTTCCGCCTGGATCATCATGTCCAACATGCTGACCCAGACCATCGGATACGGATTCCGGGCGTCCTTTGTCGCTGCAGGCCGTCATGGACTGTTCCTGATCCCGGCCCTGTTCGTTCTTCCGGTCCGGTTTGGAATCCGGGGCTGCAGTGGTGCCAGCCGGTGGCAGATGCTCTGACATTTGTACTGGGAGCGGTGATCGTACTTGGGATTTTGAAGGAGCTGAAAGGAAAAGCAGCGGAAGCGGATAAAGAACCGCGGAATGTTGCCTGAATATAGATTTTTGAGTGAAAATATGTATGAAGAAAGGGAGAGCAGCGATGCATACCGATGAGACCCATCATCTCTACATGCGCCGGTACAGAGGAAGAGCCTGCGAACTGTGCATCGGAGTGCATACGGCCCATGGTATCAGTCATTCCGTAAGAAGCCGGACCTGCTGCCATGTTGTCCGGGTGAAGGGTACGTCCTGTACCGCCGCCGGATGCTACGGAAAAGTATTTCTTGCCTGCTCGACGCACTCCTTCTTATAGGTACCTGCTACCGGATGCTGGAAACGGGTCGGGTTGGTGGAGTTTCCGGTGATGGAAACGTCAACACCTTCCTTGTGCATGATGGCAACGCCTTCGGTAACATCATTGGAACCGTAGCAGTTTACCTTTTGCGCGGGGGCTTTCCGGATCAGAGGAATAGCATTTTCTGAATACCTCTCTCCACTTCTCCGGTGTAGTAGTTCATCTCTGTCTCTACATATGTAAAGCCGTTGATACGGGAAATGATCTGAGCCGCATCTTTGCCAAGACCGTTTAAGATAACGCGAAGCGGTTTTTTACGGACTTTGTTTGCTTTCTCTGCGATACCGATCGCACCCTCTGCGGCTGCAAAAGACTCATGACCTGCCAGGAAGCAGAAGCACTCGGTCTCTTCTTCTAATAACATCTTACCAAGGTTTCCATGTCCTAAACCTACTTTACTGTGATCTGCTACAGAACCTGGAATACAGAATGCCTGAAGACCTTCACCGATTGCAGCAGCAGCGTCTGCGGCACGGCGGCAGCCTTTCTTGATTGCGATTGCCGCGCCTACCGTGTAAGCCCAGCATGCATTTTCAAAACAGATTGGCTGAATCTTCTTCACCTGATCGTATACGTTAAGGCCAGCATCCTTTGTGATCTTCTCAGCTTCTTCGATCGAAGCAATGCCATAGCTATTTAATACGGAATTGATCTTGTCAATTCGTCTCTCGTATGATTCAAATAATGCCATTTTATTCTCCTTCTTCCATTAAACCTCACGGAAATGTCACGTCAGTTCTTCTTTGTGAAAACGGGAAACGCGAACTCCGCGCTGCTCCGTTTGCGTAGCGTAAAATTTCCCACAAGGCGTGAAATTTTACTTTACTCCTGACGCGGATCAATGATCTTCACTGCATCAGCCACACGGCCATACTGACCTTTTGCTTTCTCCCATGCAGTGTTCGGATCGTCGCCCTTCTTGATGAAATCTGTCATCTTTCCAAGGCTTACGAACTGATAGCCGATGATCTGGTCCTCAGCGTCCAGAGCGATACCGGTTACATAGCCCTCAGCCATCTCAAGATAACGCGGTCCCTTCTTTAAAGTACCGTACATGGTACCAACCTGGGAACGGAGACCTTTACCAAGGTCCTCAAGACCTGCGCCGATCGGAAGTCCTTCTTCGGAGAATGCGCTCTGAGTTCTTCCGTAAACGATCTGGAGGAAGAGCTCTCTCATTGCTGTATTGATCGCATCACAGACAAGGTCTGTGTTTAATGCTTCGAGGATCGTTCTGCCCGGAAGAATCTCTGCTGCCATTGCTGCGGAGTGAGTCATGCCGGAACATCCGATGGTCTCAACCAGAGCCTCCTGGATAATTCCTTCCTTCACGTTCAGTGTCAGTTTGCAGGCACCCTGCTGAGGAGCACACCAGCCTACGCCATGGGTCAGGCCGGAAATGTCTTTGATTTCTTTTGATTTTACCCATTTAGCTTCTTCCGGGATCGGAGCTGCGCCATGGTTCACGCCCTGTGCAACTGTGCACATCTCTTCTACTTCATGTGAATAAATCATGTTGAGACTCCTTTCAATATATGGTTCTTAATGCTCGTTAAAAAAATCACATCATACCCGTTTCATTTTCTCACAAAAATCATGTTTCGTCCATACCTTTTTTCCAAAATATTCAAATTTTGAGAAGTAATTTTAACAGAAATCGGAGTTATGACAGGACAGCAGAACCCGGGATTTCTTATAGTGGAATGAGTTTTATATCTCGGAAAATCATGTTCTAAATATGTCTTGGCACATCCATATGCCTGGCATAGATGTTCGCGGCGGCAAGCAATTTCATACTGGTGTGCATTGCAGATTACTGTACACGGGTAGAAATTTTCTGAACTGAAAATTCCGTACAGGACAGTGGTGGTAGTGGATTTTGCCGATTTGGCATGCGGCATCTTTTTTAAAAGGAAAATCATTGTAAACCAGACATTTCAGCGTTATACTAAAAGGAACGTAACTTCGTCTTCCTGGATGTTCAGATCCTGGGAGCACATAAACGGAGGTGGATAAATGGATCCTCAAAAAATGATCTGACAGAACAGGAAGAACTGAAAATTCTCGGAGAGATCCTGGAAGCGTACATCGACACACCGATCGAAAAGACGCATTTCTGATCAGTGATCTCGGGCTTGATTCCTTCCTGATCGTATACTTTATATCGGAAGTGGATGACCGGTTCGGCGTGACGATCGAGATGCCGGAACATGTGGAATATATGACGGTCCAGGACGTGCTGGATCAGCTGAATCAGAAAAACTGACTGCCAGAAAATTGCGGACAGCATCAAATTCTAGAACAACTGCCGAAGAAAATTTTGGCTGGTGTCTATGAAAACATAAACGGCAGCTGATTTTGGACATGCGGGGAAAAACAGGCAGGAAATATACAGGAGCATACATATGGAAAAACACTTGAAGAAAAGAAGGAACTTGCGGCAAAAGTGATTGCGGCATTAAAAAAAGAATACCCGGATGCCGGCTGCACCCTGGATTACAACGAGGCGTGGAAACTTTTTAGTCAGTGTCCGTCTTGCGGCTCAGTGTACCGACGCCAGAGTCAATGTGGTAGTCCAGGATCTCTACAAAAAGTTTCCGGATGTGAAGGCATTGGCGGAAGCAGATGTGGACGAGATCGAGGAGATCGTCCGCCCCTGCGGCCTTGGAAAAAGCAAAGCCCGGGACATCAGCGCCTGCATGAAGATTCTTTACGAGCAGTATCACGGAAACGTACGGACGATTTTGATGCCCTCTTAAAGCTTCCGGGCGTTGGAAGAAAGAGTGCAAACCTTATTATGGGGGATGTATTCGGGAAACCGGCGATCGTCACTGATACCCACTGTATCCGCCTGACGAACCGGATCGGTCTTGTGGACGGATCAAGGAGCCGAAAAAAGGTGGAAATGGCTCTCTGGAAGGTCATCCCTCCCGAAGAAGGCAACGACCTCTGCCACAGACTTGTAGAACATGGCCGGGCTGTCTGTACAGCGCGGACGAAACCGTACTGTGACAAATGCTGTCTGGCAGAATTTTGTGAGAAGAACGGAGTGGAGTAAAGAGACATGGAGATAAAGACAGGAATTTCATTGCAGACAAAGCAGCAGCTTTCGCAGCTTCAGGTAGAGTCTCTGAATATTCTGGCAATGTCCATGATGGAGTTAAAGGATTTTCTGCAGAATGAGGAGATCGAAAATCCGCTGGTGGAATATACATCGGGAAAAGAAGAAGCAGCGCCGATTACCTATAAAGAGACGGAACGGTTTTTACAATGGTACAGACCGGGATGAGAGAAGGGAAAATGAGCTGTACGAGATTGAGGACAGCGAGAAATCATTGGAAGACCTTTGAATACGCAGCTCCAGTGGGAGCAGATCGGGGAGACGGAACGAAAGATCGTGGACTTCTGTATCCAGTCCCTGGAACAGAGTGGATATCTGATGATTCCGCCTAAAGATATTGCGAAAGATCTTGGAGTTGCGGAAGAACAGGTGGAGGAAGTTCTCTCTATGTTGAAGGAGCTGGAGCCGCAGGGACTCTTTGCGTCAGGACTTGAAGAATGTCTTCTGATGCAGGTTCGTGGGATGGACGAGGAAGAACTCTTGTCCGACATAATAAGGAACCATCTCCAAGACATCGCGGAAGGAAAGATCAGCACGATCTCGCGGGGCTTGAAAATCTCTTCAGCAGAGGTGAGAAAAACTGATCCATGTGATCAAGAACTTAAATCCGCGCCCATTAAATGGGATCGGCGGTGAGAAAGCCCAATATATTCTCCCGGATGTGATCCTGGAGTTTCAGGATGGGCAGTGGAACATCGAACTGAATGATAAATGGACTGGAAATCTCCAGGTCAGCGATTTCTACATTCATATGATGGAGACCGCCCAGGATGAGGAATTAAAATCATATTTTGAGAATAAACTGCGCAGAGCCCGCTTTATTATGAACGCGGTGGAGCAGCGCAGAACAACAATTTTGGGAATCACACGGGAAATCCTGAAACGACAAGAAGATTATTTCCTCGGAAAAGGTCAGCTGAAACCGATGACACTGGAGGATATCGGCGATGTACTGGAGATCCACAAATCCACGGTCAGCCGCGCGATCCGTGACAAATATCTGAGTGCCGTCGGGATGTGTCCTGTTCCGCAGCTTATTTACGACTGGAATCGTCTCATCGGACGGAAACGGCGATGTGAGCAGAAATACAGTAAAGACAAAGCTGAAAGAACTGGTTGCGGCGGAGGATAAGAAAAAGCCCTGGAGCGATGAACAGCTCGCGGGTCTCTTACAGGATGCAGGAATGCCGATATCGAGAAGAACCGTTGCCAAGTACCGGATGGAGCTTGGAATTGGAGGCGTGTTCCAGAGAAAAGATGGATAAGGGTAACTGTTCAGTAGGTCTGCGCACTTGCTGCGCTGATTGGAAGGTAAAATCCCATGGTCTGGATTTTTGTTTTGAACAGTTACGGATAAAAATGGGGCTGCCGTCTCAGTGATATGTGAATATCTTTTTCATGGTCTCATTTTCAAATTTTTCCGTATACTTCTTCTGGATCAGATCCACTAACTCCGGTGCCTTTCCTCCGATCGGAGTGCCATTCATCTCGCAGGCCGGGGGAGCAGAATTTTGTGGAGCTGGAGACAATGATCTCGTCGGCATCCATCAGTTCTGCCATGGTAAATGGTGTCTCGTCGACGATGATCCCGTTATCCTTGCAGATCTGGATGATGTGCATTCTTGTGATTCCCGGTAAAATATAGTGGTCTGTCGGGTGGGTCTTAAATACGCCGTCCTTGATGATGGAGACGTTGCTGTGGGCGCACTCGGTGACGATATCACCGCGGTGGAAGACGCACTCGCCGCATCCGAGAGACTCCGCTTTCTCTGCCGCCATGACGTTGACGAGAAGGTTTAATGTCTTGATATTGCAGTGGAGGAAACGGGTGTCTTCCATGTCTGTAAGTTTCAGACGTTTGCTGGAGTCAGCCGATTTCCCAGGCTTCATGAAAATCCAGAGATTCGGCTTTGTGCCTGCAGCTGGGAACTGGTGCTGACTGATGCCGGTTCCCCGGGTCATCTGCCAGTAGATGAAGATATCCTTATCGTCCATTTTTGCCAGCATATCGTAGAGGATCGCCGCAAGCTCGTCCTTTGTGTAAGGGATATCGATCTTAATGAGTCCGGCGCTGTTGAAGAAACGGTCCAGGTGCTCTTTTAAAGCGAAGATCTTTCCGTTTCTCGCCAGTGTCGCCTCGTACACACCATCACCGAAATAACATGCGCGGTCGTTCATCGGAACGGTCATCTCTTCCAGAGGTCCGAATTTACCGTTGTAGTAGCCAAGTGTTTTCATTTACATTTCCTCCTGAATTTACGAAAAATTTTTTCGGATATAACTGAAATATTCTATCGCTATCATAGCATGGAACAGGAGGAAAGTAAAGGAAATAGGAAGGATTTTAGCTAATGTTTTTGGACATATTGTATAAAAGGCCCTATATTTTCCCATTGTCATATGTAAAAAATTTTCTG
>VOFH01000956.1_pt1 | contig 28001 bp, 33 predicted proteins | sample 5384091 | NCBI WGS metagenome assembly VOFH01 (sample SAMN12384727, study PRJNA508395) | human gut metagenome | isolation source: healthy gut G | host: Homo sapiens
CGAAGGGCTTTGCCCCCCAACACCTAGCATTCATCGTTTACGGCGTGGACTACCAGGGTATCTAATCCTGTTTGCTCCCCACGCTTTTCGAGCCTCAACGTCAGTTACAGTCCAGTAAGCCGCCTTCGCCACTGGTGTTCCTCCTAATATCTACGCATTTCACCGCTACACTAGAATTCCACTTACCTCTCCAGCACTCTAGCAAACAGTTTCCAAAGCAGTTCCCGGGGTTGAGCCCGGGTATTTCACTTCAGACTTGCGTCGCCGTCTACGCTCCCTTTACACCCAGTAAATCCGGATAACGCTTGCCCCCTACGTATTACCGCGGCTGCTGGCACGTAGTTAGCCGGGGCTTCTTAGTCAGGTACCGTCATTATCTTCCCTGCTGATAGAGCTTTACATACCGAAATACTTCTTCACTCACGCGGCGTCGCTGCATCAGAGTTTCCTCCATTGTGCAATATCCCCCCACTGCTGCCTCCGTAGGAGTCTGGGCCGTGTCTCAGTCCCAATGTGGCCGGTCACCCTCTCCAGGTCGGCTACTGATCGTCGCCTTGGTGGGCCGTTACCCCACCAACTAGCTAATCAGACGCGGGTCCATCTCATACCACCGGAGTTTTCACACCGTACCATGCGGTACTGTGCGCTTATGCGGTATTAGCAGTCATTTCTAACCGTTATCCCCTGTATGAGGCAGGTTACCCACGCGTTACTCACCCGTCCGCCACTCGGTAAATAAAAATCCATCCGAAAACTTCATCTCATTTACCTCGTTCGACTTGCATGTGTTAGGCACGCCGCCAGCGTTCATCCTGAGCCAGGATCAAACTCTCATGTTATAAGCTTTTACTTATACGAGGTCCTTCACGAGTATTTGCTCAGTTCCGAAGGTTTCAAAAGATCAAAATTTAGCTTGGCTAATTTTAAACCGTTCTACTGTTTTGTTAGGTTTTGTTCTGAATGTTCTCATTCATGGTCTAAACCAAAGACCATTTTATAAAATTTTCAGGGTTTTACATACTGTTCAGTTTTCAAAGGAACTTTGTTTCGTTGTCGTTTTTCGTTCTCAGCGGCAACTTGTTTATTCTATCATACCGTTTCCGGTTTGTCAAGAACTTTTAAAACTTTTTTCGAGTGATTAAGAAGTTTTCTTAATGACTCTTAATAAGTTTTGCCCTGTCGCTCAAGGCGAGTATTATAATATCAAATCCCCACGGAAAAGTCAACCTCTTTTCCAGTTTTTTTCAAAGTTTTTTCTTTTGTATGTGCAATATCTACATTTTGTTATTACCCCTGTTTATAAATACCATATCTGCCTCTACCATTCACTTGCTTTATAATCACACGCAAAAGCCCAACCTGAATTGAATTCTCCGGCAGAAATTTTGTCTCTCAGTCCCTATATTTACCGCTAACATTGTAAGTGCAAACACGCATCAAACCGTTGCAGTCAATTTTTCTCCTGATTTTCCACACTCTTTAATCAGTTTCTTCTCCCGGAAGTACCTGCAGCGCATCCTGTACCGTGAAGAATACCAGGTTATCCAGCCAGCCGCCCTGTTTTTCGGTTCTGTGCTGCCGTCATGACCGGATATTGCAGAATGCTCTTCTGATGCGTATAGTTCAGCCAGGGAATCGATCCACCAGTCCTTCTCTTTTTCCCTGATGCCATAAGATACGTATCCACGGCATCGCTCCCCGCGCCATGGCATCGAGAACTCTGCGAAGATACTGCTCGTCTCCCGGCTCTCATAAAACGGCCAGCTCTGCCCCATATCATAAGTCTCGTTTTCCAGAGACGCGTAATCCGCGGCATAGGAAATTTCCTTCTTATCATAAAGGACCTGTCCGGTCAGCCCGCCTTCTTCGAGCCAGCCACCATTCCGTTCCCGGCATGCCGGATATAGCTGCAAAGCCTCTGTACCACGAAAGCCCGGATCTTCATTCCACAGAAAATGATGGATGATCTTCCAGTGCCCTTCCTGCTCAAGTTCTACTGCAATTCCACTGAGTCTCAGTTCTTTATGAGGATACTCCCGCGAATACTGCGTGTAGCCTTCTGATCTTGTGACGATCTGCTCTCCGTCATTGATCGGATAATCCGTTTGCTGCAATCGTACCTGTCTGGCGTTCTTGCACGCTAAAGAGATCTTCCTCCTTCAGATCATCCAGAATATCCTCCGGAAATCCAATCGAGACCAGATGCGTTTTATCTCCTCGTATGCCGGATCCTGCGGTGCTTTCACCTCGTTCCATCTCATATGGTAGGAACCAAAGAATATGGTTCCGATTACAAGTCCTGCTGCGGTTAGAACAACTGCCCCTGCCGCACACTTCCCGTTGGAGACACGCATCGGAGGCTCTTCCAATACATACCCTGCCTTTTCCAGATTCTCAGCGGTATGTTTTAACTCCACAAGAATTCCAATATATGTCGCAAGAACAGCGATTCCAATGATCCAACCGCTGTCATTCATGTTCATAAGCAGTATAACGACTGCATACCAGATCACTAAATGGATCAGGATTTTGTTGTCCGCTTCCTTCTCCCCTTTTTTCAGCTCTGTCTGCATGCCGCAAAAAAACAGGATGCTATGATCAGCGGCAATGCAAATGTCCATAAGAGCATGAATTGCCAAATATATGTATCATAAATTTGTCTTCTGTTGATAAAAGTTCCACTCACTATGGAAATCATTGTAATCACAACGTTGATCGCTGCCGCAGCATACCCCCGCCTTAAACCATTTATCTTCCTGCTTCAATTTCCGTAATCCTGCAAATATCATAAGGATTCCTATGAACGGCAGAATATAATATAACAGAAGAAAATTCAGTTTGATCACGCAGAATCCCATCCCAACCAGAATATTCTCATACGTCTGCTTCCAGAGACTTGTCTTTTGATCCACCAGCTTATTTCCACCGTTTTCATTCTGGTCTTTTGAGAGATGTTCAGCGTTTTCCTGCGGACTCTCTTTCACACTCTGCTTCTCTGCACTCTCCCAAAACGACTCCTGCATCCAGATTCTGGTATCCATGTGATCCCTCCCTTTTATCTCAGTCGCGAAAACTCCCACCTCTTTCAGGTGGTATGTAACAATAAATTTGTCTCGGTGGGCGTTAGGTCTCCGAACATCCGAAGTTTTTTCGTATCCACAACCGCCACAATCCAGTCCATATCATATTTCGACACGATCCAATCCTTCTATCTATAAATATACCATAACTTCTTCCGCTATCAATCCACCGCGCTCAGTTTTAAGAAAAATGTAATCTATGTGGCAATTTTATGGCATTCCGATTACATTCCTCTTACGTTTTCTTACACTTTGTTGCATCGTATTGTATTTTCTGATACTTTCTGATACTGTGAATTTAGCAAAAGGAATGTTCCTTTATATGTAACAGGGAATTCCTCAAACTTTTTTTGTTACACACGAAAATTTTGCAGCAAAAGTCAAGGTCCAGAAAGGAGTTTCTATGAATTTGAATCATCTGATCATCCCTATCACCATTGCAGTCATTCTGATTCTGATCCTTGTCCTCATCGTATGTGGATACGTGAAAGCTCCGCCGGATCAGGCTTTATATTATTTCCGGTCTTAAGCATGACGCGAAGATCCTCATCGGACGTTCCGGAATCCGGATCCCGTTCTTTGAACGGATGGATCGCCTGTATCTCGGGCAGATGACCGTCGATATCAAGACGGAACAGTCTGTTCCGACAAATGACTTTATCAATGTCAATGTCGATGCGGTTGCCAAGGTACGGATCACCCCATCTCAGGAAGGGATCCGTCTGGCAGCAAAAAACTTCTTAAATAAGAAACCCGAGGATATCACCATGGATCTCCAGGATTCCCTTCAGGGAAACATGCGTGAGATCATCGGTACTCTCTCCTTAAAGGAGATCAATACCGACAGGGATTCCTTCTCTGATCAGGTTATGCTAAAGGCATCGAAGGATATGGATAAGCTGGGAATCGAGATCCTGTCCTGTAATATCCAGAATGTCACTGACGATAATGGATTGATCCGGGATCTTGGTGCCGACAATACCTCAAAGATCAAGAAGGACGCCGCGATCGCAAAAGCCCAGGCAGACCGCGATATCGCCATCGCCCAGGCAGAAGCGAACAAATCTGCCAACGATGCCCGCGTACTTGCGGAGACAGAGATCGCGGAGAAAAATAATGAGCTGGAGATCCGTAAGTCAGAGCTTCAGAAGCACTCCGACACGAAGAAAGCGGAGGCGGACGCTGCTTATGAAATCCAGAAGCAGGAACAGGAAAAAACGATCAGACAGCTACCGTAAATGCCCAGATCGCAAAGGCAGAGCGCGAAGCAGAGCTGCGGAAGCAGGAAGATGCCGTGCAACAGCAGCAGTTAGACGCGGAAGTCAACAAGAAAGCCGATGCGGAGCGCTACAAGGTCGAACAGGAAGCCGCTGCCATGCTTGCAAAACGCCAGCGTGAGGCGGAAGCCAGAAAATATGAGTTAGAAAAAGAGGCGGAAGCCATGCGTACAAAGGCAGATGCCGCAAGATATCAGGCGGAGCAGGAAGCCGCCGGAATCCGTGCCCGCGGTGAGGCAGAAGCGGCTGCGATCCAGGCAAAGGCCGTTGCGGAAGCGGAAGGTATGGAGAAAAAAGCAGAAGCTTATGCGAAGTACAATAACGCCGCTATCGTCGAGATGTTAGTTGGCATCATGCCGCAGATGGCCGCAGAGATCGCGAAGCCATTGTCCTCTATCGACAAGGTCAATATCTACGGAACCAGCGGTGCAAACGGCACAAACGGAAGCGGAGTCAGCGAGATCTCCGGAAATACAGCTGCTGTCATGCAGCAGGTGTTTGATACTATGTCTGAGGCCACCGGTGTGGATTTTAGGGATATTCTGAAGGCACAGACATATGACGCAAAGGTAAACAGGAACATCAATGTCAGCGGACTTACGATCCCAGCTGTACATCATGAACAAACTGCAGCTCCCGCAGACGCAGAACCTGAACCTGGTACTTCCGATTTAAGCTCCGGCACGGGTGATCCGGCAATACCGTCCACACCAGACGCAGAAACCGTTCCGGAGAACCATACCTTGTAATTACATTTTTTTAGTCCTGCTCTTTCCCAAGCATGGTAAGTGCAGATTTACAGACTTATTCAATCTTCATATCCATACTCCCCCTACTTACCCAGGCAGTGCCTCTCACAGGACACTGCCTGGGTCTTTTAACAACAGTTTGCAAGAATTCTCCCATCCTCTATAGGTGGTGAGATGAATTGCCTTTTGGGGAAAATCATGCAATATCTGGCATATTAAAACTGCACATATCTGTGCACATAAATGAAAATAAACATGTGAGAACAAATGTTCTAAAAGACGTAGACAAACAAGTGTTCCTGTGTTATAATATAATCAGTCGAAAGCAAAAGGAAAGGCTGATTTTATGAGAAAATTGATAGTAATGCGCATTCAGTATTTCTACTCTATTATCATTTGATTCTGGTTATAAAATACCGAAAAAAGATACTGACGGATCCTGTTTCTGATCGGGCCCGGGAGATTTTTGAATATATCGCTCCGAAGTATCATATTACGTTAGAGGAATGGAATCATGATCGGGATCATGTTCATATTATGTTCCGGGCCCATCCGAAATCGGAACTCAGCAAATTTATTAATGCGTATAAAAGCGCAAGCAGCCGATTGATAAAAAAAGAGTATCCGGAGATTCGGCAGAAGCTTTGGAAAAAGAAATGTTCTGGAGCCAGAGTTTTTGTCTGTTAAGTGCTGGTGGTGCACCCATTGAGGTTATCCGCCAGTACATAGAAACACAGGGAGAAAAGAAGAGTGAACATCGTGTACCGTTTTCGGATCTACCCGAATAAATCTCAAAAAAAAGAACTATTTGCAAGGACATTTGGCTGTGTGCGTTTCGTGTATAACCGGATGCTGGCAGAAAAGAACGAATATTATGAAAACCGGAAAAGTATTAAAGGTTACGCCTGCAAAATATAAGGCAGAGTTTCCGTGGCTGAAGGAGGTAGACAGCCTGGCCTTGTGTAATGCGCAGCTGCATCTGCAGGCTGCCTATAAGAACTTCTTTCGGGATTCTTCGGTTGGTTTTCCGAAGTTCAAGTCAAAAAAAGAATCCGGTGAGAAGTTATACGACAAACTGCGTAAATGGAAATATTACTTTGCAGAATGCGAAACTGAAACTTCCGAAAGCAGGTTGGATCCGCATAAAACAGCATCGGAGTATCGATGATTGTTACATATTGAAGGGTGCCACCGTCAGCCAGGAAGCAGATGACAAGTATTATGTATCATTACTGTATGCGGCAGAAGAACCGGGACATGAAATCAGGCCAGTAAAAACCGCAATCGGACTTGATTTTTCCATGAGCGAATTGTATGTAGATTCCCATGGAGCTCATGCAGATTATCCCCACTTTTTCCGAAAATCCCAGGAAAAACTTGCAAGGGAGCAGCGCAGGCTGAGTCATTGCGAAAAGGGGAGCGGCCGTTACATGAAACAGAAAAAGAAAATAGCCAGACTCCATGCTCATATCGCACGTCAGCGGAAAGACTATCTACACAAGGAATCCAGAAAGATAACCAATTTTTATGATCTTGTGTGCATAGAATCTTTGAATATGAAAGAAATGAGCCAGGATTCAAGGTTCGGAACGAGTGTTCATGATAATGGATGGGGTATGTTTACTGATTTTCTTTCCTACAAATTAGAACGTGCCGGTAAGAAACTGGTTCGTATTGATAAGTGGTATCCCAGTTCAAAAATCTGATCTATAGCTGCACCTGTGGAAATCAGATGAACCGTGATGAGAATGCAGCTATCAATATTTGCAGGGAAGGATTGAGAATATCGGGAGTTGAACTTGAAACAGAAAGAAAAATTTCCTGATCTCCGCCCAAAACGTAGATTTTGTTCGGGACTGCGTAGATACGAAACAGCCCCGCTCGTAATAACAGAACCGTGGGACACACGGGGATAGCTCGCCTATGCTTTGCCCAATAGGGCAATCGAACGAGAAGCCCCCACTTCAAGTGTTAGCTAAGTGGAGGGAGTATGTCACTATAGGACGATCCCACGCGGACGCCCACAGAACCTGCCGCAAGCGGCTTTTTCGGATGCTCCGTAAAATGAATTCCACGGAATTTCCTATATTACAAAAGACACCCGCCTCCGGCCATCTCTGACCGGAAAGCAGGTGTCTCTATAAAACTTCATGCCGATGATGGGCTCTCTCTTAAACTGGGATGCATATTCCGCGCACTGCTTTAACCGCTCCCGGCCCTCAGAAAACTCATCCCCGGCTTCCTGGCAGATCAGGAATTTTACCCGGTCCTTATCGTAATCGCCCAACTCCTCTAAGAACTGCTCGTGGGTCAGATTTTCACAGCCCAGGCTCAGCACCAGCACCGCCGCCGCGTTGGGGTGGCGGGCCAGGGCTGCCAGAAGCTTGCGGGTCTGGGCGTGGTCCTCGCCGGTCTGGCTGCATCCGAAGGGATGGGGAAGGTGTAAAGACCGTCGATGGTCCCTGTCACAAGATCCTGATTGTCCCGCACCATCTTCTTGGCCACGTCGTTGACGCAGCCCACGGTGGGGAGAATCCAGATCTCGTTGCGGACGGCGGCGCGGCCGTCGTTCCTGCGGAAGCCCTGGAAGGTCTCCGGCTCCACCTTTTCAGGGAATGTGAGGCTTGGGGTATAGGTGTACTCCATCTCACCTTCCAGGTTGGTCTTTACGTTATGGGTGTGCATCCAGGTTCCCGGAGCAGCATCCTCGGTGGCATGACCGATAGGAAAGCCATATTTTACCACATTTTCACCCTTTTTGATGGGAAGAAGGGCGATCTTATGGCCCTGGGGATGTCCATAAGAGCTTTAACAGTGATCCCTCCGGCGGTGATCTCCTCGCCTTCTGCGATGGGGTGGAGAGCCACTGCCACGTTGTCCAGATCAGAAATCCTTATTGTTTTCATATTTCAAATTACAGGCAGCTTGCAAACGCAGCCTTTGCTCCTTCCGTGCGGATCATCTTTAAATCAGCAGTAACGGTTTCTTCCAGTCCGGCGATCTTTGTAAGATCCTGATCCCACATCTGTTCGTTGGTAAGAACGGCATGGACCAGAGCCTCTGGAGTGTCGTTTCTGTGGGCATAGTAAAATTCCAGGGCCCAGCGGTCGTCGCTTACGGTATACTCATTTCCAGCCGGGCGTCTGCATACCAGTCCGGCTTCCGTAAGGGACTGGATCTCATTGCTGTAAAATGCGATATAAGCAGCCAGGGACATGGTCAGGCACTGGGGCAGGCAGCCCTTTTCCTCAATGTATCCTAAGAAGGACGGCATATTCCGGGCTTTCCACTTGGAGGTGGAATTTAAGGAAATGCTCATGAGCTCATGGTTTACAAAGGGATTATTGAACCGGTCCTCCACGGCGGCAGCAAACTGCATCAGATCGTCCTTATCCAGCGGAAGGGTCGGGATCACCTCATCGTAGAGCATCTTGTTCATGAAGCCCTTGATGGTCTCATCGTTCATGCAGTCCCGGACGATATTTTCACCTGCCAGGTATGCGCCGAGAACAAAGCCTGTGTGGGCGCCGTTTAAGATACGCACCTTTCTCTCTTTTGTAGGGGCTCATATCCGGTGTTACGAATACCTTATCCAGAAGTCCGGCCTTCTTAAAGGGAAGCACATCGTTTAACTTCTCGTCGCCTTCGATGACCCATACGCCGAACACCTCTCCCACGTCCAGCAGGGGATCTGCATAGCCGTGCTTTTCTTCTAATTCAGCCACTTCCTTCTCATCCCGGATACGGCCCGGTACGATCCGGTCCACCAGGGAGCCGCAGAAGGTGCAGTCCTCATTCACATATTTTCTGAAGCTGTCCTCCAGCTCCCACTGGTCAATGTACTGGTTCACGCACTTTAACAGTTCTTTTCCGTTGTTGTCGATGAGCTCGCAGGCTAACATCACGATCCCCGGCTTTCCAGCTTTATAGCGGTGATATAAGACCTGGGTCAGCTTTGCCGGGAAGCTGGACGGCGGGCAGTCGTCCTTTTTGCAGGAAGGATCATACTGGATGCCTGCCTCTGTGGTGTTGGAGACGATGATCTCCAGATCGTCGCTGGCAGCCACATCCATCATTTTTTTGTAGTCGTCGGCTTCATAGGGGTTTAAGCAGCGGCTCACGCTGGAGATCACGCGCTTTGCATCCACCTTCTGGCCGTTTTCACTGCCGCGCAGATACAGGGTATAAAGGCCCTCCTGATCATTGATCATATTGGCAAGGCCTGGAGCAATGGGCTGTACCAGGCAGCACTTTCCGTTCCAGCCGGCCTTCTCGTTGGCCAGATCGAACCAGTAATCCACGAACGCCCGTAAAAAGTTTCCTTCGCCGAACTGCAGCACCTTCTCCGGCGCATCCTTTAATACATATCCGTCATAACCGGATTTTTTTAACACTTCATAATTTAAACGTTCCATAAAGCTTTCCTCGACTTTCTTAAAAAATCTGCCGGATGAATGCATGACCATCCATCCGGCAGGTGAAGCCACCTCCATTTGGAAGCAGGGCTCTTTATTAATAGAACAGATTTACCAGGAAGGTGGTGAACGGCTCGAACCATGTCAGGAGCATCAGGTTGACCACCAGCAGGATGTAGAACGGAACTGCCTCTTTAATGAAGGCCGCCGTCTTACACTTGGTAATGGAACAGGTAACGAACATCAGGGTGCCCATTGGCGGAGATAATGCGCCGATGGCGTTGTTGAAGATATAGATCATTGCAAACTGGATCTCGTTGATCCCGTACTCGGCAGCAATGGGAGCCAGTAGCGGAACCAGGATGATCATGGAAGCGTTTCCTTCAATGAACATGCCCACAAGGAGAAGGAACACGTTCACAACGATCAGGAATACGAATTTACTGTGGATATTGGCTAACATCCATGCGGTCAGCGTCTGCGGGATCCGCTCCTTGGTAAGGATCCAGGAGAATACAGATGCCGCGGATACGATGAGCATGATGGATGCTGTGGAGCACACGGTCTCCTTTAAGCCCTGCACCATATCCTTCACATGCATTTCACGGTAAATGATGCCTAAAAGGGCAGCGTAAAGGATAGCCACAGCTCCGGCCTCCGTTGCGGTGAAGATACCGATACGGATGCCTCCGATAATGATGATCGGAAGCAATAAGGGCAGGACTGCCGGCTTAAAGGCCTTCCAGAACCGGGGCCAGGTGAGCTTTTCTGTGGTCAGGTTTCCGTATCCGCGTTTTTTTGAAATAAAGCCCACTAAGATCATCATGGTGATGCAGAGGAGGCCGCCTACGCCAAAGCCGGAAATAAACAACTTACCGATGGATACGTTGGCAATACATCCGTAAAGGATCATGGCGATTCCCGGGGGGATCAGCGGAGTGATCATAGAGGAAGCTGCCGTAACCACGCTGGAAAACTCCAGGGAGAAGCCCTTCTTTGTCATCTCCGGCACCATCATTTTGGACTCCATGGCCGCGTCGGCGATATTGGAGCCGGACAGACCGCCCATGACGGTGGAAAGGAGAACGTTTACCTGGGCAAGACCGCCGGGAAGACGACCAGTGACAACCTCACAGAAGTCCATGATCCGCTTTGTAACGCCCGTATAGTTCATGAAGATACCCGCACAGATAAAGAACGGGATGGCCATAAGGAGATCTTCTCCGTACCGATGATGGCCTGCTGGGCAAATACCACGGCATTGATATCGGGATTTAATACGAAATACACCATGGAGCCGCCAAGAACGGCAATATACACCGGAACCTTAAGGAATAACAGGACCAGCATTACGATGGCTGATAACATAAGAACATCACTCATTGCTGCTTGCCGCCTCCTTTGCTTCCGATTTTACACCTTTAATGATGCTGTAAAAATAGCTGAAGATCATATCAATGTAAGAAAAAATCGCAATTCCGTATACGGCTGTATAAGGAATCTTTAACATGCTGGTGGAACGGCCGCTCTTTATGAATACCTGGATGAAGCCGATACTCTGGAAGAACAGATAGCCTACAACTGCCACCACCACGATGGAAATGAACCATTCCATGATCTTCTGCACCTTTGCAGGCATCAGATCCACGATCATTTCGATGGCCACATGGTTTCCGGTCCTGAAAGCGGCGCCGGCCGCTGCAAATACGATCCATACTAAACAGGAAGTCTGCACCTCCTCGAGCCATGTGAAGGGAGCGTCGAAAATATAACGCCAGATCACGCCCAGGAAGGTAAGGACGATCAGGATCGCCAGGATCGCAGATGCAACTGCGATATCCAGGTTCATCAGGACAGAAGCAATTTTATTTTGTTTCTTTTCCATACCTTTGCTCCTAATATTGGCTTCTGCGGCCAGACCGCAACGGTCCGCCGCAGAAGATCATTTCACGTCAGTCTTATTCGTTTGCGCCCATGGCTGCTCTTACAGTGTCATAGAGACCATCTGTCCAGCCAAAGTCCATCTCATAGAAGGGCTGTGCCTTTTCCTTGAAGCCTGCAAGAACCTCTTCGGACGGCTCCACAACGGTAACGCCCTCGTCCTTCATCTTCTGGAGGTAATCGGCCTCAGCAGCCTGCTGTACTTCGTTGTTGTACTCACCGGCCTCAGAAGCGGTCTCTAAGAGCCAGGTCTGCTGCTCTTCTGTTAAGCTGTTGAACCAGTCAGCAGAAACCACCCATGTGGTGAAGTTCTTTACGTGTCCGTCAAGGATCAGGTACTTGGCAACCTCATGGAGCTTTCTTCCATAAAGAGTTGCTAACGGATTCTCAGCTCCGTCGATGGTCTTGGTCTGAAGAGCCTGGTAAACGTCGCCTAAAGCCATACCTGTGGAGGTTGCGCCTAAAACGTCGAAGCCCTTGGACTGGATCTCATTGGAAGGAACGCGGATCTTTAAGCCCTTTAAGTCCTCAACTGTGTTCACCGGAACGTTTGTTAATGTATGTCTCTCGCCGTAGATCCAGTTGGAAGCGATGATCTTAAGACCCTTCTCCTCCAGCTTGCCGCACTGCTCTTTATACCAGTCAGATTCGATCAGAGTCCAGCACTGATCCCAGTTATCAAACAGGAACGGTCCGAATACGATACCGAAATCCGGTACGCCGTAGTCTGCATAGAAAGCGCCGTCTGCCAGTGTGCAGACATTCTCTCCTAAGAGCATGGAGTCGATCAGGGAGGACTTGTCTCCTAACTGGGAGTCCGGATAAACCTCAATGGCCATCTTTCCGCCGGATTTCTCTTTGATGATCTCCTGTGCCTTTGTCCAGCCCTCGCCAACGGGCTCCGTGATGGAGTTCTCGAATGCGACCTGGAGAACTACCTCTGCGTCTGCACTGCCGGAATCAGCTGCTGCTGCGGTCGTCTCCTTGTCCTCAGCTGCTGCTGTTGTTTCCTTGTCAGCTCCGGCTGCTGCCGCAGTCGTCTCGTCTGCTCCGCCGCCGCAGGCTGTAAGAGTTGCTGCTGTCATTGCTCCTGCCAGTGTCAGGGCCATAACCTTTCTCAGTTTCATAATGTTTTCCCTCCGTTTTTAGCTTTTTGCAGCAGTCCGGCTGTTCTTTGCGCCCTCTGCGCCGGCCGCCTGGGCCGCTGCATATTTTGGGTTTATGTGTAAAGCCCTCCAGGGCCTTCACGTTCCTTTTCTTTGCGGGATCCGTCCCGCCCGGCTGTATTTATTTCCCGATAGCAGAGAAATCAAATACGACCTTTAACATATCTCCCGGATTGTTGGCAAAATCCTCAAAGGCCTTTGCAGCCTCATCAAAGGGATATACGTTGGTGATGATCTTCTCAGGGGAGCCTTTCCAGCGTTCACAATGTCGATCAGCTCCAGGAAATCCTTCTTTAATGCGTTTCTGGAGCCGTAAACGTTCAGCTCCTTTTTCTGGATCAGCGTGAAGTTGAAGTCCAGGTTCTTCTTTCCAACTCCAATGAGCACCATACGGCCGCCAAAGCAGCAGGCGTCAATGCAGTTCTGGAAGGTGGACGGAAGGCCCACCGCCTCGATGGTAACGTCAAAGCCGTTGCCGTCTGTGATCTCGTTCACTCTCTTCTCGAAGTTTTCCGGAGAATCATTTAAAAGTGTTCCGTCTACGCCAAAGTCCTTTGCCATCTCCAGCTTTCCGGCAGATACGTCGGAAATGTAAACAGACGCGCCCTTGGCCTTGGCTGCGATGGCCGCCAGAACGCCGATGGTTCCGGCTCCCACTACCAGGACCTTATCTCCTTCTTTTACGTTGGCCCGGCTCACGCCGTGGTAGCTGATGCAGAAGGGCTCGATGGCTGCCAGTGTCTTTGCATCCATGCCCTTACCGTCATACACACGCTCGATCGGCATTGTGATGTATTCCTGGAAGGCGCCGTCTCTCTGGCAGCCCATGGTCTGGTTGTCCATGCAGGCGTTTACATATCGTGACAAGGATTTCTTCTACGACCTCGATTACCGTTTTCATGCGTTCCTCATGTCCGCCTGCCCGAATGAATTTATCAACAGAAGCTACGATACGATCCAGACACAGAATGAGCGTTTCCGATATATGACTGGAAATGTTTCGAATTTCCGCCTGGAGGCGACCTTCAAGGAGCACACGGCGATCGTGGAACCATGTCTGGAGGGTGACTGGGGAAAAGGCCGCGGAGCGCTCATCTACCACCTTGAACGTTCAAAGCTTCCGCGTTCCGTCTCGTCGCTGATTCCGAGGTAAGCAGCCTCGCACATCGTATGACCCTTTAAACACTCAAAACCACAAAATCCGGATCTGGTATCTTCTGAGAAACCAGCTCTGGATTTTTATTCTTTCAAATTTGCTGTGATAACAACTGTTTTATTGTCCGTATGTCGTGTAAACAGTGCAAATTTTCTTTAATATATTTTACTTAATCATAATTAACTAATTTATGATTAAGTAAAATGCAAATGACTTTTTTGTATTTGACGATGAGGATATTATCGGCTATAATTAAGATGTAACCATTCAGTCTTTTGCCTGTTTGTACTCTGATCGCATGTTCAACAGCCGGAGGTGAAATCATGTTCATTGGAAGAGAAAGAGAGCTATCCTCTCTTGAAAAACTATATCGATCGGATAAATTTGAATTTGCAGTTGTCTACGGACGACGCCGGGTTGGAAAAACCGCATTGCTCAGCCATTTTATTAAAGATAAAAATTCTATTTATTTTATGGGAATTGAAAGCAACGCAAAGCAGAACCTTGAAAACTTTAGCAGAAGTATTCTGGAATCAGACAGTCGTAATCCTGCTGAATCTGTCTTTCTTACCTTCCAGTCAGCATTAGAGTATGTTTTAGACGTTCAGAACAGGAACGGATCATCCTTGTTATTGATGAATATCCTTATGTTGCACGATCATCAAAAAGCTTTTTCTTCTGTACTCCAGCTGTTAATCGACCAATATAAAGATCGCTCAAAACTCATGCTGATCCTTTGCGGTTCCTCCATGTCTTATATGGAGGATCATGTGCTGGCATATAAAGCCCCCCTGTACGGGCGACGAACCGCACAGTTTAAGATCTTACCCTTTAACTTTTTTGAAACATGCCGCTATTTCAGAAATTTTTCTCCATCTGACTGTGCCCTGATTTACGGGATTTCGGTGGAACCCGCAATATCTTCTTCAGATGGATGATTCCATGAGCGTTGATGAAAACATAAAAAATACATTTTAAATTCATCCTCCGCCCTCTTCGAGGAACCTGAAAATCTTCTCAAACAGGAAGTACGCGAACCATCGCTATATAACGCAATTATCTCAGCGATTGCTACCGGAGCTTCAAGCTATCGGAAATCAGCACAAAAGTCGGCGAAAACAGCAGCACCTGTACTGCTTATTTAAAAATCTGATCTCTCTGGGACTGGTCCGCCGCGAAACACCTTACGGGGAAAAGAACTCCAAAAACAATTTACACGGTTGAGGACAACATGTTCCGCTTCTGGTACCGGTTTATTCTGATAATGCCTCCCTGATCGTCCGCGGCGCATCTGATCTGGCCTATCAGAGGATCAGACCTCAGCTTTCCGACTATATGGGAAAAATCTTTGAAGATATCTGCACCCAATATTTATGGCAGCTGCTCTTAAATGGAAAATCTCCTGTTTTCTTCAAGGAGCTTGGGCGTTGGTGGGGAACTGATCCAGCCACACATGCGCAAACAGAAATCGACATCATGGGAGAGCAGGACAAGAATACAGCCTTGTTTTGCGAATGCAAATGGACAAACGATCTCATTGATTCCGGTGTCCTCGAGCTTCTTGTCCATCGAAGCCAGCTTTTCACTACAACTCCACATCTGTTTCTGTTTTCGAAAAACGGTTTTACAAGTGGATGTACGGAAATGGCCGAAAAACTCGGAAACGTGACTCTCGTCTCCTATTCAGACATCTATGATAATTGTCTATAGGCGAATCACCCCGTCTTTTAATAGAATGTGCCTTTTTATGTAACAGGAATTCCACAGAATTTCCTGTTACGCAATAATAAAGGGAGATCCGTTATCCTTCGGATCTCCCTTTATTAATTCCTTATAACCTCGTCCCGATCAGCTCCGTCAGCTCCTCCAGTGTCGCAACCGAATTGATCTCATTTCTCAACGCCGCAGAATTGGGATACCCGGCTGTATACCAGGCCACATGCTTTCTCATTTCCCGCATTCCCGCTGTCTCGCCTTTAAATTCCAGCATCATCTGCCCGTGGCGCAGGATCATGGCTTTCAGCTCCTCCACGGAAGGTCTCGGGAGAAGCTCGCCCGTTTCGAGATAGTGGGTGATCTGCTTAAAGATCCACGGATTCCCTTTGGCTCCCCGGGCCACCATGATCCCGTCGCATCCGGTCTCCTCCACCATCCGCTTCGCATCCTCCGGCGTGAACACATCTCCGTTTCCGATCACCGGGATCTTCACCGCTTTTTTGACCTCGCGGATGATATTCCAGTCAGCTTTTCCGGAGTAATACTGCTCTCTCGTTCTACCATGGACAGCCACCGCCGCCACACCGGCACTCTCGGCGATCTTCGCGATCTCCACAGCGTTGACGGATGAATCGTCAAAGCCCTTGCGGAATTTCACAGTTACCGGCTTTTTCACCGCTTTCACGAGTTTCGTAAGGATCTCCTCCACCAGCTTCGGGTTCCTCATTAACGCCGAGCCCTCTCCATTTTTAACGATCTTTGGGACCGGGCAGCCCATGTTGATGTCGAAAATATCGTATGGACCATCCTCCAGACTCGCCGCGATATCCTTTGACAATATCCGGATCAGAGCCAAAAAGCTGCAGGGACACGGGACGCTCCCTGCTCATCCACCTTTAAGAGCTCCTGAGTATTTTTATTCTTGTAGAGGATCGCCTTCGCGCTCACCATCTCCATGCACACCAGACCTGCTCCCTGCTCCCCTGCAGGATCCGGTACGGCATATCCGTCACGCCCGCCATCGGGGCGAGAATCACATTGTTTTCAAGTTCCACATTTCCGATTTTTAACGTCATTGAATCAAAACTCCCTCTGCGTTTACGTACCGTCCGTCCGGCGCATAAGCGTTGGTTAACATGTCTCCGTCTGGTTTCTGGAAGTAATACCAGCTGCCCCTGGGAGTTGACCCATCCGTATGCCATCGTTCCGTCCGTGTTCAGAAAATAATATTTTCCCTCCTTCAAAAGGAGCCAGCCCGTCTGCATAGCTCCTTTGCTGTTTAAATAGTACCAGTTTCCATTGACCAGCTGCCAGCCGGTCTGCATGATCCCGTACATGTCCAGCAGATACGTTTTCCCATCCACATAGCCCCACTGACTCGAGACCGGATTTCCGTCCGACTTATATAAGGCCCATTTCCCGTCAGCCCGCTGTCTCCAGCTGCCGCCGCGGTAGGTATTGTGGATGTAGATCGTGCTGTTTCTGTTTTTGCGTACTGCTGTGCCGCCTCGTTTCCCGGGCCTTTCAGTACACGTAATCTTTCTCGCTGCCGAGTCCGCCGCCCGGATTGGAACCGGACGCTCCGGGGCCGACATTGGAAGTCCAGCCGTTGTTGTAGGCCGGGTTGTTTTCCGGCTGCTCCTGATAATATATGATATCGTGATCCTCCATGCCCGGACCAATGTTGAAAGCATAGGCAGTCATCCCTGCTGTTCCGGAGTCTGTAAGACTCAAAAGTACGGCACCGGCAATTCCGGCCGCTGCCGCCATCATCGTTTTCCGCGCTTTCCTCTTATCCTCATTTCCTCCCAGTTTTCTCATTTTGTTTTCCATACTTTTTCAGCCTGTTCTTCTCATACCGCGTCCTCCGATACCGGTGTTATTCTCCCTCTTTTCCCAGCTCGTCCTCAAGCTTATCGCCGCGGAATACCACGCGGTAGAATAACTCCAGGGATTCTAAAAGTTCTTTCTTTTCTCTCTGGTACTGGCGGATCTTTAAGCCGCTGCCGATCTCATCGAAGAGATAATCCTGGTCCTCCGCCTCCACGCGGAACTCGAGGTTTCCTTCCGGGGTAAATTCAAGGAAGAGAATGCCGCCTACGTCCTCGGTGAAGAGAACGCACATGATCTGCAGTTCCTTTTTGATGTTTTCCGGGAGAAGTTTGAATTTCTCGTTGAAGTAATATTTCTGCTGGTATGAGTTTGCACCGCAGAGAATGATGTTTTCCTGTTTATTGTTGTTTTCTGCCATGATATATGTTTGCTCCGTTTCCTGTTATATCGTGTGATTTTTCTCTTTATTGATTCGTTATCTAAGTTCTAATGCATATTTAATTCTTTATTTTATATAACCTGTCCATGGTTTCAGCATTTTTTGAAGTTTAACTGCTTTAGAAAAAATTACAGGTATTTTAAAATATCAGATATTGAATCGATATGATAATCCGCCTGACTCTGGTCGAATCCGAACCGGTCATCTTTAAGGCCTGCAATCGACATTCCGGCGCGGTATGCCGCCTCGATGCCCACGGTAGAATCCTCCACAACAAAGCACTCGTCCTCACGGATTCCCAGAGTATCCGCTGTATAGTGATAGATCTCCGGATTCGGTTTGCTCTGTTTAAACTGCTTTCCACTGACGATGAGGTCAAATTCCGGGCGCATGCCCACCTCCTCCACGATCCTCGAGATCAGCTTCGGACCTGTGGAGGATACCAGTGCGACTGTATAGCCGCGGCGCTTTAATTCCTGCACTGTGGTCTTCATCTCCGGGCGGAAGATCTTCCGGTAATCGATCCGGCTGTAGATGTCTCTTTCGGCCCACTCCTTGATCAGTGTTTCCCAGGTCTCACCGTTATTCACGGCCCGTTCCATCACAGTCCAGCTATCCTGTCTGCTGCGGCCTACCATCTGGTTGATGTCTTCCATTGTCACCGCCGGGTTCTTTTCTTTTGCAAACTCCAGCAGGTATTTCATATATACAAATTCACTGTCTACCATGACACCGTCCATATCAAAAAGGACGGCGCGGATCGGGCGTGTGATCTTCATTTATTGTTCCTCTCCTGTTACATTCCACAAATCGGATTTTCCAATTCGAAAGCTCCGCATCAAACAATTCCGCCTGTGGTCCTGCTTTTTTTTCAAATGTCTGCCCTTTTCTCATTTCCGGAGCAGTTTTTCAACCGTTTATCTCCAACACATGATTACCTGCAGAACCCGCCACCGGCAGTTCCCTGCAGATACATGGCACAGAAAAGAAAAAGGCGGCCTACGATCAAGCCGCCTATATTCTATCGTATTTCCTCTATTTTGCAATAAGTCGCGCATTTTCAGATAGTCGATCACGCACTCCACCATCTCATCGTAGGAAAGTTTTGTGGTATTGATCATCAGATCATAGTTTTCCAGATTCTCCCAACTCTTTCCGGTATAATAACGGTAGTAATCACGGCGTTCCCGGTCGATCCGTTTGATATTCTTTAAGATATCTTCCTCCGGGAAATATCCCTTTTCACGGACCTTGTTGATCCTCTCCTCGATCTCTGCGTACACGAAGATCCGAACAAGATTTTCCGTCCCGTCGAGAACATAGTCGGCGCACCGGCCGATAATAATGCAGGATTCCTCCTGCGCCAGTTTCGGATGACCGATGACTGAAACCGGAACAGGTTGTCAGATGAGATCAGGTCAGATCCCAGAGACGGGGTTCCGTTTTCCGGAATCAGAGAGTGGATGATCCGGTATAACAGCTTATTTCCGGCTTTTTCATCGGCAAGGTGGAAATAGCTCTCGCGGATCCCGCTCTCCTCGGAGGTCATCTTTAAGATCTCCTTATCGTAAACATGAAGTCCAAGGCGCTCGCCGAGACGTTTCGCCATCTCCGCTCCGCCGCTTCCATACTGTCTTCCGACCGTGATCACAAATTTCTTATTCTCCGCCATAAATGCCTCCTTCTTCCCCTCCCGCCTCTCGGCAGATGTACCTGGAAAAATCATGGGAATGCTTTTTATTCTATCTGTATTTTACCATATATAGTTTGAAATTTTAAGTCTTTTTATAATATTTTCGCTGTTTTTCAGCTCCTTCGTAAGTTTCACAATTACAAAATACAGGTATATAACTCATGTCTTTACAAGCAATGTCGGATATCCCAGCTTTCGAAGTTCCTGCTCCTGCCGTACTGCATTTTCCATATTCCGGAATGCCCCGGCGCGGACATAATAAAGTCCGTCCTTAAACGTCATAAACGCAGGGAATCCCTGGGATTTCAGGTGCTCCACTTCCTCTCCGCGTTGGCTCTTACCCGATAGATCGGTCTGAACCATATAAAAGCCCGGCATCTCCTCGCCTGCCGTCTGCTTTTCCAGCTCCGCAAATGTCTGCACGATCCCATCCGCGATGGCATCCGCGGTCCGGCTCATGTTCTCATCGAAGAAGTCATTGTCCTTCTCATTGTCGATAAATCCAACTTCCACAAGAACCGCCGGAAGTGCTGTATCCCTGAGGACCACAAGATTCGGCCGCTCACTGATTCCAAGGTCGTTCCAGCCCACCGCCGCAAGCTTTTTTGTTGATATTCTCCGCAAATGTCTCCGCATCGCCACCTCCCCAAAGATCAGGCTCAGAGTTCCGGAAGCAGCCCCGGCACCGCCATGGCATTCCGATGGATCGACAAAACAGATCCGCCGTGGAGCTGTTCCCGATCTGCGCCTTCTCATATGGACTGTTGTATACATCGCCGACTCGTGTACTCCACCCGACCCCCGGCGTTCCAGGGCATTTCCGATATCATAAGACAACGCCAGCGTATCGTCCTTCTCCCGTCTGTTCCCATATACCGCCCCCGGATCCTCCCGCCGTGACCCGGATCAATGATGACACTGTTCTGCTTTTGCCAAAATTATTCTCCTTTTTTCATAAATTTTATGATATGATACAATCATTGAGTCCAAAATCTGCGCTGTCCGGATATCCACAGCGATTTTTTGAATGAATGATCGGATACCTTATCATATTCCCGTATCATCAGACCTGCGCCATCCATGTCTTAAAACTTTCCCTGGCAATCACACGAAAGGATCTCTTTACACCATGTTAATCGTATTCAACCAGATGGTGAGTCTCTTTCTCTTAATGCTCACCGGCTATCTCGCCAACCGATCCGGCGTGATCGATAAGACTTTTTGAGTCGAAGGTCTCCCGGTTTATCGTAAATATCTCCCCTGCCTGCGACGATCTTAAACGCAGTCACGGGATCTGATATGGCCCATGACCAGGAGATGTTGCCGATCTTTGTGGCGGCGGTCTCCATCTTCCTGGTGGCCCATGTGATCTGCCACTTTATTCAGAAGACCATCCGCTGGAACCCGACATATGAACTCATGTTAAACTACAGCAACCTGGGATTCATGGGAATCCCTGGATCATCTCCACGATTTACGGTGGGGAGTATGTGCTGCATGTTTCGATCTTCATGATGACATTTAACCTGAGTCTTTTTAGTTACGGAGTGTATCTGCTGTCAAAAGATGACGCAAAAAAACTGCCGCAGCTGCTGTTTCTGAAGTGCAGGCTGCCGCCCCAGAAAACAGCGGTTCTCAGAAATCCACCGGGTTCAACGTCAAAAGCTTCTCTCCCCCGGAATCCTCTCCGCATTCCTCGCCATCGGCATTTATCTTCTCGATATCCGCCCCGCAGCATGCGGTCAGCCTGTTTTCTACCATTGGTGTCACAACAACACCGCTTGCGATGATCGTCATCGGTTCCACTCTGGCCGGAGTGAAGTTTTCCACGGTGTTTACCGATAAGGAATTGTATCTCTTCTCCTTCCTGAAGCTCCTGGTTCTCCCGATGATCACCTTTTTCGTCCTGAGATTCTTTATCAAAGACCGTACATTATTGGAGATCTCCACGATCCTCTCCGGCTGCCCCCATCGCCGGAAACGTGTCCATGCTCTGTATGGAATACAACCGGGATGTCACCCTGGTGTCGAAAGGGATCTGTATCTCCACTCTGCTGTCCATGATCTCGATCCCGATCGTGTCGGCGCTGGTCGCGATCTTATAAATATCTCTGCCGCAGGCCATCCAATAATTGGTTGTAAATGCCTTCGGCAGATTAAAAACGCTGCTGTTATTTTGCAGCAAAAGGACACCTGAACCAGAAATACCCTCGTATCTCTCGTTCAGATGTCCTTTTTATTTTTCCTATGTATCTTATTCCTGTACCTGCACGCCTCGTGGACCTACATGGGTGGCGAATACCACCTGGGTACTGGTCTTGCCGAACTTCTGGAGCTGGCCGAGGAAGCTATCGAGCTGCATTGTGCTCTCGAAGGCAACCTTCATGATCACGGAGTATTCTCCGGTAACGCTGCTGCACTCTAAGATGTTCGGGATTCCTTCCGCGTAGTGATAGAATTTCTGCTTGTCCTCCGGAAGCACGTTGAGGTTGATGAAGGCGAGGATGTGATATCCGAGCTTCATCGGATCGATCTGTGCCTGGTAGGATGTGATGATTCCATCTTTTTCCAGTTTTTCAATTCTTGCTGAAACCGCCGGGGAAGAAAGGAATGTCTTCTCCGCGATCATTTTCAAGGACGCTCTCGCGTTATGCTGCAGGATCTGCAGAATCTCCCTGTCAATATGATCCATAATTATCTCCTTTGTTCCGGTTTTCAAGTATATTTAGCTGTGTCACATGCCCGGAACTCCTTATCTATATACAGATAACCGTTCAGCCGCGCCGCATCCCTGCGGCAGACATCTGTGATATCCAGACCACCAAACGATTCCTGCGTTCATGTTTTATCTATGCTGCCCGACCGTATTTTTTCACGGATCCGGCACTGTTTTAAAGGCACCCGGCTGCTGTCAGTCTGGTATTTCAGATCTCCCCGTGGAACACTTCCGCCGCCGGACCTGTCATAAATACAGTGTCCTTTTCTCTGTCCCAACGGATCAGAAGGTCGCCGCCGAGCAGTGTCACGCAGGCAAGAGTCTCTCCGGAACCGCGCTCCCAGACACGCATATTTACATGTCCGCGGTCCACGATCTCCACGAATTCCGTGTTGGTGCGGTCCGGGAATTTTTCGTGGACTTCAAAGGACGGGCCGATCTTTTCGATCTCCATATCCTTGATTCCATCCATAAATACCACTGCGTGGGGATTTCCCATGGACACGCCGGTAAAAACAGTACTCCTTTTCCATCCACAGTGATCGGCTCCCCGATCTCGGAGGTCTGCACCGGACGCCCCATATCCACCGTCACAAGCTCTACCTTTTGCCGTCTTTTAATTTCATAGACAGATGCTTGATTCCGGATGCAGTCTCCACGTCGATCTCCGTCTTATCCACGATTCCGTGGTCATAGGCGTATTTTTCCGACACAGCGGATCCCATTTCCGCACATGGCACCCCGGGGAACCGTCCAGATTATACATATCCATCTGGCAGTCTGCCTTCTCTGACGGCTTTATGAGGATCAATCCGTCAGAGCCGATCCCGAAATTCCGGCTGCTGACGAACCTGGCCGTCTCCTCCGGACGTTCCACAGTCTCCTCAAAGCAGTTTACATAGACATAGTCGTTTCCCAGTCCCTGCATTTTTGTAAATTTCATTTTTCTACTCTCCGATATGCTCCATCCCCTGGGCGAGGATTGTTTCTATGTGGCTGTCTGCCAGGGAATAAAGAACGCTCCGGCCATCCCTGCGGAATTTTACCAGACGCATCTGCTTCAGGATCCGGAGCTGGTGGGAGATCGCCGACTGGCCCATATTTAAAAGGCTGGCGATGTCGCAGACGCACAGCTCCGACTGGCTTAAGGCATAAAGGATCCGGATCCTGGTGGAGTCCCCGAACACGCGGAAAAATTCCGCCAGCTGCTGGAGCTCGTCTCCCTGGGGCATCACGTCCATGACCTGCTTTACCACCTGCTCGTGGACGTGGATAAAATCACAGTGGGGGGCTATTTTTTCGTCCTCTTTTCTTCCCATTCTCTTCCCTCTTTTAGCGGACCAGAAGCTTACTGATCTCGAACTGCTCCTCTGAGATATCCTTCGTCATGTTCAGCGCTTCCTGGATATCATAATCCACAAACCGGCCGCCTCTGTACGCTACGATCCGGTTGCTCTTTCCTTCCCATAAAAGCTCCGCCGCCTTGGCTCCCATGATGGAGGCGTAGACACGGTCCTTACAGGTAGGGGTGCCGCCCCGCTGGATGTGGCCGATGATGGTGGCCCGGGTCTCGATCCCTGTGGCCGCCTCGATCCGTCTTGCCATGGAAGTGGAGTGGCCGATCCCCTCGGCGTTGATGATGATGTGGTGTTTTTTGCCGCGCTTTCTGTTTTCAATGATACGGTTGATCAGATACTGCTCATTGCCGTCATACCGCTCCGGCAGCAGGATATCCTCGGCTCCGTTGGCGATCCCGCACCACAGGGCAATGTATCCCGCACGGCGGCCCATTACCTCGATGATGCTGCACCGCTCGTGGGAAGTGGACGTATCCCTTACCTTATCAATAGCCTCCATGGCCGTGTTGACGGCCGTATCAAAACCGATGGTATAATCGGTACATGCGATGTCAAGGTCAATGGTTCCCGGAAGTCCGATTGTATTGATTCCAAGGGCAGAAAGCTTTCCCGCTCCCCGGAAGGAACCGTCGCCGCCGATGACAACGACTCCGTCGATGCCGTGCTTTCTGCAGATCTCTGCACCCATCTTCTGGCCTTCCTCCGTCTGGAACTCTTCACAACGTGCTGTATAAAGGATCGTGCCTCCCCGGTTGATGGTATCGGCAACGCTGACGCTGTCCATATCCACGATCTCTTCCTGGAGAAGTCCCGCATATCCTCTCATGATGCCCTTTACCTTGAGGCCTTTATTGATGGCCGTCCTTACGACTGCACGGATCGCCGCGTTCATTCCGGGCGCGTCGCCGCCGCTTGTCAGTACGCCGATGGTCTTAACCTCTTTTTTTGCCATATGTTCATTCCTCCAAATTACCTGCATGCTCATTGATGCCTAATCCCTAGTTTAATCTATTTTATCCCGCTTTTCAATGGTTTTTTGCACAACTTTGACATTTTTTTCACCAAGTAAAGTGTACAGTTCCTCCAAAAGCCTTCCCTGGGCGTCGATGGCCCAGCTGGGGGACAGCCGTCTGAGCTTTCTCTCCTTCTTCAGATACATGACCACCCGGTCCTTCCCCTCGGATTCCCGAAGGACCGCCATGACGCTGTCCACGGTCCTTTCATAAAACTCCTGGTCCTCAAACTGAAGCCACAGCTCGTTGGGAATGGCGGAAAACGGGATCACTTCCTCACATACCAGCTTTCCCACCGGATCGTCTCCAATGGAAGCCCGGCCCCGTAAAAAGACCTTGGAATCCTCCGTCAGATACTGCTTGTTTTTCTCATAGATCTTCGGAAAGACCAGGGCCTCCACGGTCCCCACCATGTCCTCCAGGGACACAAAGGCCATCAGCTGGCTGGTGCGGGTGGTCTTTACCTTTTTGGCCGTGATCATGCCTCCCACCACCACAATGGAATTGTCCTCCACCACCGTATGGCCGTCCTCATCCACGATGAAATCTGAGGTCCGGGCCGTCACGTTCTTCTGCCACAGCTCCTGGTATGCCTCCATGGGATGGCCGCTGACGTAGATCCCCAGGGTCTCCTTTTCAAAGGCCAGAAGTGTCTCCTTATCAAATTCCCCCACATCCGGGAAGGACACCTGGAAATTGCCTTTGTCTTCCTCCGGCGCAATGTCGAAGAAGCTCATCTGCCCCTCCATTACTGTCTTTTTCTCCCGTGCCTTGTTTTCCAGGAGCTCCGATGAAACGTACAGCTTCTGCTTCCTGGTGCCTGGAAGAGAATCCAGGGAACCGGATTTTATGAAGCTCTCCAGGGTCCTCTTATTGACCTCCCGGTTGGACATCCTGGATACAAAATCCTCCAGGGTGGAAAACGGCCCGCCCGCCTCCCGCTCGGAGATGATCACGTCCACCACAGCCCGTCCCACGCTCTTAATGGCCGAAAGCCCGTAGCGGATGCTGTTCCCGGAAACGGAAAAGCCGCTCACGCCCTCGTTGATATCCGGGGGCAGGATCCCGATCCCCATGTTCCGGCAGGCCAGGATATATTCTGACACCTTTGTGACATTATCCATGATGGAGGTCATAAGGGCGGCCATGAATTCCCTGGGATAGTAGTATTTTAAATAGGCCGTCTGATAGGCCACCACAGCGTAGGCCGCCGCATGGGACTTACCGAAGGCGTATTTGGCGAAATCCGTCATGTCGTCAAAGATCTGGTTGGCCGTCTTTTCGTCAATGCCGTTGGCCGCACAGCCCTTTACTCCCTCTTCCTCGTTGCCGTAAACGAAATTCTTCCGCTCTCTGGCCATGACGTCCGCCTTTTTCTTGGACATGGCACGGCGCACCAGGTCGCTCCTTCCCAGGGTATACCCGGCCAGGTCCCGGACGATCTGCATGACCTGCTCCTGGTACACGATACAGCCGTAGGTGGGCTTTAAGATATGCTCCAGCTGGGGGCAGGTATAGGTAATGGCCGCTGGATCGTTCTTTTCCCTTTAAATATTTGGGGATGAAATCCATGGGGCCCGGGCGGTACAGGGAGATCCCGGCGATGATGTCCTCCAGGCTCTCCGGCTTCAGCTCCTTCATGAAGCTCTTCATTCCGCCGCTCTCCAGCTGGAACACACCATCATCCTTTCCTGTTCCGATGGACTCCATGACCTTTTTATCATTGAAATCAATGTGGTCCAGATCCAGCTTTACTCCGTGGTCCTTCTGGATCATGGCCACGGCGTCCTGGAGCACGGTCAGGGTCCTGAGCCCCAGGAAGTCCATTTTCAAAAGTCCCAGTTCCTCCAGTGTGGTCATTGTAAACTGGGTGGTGATGGTGCCGTCGGAGCCCCGGGACAGGGGGACGTATTCATCGATGTTCGTCCGGCTGATGACCACTCCGGCCGCATGCATGGACGTATGCCTGGGAAGCCCCTCCAGCCGTCTGGACATGTCGATGAGCTTATGGACCTGCTCGTCGGTATCGTAAAGGCCCTTGAGCTCCGGATTTTTCTTTAAGGCCAGGTCCAGGGTGATGTTTAACTCCGCCGGGACCATTTTGGAAACCTGGTCGCAGAGGCTGTACGGCAGGTCCATGACCCTTCCCACGTCCCGGATCACGCCCCGGGCCGCCAGGGTACCAAAGGTGACGATCTGGGCCACCTGGTCCTTTCCGTATTTTTCCACCACGTAGTCGATGACCTCCTGGCGGCGTTCATAGCAGAAATCCACGTCAATATCCGGCATGGACACCCGCTCCGGGTTCAGGAACCGCTCGAACAGAAGCTGGTAGCGGATGGGATCGATGTTGGTGATCTTTAAGCAGTAGGAAACGATGCTTCCGGCTGCGGAGCCGCGGCCAGGGCCCACAGCGATCCCATGGGATCTGGCAAAGTTTATGAAATCCCATACAATAAGGAAGTAATCCACATAGCCCATGCTCTTTATGACGCCCAGCTCATATTCCAGCCGCTCCTTTGCGGTCCCGTCGTCCTCCGGATACCGCTCTTTAAGGCCTTCGCTGCACAGATGATTCAAATAGCCCCAGGAATCGCAGCCCTCCGGCACCTCATAGCGCGGCAGCTTTGTGACACCGAACTCGATCTCCACGTTGCACCGCTCTGCGATCTTTGCCGTATTGTCAATGGCCTCGGGGATGTAGGAAAACAGCTCCCGCATCTCCTCCTCGGATTTCACATAATACTGGCCGCCCTCATACCGCATCCGGTTTTCATCGGCCACCTTTTTTCCCGTCTGGATACATAACAGGATATCGTGGGCCTCCCAGTCCTCGGCGTTGATATAGTGGCAGTCATTGGTGGCTGCCAGGGGGATATCCAGTTCTCTGGAAAGGCGGATGATCCCCTGGTTCACCTGGCGCTGCATGGGGATCCCGTGATCCTGGAGCTCCAGGAAATAATTTCCCCGTCCAAAGATCTCCTGGTATTTTAAGACGGCCTCCTTCGCTTCCTCGTAAAGCCCCCGCGCCAGGAACCTGGGCACCTCTCCGGCCAGACAGGCGCTTAAGGCAATGATCCCCTTATGGTACGTCTTAAGGACCTCCATATCCACCCGGGGCTTATAATAAAAGCCGTCCACGTATCCCTTGGAAACGATCTTCATCAGATTCTGATAGCCTTCGTTGTTTTCCGCCAGAAGCACCAGATGGTAGTACCGGTCCTCGCCATGGACATTTTCCCGGTCAAACCGGGAACCAGGGGCCACGTAGACCTCACAGCCTAAAATGGGCTTGATCCCCGCCTCCCTGGCCGCCCGGTAAAAATCAATGACGCCGTACATGGCCCCGTGGTCGGTGATGGCCATGCTGTCCATCCCCAGCTCCTTTGCCCTGACCGCCAGCTCTTTTATTTTACTGGAACCGTCCAGGAGACTGTACTCCGTATGGA